>Ga0209726_10000282_pt1 | contig 100795 bp, 107 predicted proteins | sample Subgrocontami54m_FD_187453 | JGI IMG/M metagenome (GOLD analysis project Ga0209726, IMG submission 187453) | Subsurface groundwater microbial communities from S. Glens Falls, New York, USA - GMW46 contaminated, 5.4 m (SPAdes) (version 3) | ecosystem: Environmental > Aquatic > Deep subsurface...
GTCGTCCACGGCCTTCATGAGGTCCAGGATGCACTGGTTGGCCTTGGGGTCTGTCGGGTTATTCAAGGCATTTAGGGCCGAGCCACGCACGATGGGGATCTTGTCACCGGGGAATTGGTACTTGGTTAAAAGCTCTCTCACCTCCACTTCCACGAGGTCTAAAAGCTCTTTGTCGTCCACGGCGTCGCATTTGTTTAAGAAAACGACGACGGCCGGGACTCCGACTTGTCTGGCTAAAAGGATATGTTCTCTTGTCTGGGGCATGGGGCCGTCGGCGGCTGAGACGACTAGAATCGCTCCGTCCATCTGGGCGGCACCTGTGATCATGTTCTTGATGTAATCGGCGTGTCCCGGGCAGTCCACATGGGCGTAATGGCGCTTCTCGGTCTGGTATTCGACGTGAGAAACCGCGATCGTGATCCCGCGTTCGCGCTCCTCAGGGGCGTTATCGATCGTGTCAAAGGGCCGGGCCTCGCAAAGTCCTTTTTTAGCCAGGACTGTCGTGATCGCGGCCGTGAGCGTGGTTTTTCCATGATCGACGTGGCCGATGGTTCCGATGTTGACATGGGGTTTGGTGCGCTCGAATTTTTCTTTGGACATTGTTCTCGTTCTCCCTCTTCTGAAAGTTCGTCGATTTATGATGCCAGGTCTAACCTTACGCCCAAGTCAAAACAAAGCTGCAGACCGGGATTGAACCGGTGACCTCGTGCTTACCATGCACGTGCTCTACCAGCTGAGCTACTGCAGCACAAGCTCACCTAAACTATTTGCAGCCCCATCGTTGCAACAAATCAAACAATTTTGTGTTAGGGATTCCCTAATTATAACAACCTGGTAATTATAATGTTTTTTAAAAATGTGTCAAGTCTTTTATCCTCAAATCCGCACGAGCGCCACGACCAAAAATAGGACTAAAACCTTGAGGAGATACCAAGGACTCCGTCTCCCTTTTAAATCAAGAATGACCTTGTGCCAAACACGGGGTTGCCGATGAGCATACGTCAGTCTAAGCATAGCCGTCAGATGAGTGCCGATTCCCAAAATCCACAGAACCACCTCTAAATTGTTAAACAAAAGACCCAGTGAAAGGTAAACAAGTCTTTCCCCTCTTTCCCAAAAACCGACTCTGCAGTTTTCTATTTCACACTCGGCTCGCGCGCGAACGTAGCTAATCAGAAATGATCCGACGAGTGCGCTGAAAGCCAGTGCCGCGACCAAAAGGTCACCCACACCAAAATAGAAGAACAAAATCCCCGCGAACACGAGCGCATCGCCGTAGCGATCTATGGACGAATCCAAAATCCCCCCGAACGCGCCTGGTTTTTTCGACAGTCTCGCGACGGCGCCGTCCAGCAAGTCGAACGCCCCTGATAATAAAAGCGCGCCGCCGGCCCAGAAAAATGACCCGCTATAAATCAAGACTCCGGACCCTAGGGCAAACCCGAGACCCAGATAAGTAAGGAAGTTCGCCGAAATGCCCTGCTTATATAGGAAGGCCGCTATGGTTTCTTTGATTTTCATAACCTGGAGCGGGTGACGGGAATCGAACCCGTATAGCGAGTTTGGAAAACTCGAATTCTACCATTGAACTACACCCGCGAAATTCGAAATAAAATGGTGGGCAGGCCAGGATTCGAACCTGGGAAGGCAAAGCCAGGAGATTTACAGTCTCCCCCCGTTGGCCACTTAGGTACCTGCCCCAAAACTTCCAAACCCCGAGCTGGAGGTCGGGATTGAACCGACGACCTGCGGTTTACAAAACCGCTGCTCTACCAGCTGAGCTACTCCAGCAAAATATTCTCGCTTCAAACCCTACGCCTAAAAACTTTTGGCAGAGCACCCATGAGATCGCCGGCGCTTAAAGAAAGTTCCCCCTTTCGCCTCGCGGCGAAGTCGCCCGCCTTGCCGTGAAAATAAACGGCCCAGACCGCCGCTTGAAAAACCCCAAGCCCCTGCCCTATAAAGGAAGCGATGATGCCTGTTAAAACGTCACCGGTGCCCCCCTTTGCCATGCCGGGGTTTCCCGTCGTATTCACATAAACCCGATGGCCTTCGACCACAAGAGTCCGGTGGCCTTTTAGCACAAGCACCACATCATAAAACTTAGAAAGTTTTTTTGCAAGTACCATCCTGCCCGACAGCTTCTTCGGAAGAGGTCGTCCGAAAAGCCGCTCAAATTCACGCTCATGAGGCGTCAATACGAGCGGCGCAGGATGGCCACGAAGCTCTTTTGCTTTGCCGCAGAAACTATTTAAACCGTCCGCGTCGAGCACAACGGGCAAAAAGGCATTTTTGACAAGACGCCTTACAAGGGCGCTTGTCTGGGCAGAGTGAGAAAGGCCCGGCCCGATGGCCAGCGAGTTTATATTGCGCTTCCTTATAAACCCTTGAATCTTCGAATAAGCCGCACGACCCAGAGCCCCTTCTTTTGTCTCCGGCAACCCCAACTGCATGATTTCCACAAGAGACCGGGCAAAAAAATTTTCAAGGCCGTGAGGGACCCCAAGCGTCACAAGCCCGCTCCCCGAGATCAAGGCCGTGCGGCTGGCCAGGATCGCGGCGCCGGTCAACCCTTTCGAGCCGGCCAGCACGAGCACATGCCCATAGTCATACTTGGAAGTATTTTTCTTACGCGGCAAGAGCGGGAATCGTCGGGGCAGCTTAAAATTCATCACAAAAGCATCGCGTTGGCGACCGCGTAATTTTCGGTATGCGAAAGACTCACGACGGCCCCTTTCAGATGCCTTTTTTTTAAGACCTCTTTGGCCTTCCCGTGCCAGACGACGACCGGCTTTCCGTGAGGATCGTTCAAGATCTCAATGTTTTTCCAACCGACGAAATCTTTCTCGACTTCTCCGAGCGCTTTGAAGATCGCCTCTTTCGCGGCAAACCGCGCCGCCAAATGCTGATAGGGAAAACGCTTAGATTTCGCGTACGCGAGCTCACGATTCGTGTAGACTTTTTTCAAAAAAGCGGCGCCCCACTTTTTGCTAATCTTCGTAAGACGCTTGATTTCTACGATATCAATCCCGATCGCGTTCACCCCACCACCTCCTTTAAAATTTTCAATTTGGGCGCGTTGCGCCGTGGCGACAAAGTCGCCACAAAAGGAGGTGGTGGGGTCATCTTAAAAGACCCTTCATTTCCCTAACGGCTTTTTCCAACCCCACCCACAAGGCCTTCGTGATAATGGAATAACCGACGTTGAGCTCGTTGATTCCTTTGATCTTTTTGATTCCTAAGACATTCTGATAATCCAACCCGTGGCCCGCGTGGGCGGTCAACCCCAGACGATCCGCGAGATCCACGGCGTCTTTTATCCGCTGCCATTCTTTATGCCTAGCCTGTTTGGAGACGGCGTTCGCGTACACGCCCGTATGAAATTCTACCGCTTCCGCTCCCAATCCACGCGCCTGGCGTACCTGCCTTGAATCCGGATCAATAAAAACACTGACCTCGATCTTCTTTTTCTTAAGCGATTCCACCGCACGGGCCAGGTGGCGTTGATTTTTAAAAAGATCCAAACCGCTCTCGGTGGTTCTCTCCTGCCGCCTCTCGGGAACAAGCGTCGCCTGGCCTGGCAAGAGCGTAGTCGCGATGCGGACAATGGACGGCGCGATGGACATTTCTAAATTCAACTTGATTTTGATGGCGCGCTTGACGTGAAATAAATCTTCGTCTTGAATGTGCCGCCTGTCTTCTCTCAGATGCATGACGATCGAATCCGCGCCCGCGTTTTGACAAACAAGCGCGGCGACGGCGGGATCCGGGTCTTTCCCTCCACGCGCCTGGCGTAGCGTAGCCACATGGTCAATATTTACACCAAGTTTTAGCATGTCGGAATGAGTGGATAATCCTGGGATTTATTTAGATTCTGTTTTTTGCTCGACCGCTTCAATCGGTACGATCACTTGAACGATATAAGACTCACCCGCCAGATGGATCCCGGCCACGCTCTCCACAGGAATGCGCTTGGTGACCGTACTTGTATTCTCACTGACATCCACTAGGGCCGTTTCGGCGGATGAGGCCTCTTCCAAAAGCGCCTCCGGCCCCACCACAACCACCTCAAGAGGGTTTGAGGTGACCTTGTCCATGAGGATACGATAACCCTCCGGCGGAGCGGTCGCAAGACGGACATGAAGCGGCAGACTTTTCGCGGTCAGCTTGATCAGCTTGTAAGAAGGGTCCGTAACTTTATCTTCCGATTTAATGATCTCATGATGAATAAAAAAGTAAGTCGCAATCGCGAAAGCGAGCGCGATAATTTTCAGCACCAGAGATCCTTTCAATAGATTCATCCCACCACCTCTTTTCTCCCACGACCTGTTCTATCCCACAATGCAAAAGTCGTGGGATGATTCGCCGAAGGCGAATCTGGTCTTTCAGACCAAAAAAGAGGTGGTGGGATCATCCCGGCTTCCCTATATTTCCTTGGTTTTCTTCGACCTTGAAACTGATCTCTGCGGCTCATAGAGCTCGGTCAAAGACTGCTTCAAATTCTCGTCATCAATATCTCTGATAATCTTGCCCTGAGTCATCAGCGTGATCGCCCCTGTTTCTTCCGAGACGACGATCACAAGCGCGTCCGTTTCCTCGCTTAAACCCAAACCAGCGCGATGCCGGGTCCCGAGCATTTTGGATAATTTCTGACTATCGGACAAGGGGAAAAGACACCCCACCGCCAACACGCGGCCTCCTTGAATCACGGCGCCGCCGTCATGAAAAGGGGTATTGGGCATGAAGATTGTCAGCAAGAGTTCCGTGGTCAGAATCCCGTCTAGCGTGATGCCACTTTCCACGTAAGGTTTGAGGCCCACCTCTCGCTCGATCGCGATCAACGCGCCTATCTTTTTTTTGGACATCAAGACCACGGCGCTTGACACTTCGTCCACCAATTTTTTTTCCTTCAAAAACAGCTTGAATAAAGGACTCTGCCCGATGCGCGTCAGCCCCCGTCGCAACTCTGTCTGAAAGATGACTAGGAAACCGATGATCGAAATTTGAAAAAGGTGAGAAAAAATCCAGCGGATCGTCTCAAGCTGCAGCGCTTCCGCGACAAAGAAAAAAACGACCACAAGGATCAGGCCCTTCAAGGCCTGTGTCATTCCGCTGTCTTTAATATAAACAAATAGCAGATAGTAGGCCAGCCAGAAAACAGTGATTTCCAAGAAAGGACGCCATAAGACGGAAAGTGGTTGGGCGAGATCCATCATGCTAACGTTTGATCCACCACGAGCGCCAATTGCCGGTGCGCGAGGATATCGTGGACTCTTAAGAGGTGCGCGCCGTGACTGATCGCCACCGCGGCGGCGGCCAGCGAGCCATAAAGCCGGTCCGAGACCGGCGCGCCCGATAAACTGCCTAGGAATGATTTTCTTGAAAGGCCTGCCAATACCGGCAATTTGAGTTTTGAAAAATAGTCCATCCGGCTCAAGATCTCTACGTTTTGCGCGAGGGTCTTGCCAAAACCGAATCCTGGATCCAGAAGAATCGATTGTCTTGCGATGCCCGCCTCTAACGCCATGCCCACCGCGTTCTCTAAATAATTCAAAATATCCTTCAATAAATTCCGGTAACGAGGCCTTTGCTGCATCATCCGGGGCGTTCCTTGCATGTGCATCAAAACGACACCTGCTCCGTAACGGGCGACGAGCTTTGCGAGACGCTTGTCGCCATGCAACGCGCAAATATCATTCACCAAAACGACGCCCTGATCCAAAGCCGCCCACGCGACCTCAACCTTATATGTGTCAACGGAAAGCGGAATCCTTATTTTTTTTGAAAGACGTTTCAGTACCGGTAGAATTCGTTTGATTTCTTGTTTGGCCGAAACAGGGCGCGCGCCCGGCCTGGAAGACTCACCACCGATATCGATGAGATGGGCGCCTTCTCTTTCCAGCTCGAGCGCGCGAGCCACCGCGCGGTCAGGGCTCAAATAACAGCCGCCATCGCTGAAAGAATCCGGGGTGACATTCAAGACCCCCATGAGCTTCGTTTCCAGCCCCAAACGGAGTTGGGCGCCGCCTATCTCGAGGTTAAACGTCGGCCTTCGGAATCCCGACAATCCTTTTGACTTCCTCGGCATCCAGGACCTCTTTTTCCAAGAGAGCCGTCGCAAGCGTTTTTAACTGTTCGTGGTGGGCGGTCAATTCGTTCTTGGCGCGGACATAGCATTCGTCGATGATTCGTTTTATCTCCACATCGATCAAATGAGCTATTTCTTCGCTGTAATTTCTTTCTTCACCCAGGTCCCGCCCAAGAAAGACCTGATGATCCCGCCGTCCAAAAGTCAGATGGCCGAGCTTCTCGCTCATCCCAAATTCACAAACCATGCGCCGGGCGATCTGTGTCGCGACTTCCAAATCATTATGAGCGCCTGTCGTGATCTCGCCGAAATTCAATTCCTCGGAGGCGCGGCCGCCCAATAGCACGACCACTCGGCCCAGCAATTCACTCCTCGAGGTCAAATATCTGTCTTCTAAAGGCACTTGCATCGTGTAACCCAGCGCAGCGGTTCCACGGGGAATAATGGACACTTTGTGAACCGGGTCGGCGCCTGGCACAAGAAGCGCCAAAAGGGTGTGCCCCGATTCGTGATAAGCCACGATTTTCTTCTCCTTATCGGAGATCAGGCGGCTTTTTCTTTCGGGGCCTGCCATCACCCGTTCGATGGATTCTTGGAGCTCTTGAATACTCACCCCCTCCTTATTACGGCGGGCCGCCAGAAGCGCCGCCTCGTTGGCCAAGTTCGCCAGATCTGCGCCGGAAAAGCCCGGTGTCTGCCGGGCGACGGATTTCAAGTCAACGCCGTCCAGTAGCTTAATATTTTTCGTATGGACTTTTAAAATCTCTTCCCGGCCGTTCAAATCCGGCCGGTCGATCACAATCTGTCTGTCAAAACGTCCCGGCCGCAGAAGCGCCGGATCCAGCACATCGGGACGGTTCGTCGCCGCGACAAGGATCACGGCTGCTTGCGTGTTAAATCCGTCCATCTCCACCAAAAGCGCGTTGAGCGTTTGTTCACGCTCGTCATGCCCTCCGCCGATTCCCGCGAAACGCTGGCGGCCGACCGCGTCGATCTCATCGATGAAGATGATGCAGCCGCGCCCGCTTGACTTCACGGTTTTTTTGGCCTGATCAAACAAATCCCTGACCCGAGAGGCCCCGACACCCACGAACATTTCAACAAAATCTGACCCCGAAATACTGAAAAAAGGCACATCCGCCTCACCACTAACCGCTTTCGCCAACAACGTCTTTCCGGTCCCCGGAGGGCCCATCAAAAGCACGCCCTTTGGGATCTTGCCACCAAGCCGCTGGAACTTTTTTGGTTCTTTTAAAAATTCGATGATTTCCTGCAGCTCTTCCTTGGCCTCATCGACGCCCGCCACGTCCTTAAACGTGATCTTGAGATTGGACGCCAGACGCGCCCTGGATTTCCCAAAGGACATCAGTTTTCCGCCGCCGGCCGCCCCGCCGCCGCGATACAATAAGAACCAAAAAAGCCCCACAAAGAGAAGCGGCCCTACCACCGCATAGAGGAGCTGCGTCCAAAAAGTTTTCTCCGGGCGTATCTCATAACTCGAAAGATTTTGCCTCAAAAGCCGCTCGAGATCCGGATCTTGCTCCGGAACCAATACATGATATTTCTCGCCGTTTAGAAGATCCCCACTGACCTCATTGGCGACGCGCACGCCGGACTTGAGCGCCGGCGTCTTCTGATTGGCCTCGAGCATCGTGTAGAACTGGCCATAGGCCAGCTGTTTACTCTGTTTTTCGAGCGGCATGGAGCCCACCCGGGCAAAATAAAAGATGCTTAAGAATAGAAAGATCCATAGGAAGATAGACCCGGGGAACCACTCTCGGGAATTCTTCTTTGGATTCGGTTTTTTACTGTTATTAGGGCCATTCATCGTGCCCAAATTATATCAGATGATCAATTCTTTGGAAAGGAAGAATCTCGCTTGACAATACCAATAGGACTTCATTATACTGACCCCTTATGAAAAAAATTAGAATCGCGGTTGTCGGCGTCGGCAATTGCGCCAGTTCCCTCGTCCAAGGCATCGAATTCTACCGGCGCAGCAACTCCACGAACGGCCACCGCGACTCCCTGGGGCTCATGAACTATGAAATCGGCGGTTATCGCCCCCAAGACATCGAGGTGGTTTGCGCGTTTGATATCGATAAAAGAAAAGTGGGTCTGCCGGTCAAAAAGGCCATTTTTCAAGAGCCCAACTGCACGAAACTGATCACCAATCATCTCCCCGCTCCTAATGCCATCGTTCAGATGGGCGAGCTTTTTGACGGAGTCGCCGACCACATGAAAGAGTATCCGGACGCGAGGACTTTTCTCCCGAGCCGTCAAAAACCCGTGAACATTGTCAAGGCGTTGAAACAAAGCGGCGCGGAGATATGCGTGAATTATTTACCGGTCGGATCGACCAAAGCCACGGAGTTTTATGCCGAACGCTGCCTCGAAGCAGGGGTGAGCCTCCTTAATTGCATCCCTGTCTTTATCGCCTCCAATGCCGCGTGGGCCAAACGCTTCGCCGATCGTGGGATCCCCCTGGTGGGAGACGACATTAAGTCTCAGGTTGGCGCCACGATCGTGCACCGAACACTCGCGAAGCTTTTCGAGGATCGGGGTGCCAAGATCGACCGCACCTACCAGCTGAATACCGGCGGAAACACGGACTTCCTGAATATGTTAAACCGCACGCGGCTCAAATCAAAGAAGATCTCCAAAACCGAATCCGTACAATCTCAGCTCGTCAAACGGCTTGAGTCCGAAAATATCCACATCGGCCCAAGTGACTATGTGCCTTGGCAAAACGACAACAAAATCGCTTTTATCCGCATCGAGGGGCGAGGTTTCGCCAATGTGCCGCTTCATGTGGAAGTAAGATTATCGGTGGAGGATTCCCCGAATAGCGCGGGAGTCGCCGTGGACGCGATTCGATGCCTTAAAGTAGCGAGAGAACGCAAGATCAAAGGACCTCTTTATTCCGTGTCGGCTTATTTGATGAAACACCCCCCGAAGCAATTCCCCGACAGCCACGCCAAGAAACTCATCCAGGAATTTATCACGGGAAAACGGAAAGACTAAAATAATTTAAAATTCAAAATGAAAAATGAATAATTATGGTGTCGCTTCGCGACCTTATTTATAGGTCACACAGTGACACATAAATTTTGCATTTTTCATTAAAATAAAAACCCCCTTGAGTTTTTACACCCAAGGGGGTTTTTACTACTGAACTATTTTAACTGGCCTTAGAACGTCACCTTGACTGAGGAAACAATATCAGTCGCCGTAGCGTCGCTCGGATCACTATAGAAATCGCCAGGAACAAACCAACCCGCCAAGATACCGAAAGACACGTCTTCGGTATAGTCATACGTGGCTAGAAGATCTATTTCCCAACCAATTTCATTGGCTCGTGTACCCGTATTCGGATTGGTCGCGGTGTTATGAATATCCTCCGAGAACCAAAGATACGTGAACATGGCCTCCAACAAGAGATCGTCAAGAGGCTTAATAGCGCCTTTGATTTGAACGAACTCTTCGTTAGTCGCAGACGAGGTATCGCCAGCGTCCGAAGTCGCATAGACAAATTCACGAAAGTCCGCGTAAGCGGTCCAGAATTTGCCACGGTAAAGCCCATTCCATGCGCCATAGGACTGGGTCGAAGTGGGGCCTAGGTCGGTTTCACCGGAAAACAGCACGTACTCCACGGTGATCTCCGGCTTCCAGGTGTAGTCGAAGCGGTAGGTGGCGAAAATATTGGCCGCCCAAGCCTGTCTATCACGACCTTCAGGAAACACGGCTGTCGCTAACTTCGCGGCACGGTAATCTCCGAACTGATAGGCTAGTTCACCGCCAAGCGTGATCTGTGAGATCGGATCAAACTGCAGACGACCGCCGAGGGTGTGTGTATCATTGCCCTTGGTGCCTCCGCTATCATTTGTCAGAGACGTACCGGCAGTCCTTAATGCGTTCCGATCCATTTCGCCGACATAGTACCCTTCGGCCACGGCGTTGTATTCCGCGAATTTATAATTCACATTCGCGATCCACAGGTCGCGGTCGTCTTCGGGATCGTGAGATCCCTCTCGAATCTTGGAGTAGACGAAGTCTAGAGTCCAAGGGTTGAAATCAAGAGTCGCTCGGATCGCGTCAAACGACTGAATCTGAGTAAACTCATCCGCTTGGGTCACCCCTTGAGGATCCTGGGGATTCCATCCAACGATGAAGCCACGACCAAAGAAAAGATCCTGACGACCAATGGTCAGCGTCAAAGGAGAATAAAAGATCTCCTTCATCTGGACATAAGCGAGGTCGAGGATAATGTCGAATTCGCCCGGGCCTGTATTCGTTGTCGCGAAGTTTGCGTCGGCCACAAAGTCATCGGCATTCCAATCTCTCTGATTGACAATGTTAATGACCGTGGAGACGTTGTCCGTGAGATCCGCGGAGACTTCGATCTGGGTATTCGAACGGAAGTAATCATCCGCGTCCGAACTATGGCCGGTGGTGTTGGTTGTCCCACCACTGGCGGGAACCGCCCCGCCGACCGGAATCGCGCCCGAATCGTTGTTGTCCTGCAGATCATAATTAACTCTGTAGAACCAGTAAGCGTCGATGGATCCGCTTACCTTGACGTTCTGAGTTTCGGCAAAGGCCGGTGCGGCTAGCACAAGCATAAGCGCCAAAACAGATAACGCTTTTAAGTGTTTCATTTAATTCCTCCAAAGTGCATTTTATTTTCTATGTTAGGGTAACTCTTTTAGGTAGCCGGCGTATCGAAGCCGACCGATAACCTTATGGCCTGTTAGGTGTCTCCCCCCTCTCTGCGGCGTAGTTTTGGGTTATCTTCCTTACTTTTTTTCAATGACTTTATTCTATGTTTCAATGTTAAATCAATGTAACGGGGACATTAATTCCAAAATCGCGAATTTACTTCTTGAGAAGCGGCAACAACGCATTGATCCGCTTGGTAACGCCCATTAAGTCGTCTCTTTTTCGTACACGAACTCGGTGAGTATAGTCCCCCGCCAGGATCTGGTCAAGATCGCCCTCAAGCCGCTCGATCGGCCCCGCGAAGCGATGGGAAATCACGAGCGCGAACCATAGAATGATCAGGACCGCAATAGGCAAAGCGAACATCAAAAACGCGTTGACTTGCTCGATCACGGGCACGAGATTGGCCATGATGGCCTCCGGAAAGACCATTTGTTTGGCCAACAAATTAAAAATCAAATTATAAAGGCAAAAACCTATCAAAAGCGTAGGAATCAGCATGGCCAAAATCACGATCAAAAGATATTTGGTCTGAATCGGGTGTTTCATCAACCATTTAGCTCTTACCTTCATTGTGGCAAACCTCCTCTTAAGCGATCATTGATTTCTTTTTGAATGTAAAATCCGCGAAATTTGCCTCCGATTGGGTCCCGGTATTATCAGAGTCGCTCATCAAGGCCAAGACGCCCACCGGGCGTTCCGGACGCCTCCCAAACAATTTTCGGTAATCTTCGTAGAGATTCCTCTCTTCTTCCTTCCAACCATCATTCTCCGGCGTGGGAGCCCCGCTTCGAATCACAAACAGTTTAACCCTATCCGAATAAGGGCTGGTGGCGGCCGTTTCCCGCGGGATCTTTTCGTCCCAGACATACTCAATCACGTCCGACTTGAAAAAACTAGACCCCGGAAATATGACGTACACCCTTGCCGCGAAATCGTCCTCGCTTTTGTTGGACAAACGATCGGTTTCTTTCTTTTGAGGAAACAGGACGGCTTTCCACTTCCATGACAGATAAAGATCGGGCGTGGTCTCATAAGTCACTTTCATATATAACCCCGAGCAGGCATCCTGGCTCAAGGCATTTAAAAAACCCGCTTTGCTTTCCCGATGAACCGTAAAGCGCGTCTTGCCTTTGAATATTTTTTCTTCCCACATTTTCATGGAATTCTGATTCTGAAAGAAAAAACGATTCAAAATCACAAAAGAACCTCTCCCCTGCTCCATGCCGGGCATGGAGATCTTGGTGAGCAATTCCAAATTCCTGCTGCTCGTCATCGTTAAAAATAGCGCCGCCTCAAGAAATAAAATGAGCCACAACCCTCGGGTTTTTAAAGAGCCCTTCATGACCCGTATTTATTGGTGATCGGCATGCGCCGGTCACGCCCAAAGGCCTTTGGCGTGATCTTAACGCCTGGCGGGGACTGTCGTCTCTTATATTCGTTCCCATCCACCATGCCCGCCAAACGGTAAGCCATACGCTTTGGGATCCCCTCTTGGATGATATCCTCAAGCGCCTTATCCTGTTCGACGTATAATTCCAAGAATTTGTCCACGATCGGATACGGAGGAAGCGTATCCTGATCCTTCTGATTCGGCCGAAGCTCCGCCGTGGGTGGACGCCTGAGGATGCTCCACGGGATCGAATTTTTCGGAGATAAGGCGTTTCGGTGCCGGGCGAGCTTAAATACCAGTGTCTTTGGGACATCCTTTATCACGGCGAATCCCCCCGCCATATCCCCATACAACGTGCAATACCCCGTCGCCATTTCGCTTTTATTGCCTGTGGTTAAAACGAGATGGCCCAGTTTGTTTGAAAGCGCCATCAGGATATTCCCCCGAATCCTGGCTTGCAGGTTCTCCTCAGCGATCCCGGACAGATAAGGTTTAAACGCCCGACGCAAGTCGATCAAATAACGATCAAAAATAGGATTGATTCTAAATTCAAGCAGCTTGATTTTCAGATTTTTTACCAATTGTTTGGCGTCCCGATAAGTCCCTTGGGAGGTATGCCGTGAAGGCATCGTGACCCCGACCACATTCTCAGGCCCAAGCGCGTCCACGGCGATCCTTGCCACGAGCGCCGAATCAATCCCCCCGCTTAAACCAATCAGCACCTTCTTAAACCCATTTTTCCGGATGTAATCGTGCGTCCCGAGCACGAGCGCCCGGTACACCTCTGATTCACGCTCCAACGGCGGTGTTTTTTCAGCGCGGCGAATCAAAGGCCTTCGAGCGTGGCCGGCCTGGTGGCTGGTGGGAATGTCAATCACGAGAGTGTCTTCCTCAAAGCGTTTTGCGCGGGCGAGCCATTTGCCGTCGGGACCCACGACCATACTGCCCCCGTCAAACACAAGCTCATCCTGGCCTCCTATGAGGTTAAGATAAAATACGGTGGCTTGAGTGCTGCCCGCCAGATGCTTCAACATCGCTTCTCTCTCGTTTTGTTTCCCCCGATAGTAGGGAGAAGCCGAGATATTGATCAGAAAAGGGCGCCTCCCCGAATAATCCGCTTGATAGACATAGCTGCTTTTCTGCCAAATATCTTCACAGATGGTAAGGCCAAAACAAATGGACCTGAGCTCAAAGAATCCGTTCTGTCTTCCCGGCAGAAAATAACGTTTTTCATCAAAAACACCGTAATTGGGTAATTCCACCTTGTGGTAAACGTAAGTGACGCGTCTATCTTTAAGTAGAGCCGCCGCATTGTAAAGCCGGCCGCTGTCGTCCCGATCGACAAACCCGACAACCGCGGCCAATCCTTTTGCCTTTGAGGCGATGGATTTCAGGACCTCGAGATTCCGTCCGACAAACGCTTTTTTGAATAAAAGATCTTCCGGCGGGTAGCCTGTCACCGCCAGCTCCGGGAAGATCGCCAAATGCGCCTTCGCGCGTCTCGCCGCATCCATCGAACGAACTATTTTTTCGCGATTGCCCTCTAGATCCCCGACGGTCATATTGATTTGCGCCATCCACACTCTTAAAAACCGATTCATGATCTAGCTGACCTTTAATCCATTTGCGCGCGTTGAAGTTTACCGCTGGTATCCAAATACACGGTCTTCCATTCTGAAAAGATATCCAGCGCCGTGACTCCGGCCTCCCGGTGGCCGTTGCCTGTTTTCTTGATTCCCCCGAACGGAAGATGCGCCTCGGCTCCGATCGTGGAACTATTGATATAAGTAATGCCGGATTGAATGTCCTCGATACTTTTGATCGCACGCGCGACGTCCCGGGTAAAAATACTTGAGGACAGCCCGTAAACGGAATCATTCGTGACGCGGATGGCTTCTTCGTAATTTTTTACCTTGATCAGCCCGACCACGGGGCCGAAAATCTCTTCTTGGGCGACGCTCATCCGGGAAGAAACCCCCGTAAAAACCGTGGGCTGATAAAAATAACCCTGCTTTCTCTCGCCCACTTTTTCAATTTTTCCCCCCAAGACCAAGCGCGCGCCTTCTTTCTTGGCCCGTTGCACCTGCCGGTGAATTTGCCGAAGCCGCGTTTCGTTGATAATTGGGCCCAGAGCCGTCGACGGATCGTCCCCACGGCCAATTTTCAAATCCGCCGCAGCCTTCACGAACAATTTTAGAAATGGGTGGTATATTTTTTCATGCAGGATGATTCTAGACGTGGCCGTGCATCGCTGCCCGCTCGTTGCAAAAGCGCCCCACAAAGCGGCTGTGACCGCCAAATCTAAATCGGCGTCTTCCATCACGATTTGCGCATTTTTGCCGCCCATTTCTAATGAACAGCGTTTTAAAAGCTTTCCGCAGGTGGAGGCAATCCAAGACCCTACTTCCGACGAGCCTGTGAACGACACCAAGGAGACGTCTTTGTGCCGCGCGAGCGGCGCCCCCGCTTCTTTGCCAAAACCGACCACCACATTCATCACGCCTGCCGGCAGGCCCGCGGCGGTTAAAATCTCGGCGAAGAATAAACTCATGAGCGGCGTGTCCTCGGCCGGTTTCAACACCATGGCGTTTCCGCAAATAAGAGCCGGGTAAACTTTCCAGGCGGGAATCGCGAGCGGAAAATTCCAGGGCGTGATGAGTCCGCAGACCCCGATGGGACGACGAAGTGTGAAACACATTTTATTTTTGAGCTCCGAAGGGACCGTCTGCCCGTAGAGGCGGCGGCCTTCTCCCGCGAAAAAATACGCGGTGTCTATCGCTTCCTGAACGTCCGCGCTAGATTCTCTCAAAAGCTTTCCCATTTCCCGAGTCATGAGACAAGCCAGTTCTTCTTTTTTTTGTTCCAGGATTTGAGCGGATCGAAACAAAACCTCGGCCCGCCGCGGCGGAGGCGTCGCGGCCCATCCGGGCATCGCCTTCTTGGCTGATTGAACGGCGCGGTCAATATCAGCGGCGGCGGATCGGGGCACTGCTCCAAGAATATCCCGCCGGTCCGCGGGGTTTCGATCCAAAAAAGTCTTACCGCTTCCGGCGCTCACCGCTTGGCCATCAATAAAATTTCTATAACTTTTCATCCGCGATCATCCTTATCCTTAAGGTGTTCGTTCTATCGTGACCTGGGTGCGCTCGTCTCTTGCGAGAGTTAACTTTAACAACACCAGAGGTTTCATTTCTTTTTCGAGGATCTTCCAAAAAACTTCCAAGAGATTCTGATCGCTGATCGAGATTCCTTTCAAAAAATCCACATGCAGACCAAGATCCCTCGATTGCACTCGCTGGATGACGGCCCCGTTTACCTTTTCTTCCAAAACACGCTCCGAATCCCGATCGGCGACTTGAGTCGTGACGCCCAATCTGTAATTGTGCCCGAAGATCTTGCCGGCTTGGGAGTGACTGGCGCTGAAACAAAAGGTCTTCGTCAACGAAATTTTCATCGATTTTGATTGATTACTGACCAACGTATAAGTAATATCGGATGGTTATTTCTTACCGATCAAGGCCATAAATTCCATACGCGTGCTGCGGTCACTGCGAAAGACCCCCAACATCGTGCTGGTGACACACGTCGCGCTTTGCTTCTCAACCCCTCTCATCGCCATGCAAAGATGCAACGCTTCAATGATGACCGCCACTCCCAAAGGGTTGAGCGCTTCCTGCAGGCAATTCGCGATCTGACTCGTCAACCGCTCTTGGACTTGAAGCCGTCGCGCAAACACATCCACCAAACGCGGAATCTTGCTGAGACCGATGATCTTGCCGCTAGGGATATAAGCAACGTGACACCTGCCATAAAAAGGCAAGAGATGATGCTCACATAAGCTAAATAAATCTATATCCTTCATCACCACCATCTCATCGTACTCTTCATCAAAGACGGCGCCGTTCAACACGGTTTGCGGATTTTTTCCATAACCGCTTGTCAGATAACGATACGCGGCCTGCACCCGCTCGGGAGTTTTCTTAAGGCCTTGACGGCCTGGATTTTCTCCCAAAGCGATCAGAAACTCTTTGGCTAATTTCTCAATCGTTGGTTTCTTCATGGGATAAGCATAGAGGCACTAGTATAGAGCTATCAAAGGGGCGTTTCAATAAAAAACCCCGCCTTTTTTAAAGTCAGAAGCTCTGTCTTCAAAAAGGGCGGGGGTAAGCTTAAGTTCGGACTATTTCATGCTCTTCTCTTGAATCAGAGGCTGCTTTTTAGGAATCCAAAATGTGAGAAGGTCAATAGCGCCCGCTCCCACACGATGAATGGCTCTGCGTACCCCAATAGCGCCCCCGGCAACCACACCCGTGAGCTGTTCACCGGTGCTTTTGCCTTTTGAGGCCTCAGCATGGGTACTGTCAAGAACCTCCGTCCATCCGGTGGCCACATTTTCAGCGCCCGTTTGGACATTCTTTATTTGCTCCTGACTGGTGCCAGAACCGGCGGAGTCGGTGGCGGCCTTACCTGAATCCGCAAACACCGGCACTCCCATCACGGTCGCCACGAACAACAACAAAGCAAACGCAATTAATTTCTTCACCTGGTTATTTCCTCCTCATGTATATAATTAATGACAACATATCGGGCTTACAGTAGCACAGGCCTATTTTTTATGCAAGATAAATTTTAATCTCTAAAACTAATGACTATTCTTATCTATTCCCTACTAATTATTAACGAAAATTAACAAATTGCAGATCGATGCCAAAATCCTTCTGTCTCAAAAAGGCGATCGCCGCCTGAAGATCGTCTATTTTAGGCGCCTGGATACGCACCTGGTCGTTTTGAATCTGGGTCTGAACCTTCCATTTCATCTCTTTGATGCTTTTTGTAATTTCCTTGGCCTTGTCCGTTGGAATGCCATTTTGAATCGTGATCACCTGTTTCACCGACCCGCCCACCATGCCCGTCTCAACCTTGCCGAATTGCAATCCTTTTAGCGAAACCCCTCTTTTCACACACTTCGTCTGCAGCAAGTCAATCAGAGTTTTCAAACGATATTCATTCTCGGTCTTAAGCGTAATGGTTTTTTGAGACTTGTCCAAATCCATGGAACTCTGTGAGCCCTTGAAATCAAAGCGCTGCGCTAACTCTTTTTTGGCCTGCTGGACGGCATTATCCGTTTCCTGAAGGCTCACTTCTGAAACAACATCAAATGAATGATCATTGGAGCCCATCATTTCTCTCCTGTCTTACCTCGACGCGTAGCGGCGAGTCAGTGTAAAGATATAAAGTCCCGCCATAAAAGGCCCGGAAAAAGCTTCGAGGCTCACGAGCGCCTTGATCCAAAGATTGGCCTTGGGAACAAAATCGCCGAAACCGACCGTGGTAAACGTAATGAAACTAAAATAGATGCTGTCCCACAAACCGATCTTCGCGCCTGAATAAGATTCTGTCGTGCACCGCACGGCGTCCAAAAAATAATAAATTGCTCCGAACACGAACACGGTGCCGAGCGCCGAAACAATCACTCGATTTGGCTTCTGGGTATAACCGGACAAAATATCCATCAACAAAGAGGGAATAAAACGCGGGTTTCGTGTCTCAAATAAATGCTTCCTTTCCATCGTAAGCTCGCGGTAAGATGCCCAACTGGCGTCCTCATACAACCCTTTTTCATACAAATAATGCTTAAGCGTCCGGTAGGACTCGAACGCCTCCAGGGCATTTTTTTCTGACAAAAACACCTTCCCTCTTGCAAATGCATCGTCTCTGTGCGCGAAATTTTTTCTTTTGATGTTTTTAGCCCCGGAAAGATCGGCGTTCCATAAAACCACGTTGTTCAAAACCGCGCCCATAAAATCGACTTCTCTAAAATGAGCTTCCACCAAATACGCGCCTTTTAAATCGGCGTGAGAAAAAGAGCAGCAATTGAATAACGCGCGAGTCAAGTTGATGTCTTGCATTTCACTTCCCACAAAATCACACGAATCAAAACGTGCGCCGATCATATCGCTGGCGGTCAAACTAGTTCCTATAAAGTGGGCGCGGACGATTGACGCCTGGCTGAAACTGGAATGGCTTAAGTCCAAATGCGAGAAATCCATATTTTCACATTCGACTTTTTTAAGATTGAGCGAAAACGGATCCGACCCCATGTCCTTAATGCCTGCCTGAAGTTTTGAGGGATACTGTTTATGCTCGGTGTGTGCCCAACAATGGGGTGAAAAACTGATGGCTGATTCGCCGCATCCCTTTTCAGCGCATTTGGGAAAATGGGGCTCCGTCATGGCATCAAGTCAATCTTGCGACAAACGCTTCATGGAGTTCCCGATATCGCTTAAATTTTCGATGACACTGATTCCCTTTTGTCTCAATAGATCCATTTTTTCCCGTGCGGTGCCTCGCGATCCGGAAATAATCGCCCCCGCATGGCCCATCCTCTTTCCCTTTGGCGCGGTCACCCCCGCGATAAAAGCCGCGACTTTCTTTTTCATGTTCTTCTGGATATACGCGGCCGCCTCCTCTTCTTGACTGCCGCCGATCTCCCCGATCATCAACACCGTCTTGGTTTCGGGGTCTTTTTCAAATAGTCTCAACGCATCAATAAAACTGGTGCCGATCACGGGATCTCCCCCGATTCCGAGACAGGTGGTTTGGCCTAGACCTGCCGTCGTCAGCTGCCACACGGCCTCATAGGTCAAGGTGCCGCTCCTGGACATCACGCCGACCCGGCCCTTTTGATGAATGTAACCGGGCATAATTCCGACCTTGCATTCCCCCGAAGTGATGATTCCCGGGCAATTTGGGCCGATGATCCTGACTTTTTTGGTCCGCGCGTATTCCACCGCCCGGATCATATCCAGCGTGGGGATTCCTTCGGTAATACAAACGATAAGCTTTATTCCGGCCTCCACCGCCTCTTTGATCGCGGATAACGCGAACGGAGCCGGCACATAGATCATGGACGTGGTCGCACCCGTTTTGTCAACCGCTTCTTTGACGGTATCAAATACCGGTATCGTCTCAACAAAGGTTCCCCCTTTTTTCGGCGTGACGCCGCCGACCATTTTTGTGCCATAGGCCAAACATTGCTGCGAATGAAAACTCCCCACTTTTCCGGTGATCCCCTGGCAAATGACTTTGGTGTTTTTATCAATGAGAATGGACATGAGATGCTCGATCCGCTTCCTGAACCGCTTTCCGGGCCGCTTCCTCGATCGTGGAACAAGAAATAATGGGTAGACGAGATTCCTTAAGAAGCTGCCGACCTTCTTCGACGCGCGTTCCTTCAAGCCGCACGACGAGCGCCACTTGCCGCTTGATGTCACGAAGCGCCTGAATTACGCCTTCCGCGATCACGTCGCATTTCATGATTCCACCGAAAATATTTACAAGAATGGCGCCGACACGCAAATCCTGAAGAATGATTTTAAATCCCTCTCTCACCTGTTCCGTCGTCGCGCCGCCGCCGACATCTAAAAAATTGGCGGGTTCGCCGCCCGCAAGCTTGATCATATCCATCGTCGCCATCGCAAGCCCCGCGCCATTCACCAGGCATCCGACATTTCCGTTCATGGACACGTAGCTTAGCCCAAAGGCTTTGGCCTTTCTTTCCCTCTCATCTTCTTCCTCGGGGTCTTTGAGCGCTCGAACGTCCTCGTGCCGAAACAAAGCGTTATCGTCAAACACGATTTTTGCGTCCAAGGCCAATAGCCGGCCTTGATCCGTCAACACCAAGGGGTTGATCTCGCAAATGGAGGCGTCTTTCTCCACGAAAAGGCGAGCCAACTTTGACGCCACCGCCGCTATCTGCGAAGAAATCTCCTGGTCCGAAAATCGTTTGGCAATTCTTGATTGAATCATTTCTTGGGTGGGCAATTGACTGGGAGAAAAATAAACCCTTTCAATGGCCTCGGGCCTGGAGGAGGCCGCCTCCTCAATCTCGATCCCGCCTTCTCGGGAAAACAGAATCACCGGAGCGCTGTTCGACCGGTCAACCACAATGCCCAAATAATACTCTTCCTTGATCTTCACTTCTTCCGTGATCATGACCGCCTTCACCACCGTAGGCCTGTCTTCCGACTGATAGGTGGAAAAAGGCCTGCCGATGAAAGTCGTCGTCAGTTTTTCGGCCTCGTCCGCGCTCACGGCGCGCCGTACGCCGCCCGCTTTTCCCCGCCCGCCCATCAAGACCTGGACCTTGACCATGCAACTGAGGCCGGCCAATTGTTGAAAAGCGTCTCGTGCTCGCTTCGCTTCGAAAATGACCTCTCCCCGCGCGACAGGGATTTGATACTGGACTAATAATTGACTGGCTTGGTATTCGTGTATCTTCACCCCACCACCTCTTTTTTGCCTCTCGGCAAAGACGCGCTACGCGCGTCGAGACGACTTGCGATTGTCACTTTTTGCATTCCATCGGATTTAAAACAAAAATTCAAAGTCGTCTCCAAAAGAGGTGGTGGGGTCATAACCCTAAACGCTCAAGCTCCTCGACGCCTTTTTCGACCTTCTCCGCGGATAAAAGCAGCGCTTTTTTCTCTCCTTGAGTCAGCGGGATCTCCACCACTTTCTCAATTCCGTTTCGTCCGAGTTCGGCCGGGACTCCAAAGTAAATATTCTTAATGCCATATTCTCCGCGCAAATAAGCGCAGACCGGCAACACCTTCTTCTCATCCTTTAAGATCGCCTTCACCATTTCACAAACGGAGCTTGCCGGCGCATAAAACGCACTGCCTGTTTTCAAAAGCGCGACGATCTCCGCGCCGCCGTCCCTCGTGCGCTGTTCGATCTGTTTTAGTTCTTGTTCGGGGATTAATTGAGTCACCGACTTATTTTTTACCTTGGATTGGCTTGAAACGGGTACCATCAAATCACCGTGTCCTCCCAAAACGATCGCCTCCACATCCCTGGCGACCAATTCCAGGCGCTCCGCGATAAAAAACCTCATCCGGGCCGTGTCCAGCACTCCCGCCATTCCAAACACCCTTGTCTCAGGAAAACCCGTCTTTTTAAAAGCCAAATGCGTCATGAGATCCAACGGATTTGTGACAATGATCAGTTTGGAGGAAGAGGCGTATTTTTTAACATTGGCGCAAACATCCGCGATAATTTTTGCGTTGAGCGTTAAAAGGTCTTCGCGGCTCATTCCCGGTTTCCTGGGCAACCCCGCCGTCACGACAACGATCTCCGCGCCTTCTATCTCTTTGTAATCATTGGTTCCCAAGAGATGGCGATCATGCCCCTCGATGGGGGCCGCTTCCATCAGATCCAGCGCCTTGCCTTGCGGCACCCCTTGGATCACGTCAAATAAAACCACATCGGCCAATCCCTTTTCCAAAACCCTCTGGGCGACGGTGGCCCCCACCTGTCCGGCCCCGATGACCGCGACAAAAGGCTTGCGTATTTTCATGACAGGTAGCTTTCCAGGATCCGGGCTTCGTGGGTCTCTTGAGCGGCCAGAGCGTTTCTCCCCGCTTTCGAGAACTGGTCAATGGACTCCCGGCGCTGCTTGATCTGCTTTTGAATGATCTGACGCACCTCGGCGTCGGTCAGCGTTTGCGTCTTTTTCTCAATGGCGTTATATTTCAACGCGGATTTCAAAAATCGAAGCGTCGAAACTTTGGCAGCGTCTTTGGCGCTCATCGCCTCTCTCAAATCCTGGTCTATTTTTTGCTCTAAAGACATCCGGCCCTCCTATAAAACTAAACCCCGCTCTTGCGCGCAAGGGCGGGGTTTAAAAAGTAACGGTAAAACTGGCTCTTTACTGTTGTGTCGTTCCCGAGGCCGCTGGCTCTTCCTCTTCGGCGGCCTTCACAGGAATTTGTACCGTCTCGGAAGCGGTTTGACCGGTCGTCTCAACGGCTCCTACAACGGGCTGCACCAAACCTTCAACCTTACCCTGGGACAATTCTTCACCCGTTTGCGCGAGGACCTTCTCCCCGGTGTTCTGAAGCGTATTGGCTGTCATCTCCGCGGTTTCCTTTGTCGCTTTGACAGGATAGTTAAAAAGTCTTCTGAAGAAACCTGTGACACTTCTGTCCGAAGTGCTGGCCTCTGCAAATGCCACCGAGGTCATCGATAACGTCAACGCGCCTACCATAAGAATTGCCGAGAACTTTCTGAATGACTGAAACATTTAAAAAACCTCCTTGGGTTAACAAGGGGTTATTATAAGACAGCTCTTTCAGAAGTCAAGAAAAATACGGAGACTCGCGGTCTAGGGGTTGGTCACAATCTGATAATCGACAAGCACCGCCGGATCGGGATTGGTGATTAAAAGATATATCCTATCGATATCCTTGGGCTGGAGACCTTCTTTTTCGATTTCTCGGTTTAACGCAAGCCCCCCTGTTTCGCTGCGTCCTGGTTGTGGCTTGCCCATCTCCCTTTTGAACACCGAGCCGCCTTTTGAAACGATGAATACCTGGACGGCCAATGGCTGGCCTTCACTGCCTTGAGACAGCCCCAGCCATGGGAGCGAGGCGGGTTCGCCGGTGATATCGATCTGATAAAAATCGGTGGCCCAACCGGAGATATCGCTTTTCTCGGTATTATCTCCGGCAACTGAAAGCTCCCCAAATGCCGTCCGCTGGTCATCCCATTCTCCGATCCAATCCGTGCGGCAATTCAATCCGAGCGGCTTCTCGTCCCCGAAACCATCCCTCAAAAATAATTGTCCTTCGCGGTAGACCAAATGGGTTCGGGCGATGTCCTTCAGATAAATCGTATCGTCTTTTAAACCAAAATCCTTGAAAAGGATGGCCGCGGCAAAATTCTTCAATAGCTCGTTGAATGGGCTCCCAGTCACTTCTTCCAGCGCCGACCTAAAATCCTTTTGACGGTATTCTCTAAGATTTCGGCTTAATTTTTCAATCGCCGGCATGCCATAACGATAATCCATAAACCTCCAAAATAATGCGTTCTCGTAACGCAGCTCCGTAAACGCCTGGTCGGGGTATCTCATAAAATAGTTGGATCCCCCCCGCGAAAAACGAATCTTGTCCGGCAATGTCTGCTTGAATCCTTGAGAGAAGAAATCATGCCGGGCGCCAACGAGCGTTTCAAAGTAACGCGCCAGGCCCTCGACGTACCAGTCAATCCGCTGGGAGCGGGACAACTCTTCCGCTTTTTTAGAGTGGCTTGGAGACCCGGGAGCTTTGTTTAAATTTTTATTGTAATAAAAAAGCAGCACGTGCAGCATTTCATGGATCAACGTGCCACGCAGGTCCGCGCTCAGATGACGCGCCCCCAGTGGCGACGGATTTATTTTCTCCCAATTGCTGATGAATTCCTTGTAATTGGAAGGCAATAAAATCACCGCCTGATATTGGTTTTCCGCGACCCCGACCGTATCAAAACAAGGCGCGTCTTTGAATGAAATGTTGTCAAAGCCATGGCCGCGATACGCATGACTGTCATCGGGATGGCCCAGATAGATATCGATGGTCCGGTCGGGGTCATAGGCGTAGTTTTTGTTCGGCAAAGCAAATGAAAATCCCGGGGAAGAAAACCCCTGAAACTGCGTGATCGTCTGATAAGCGAACACCGCAGCGTCCAGAACCTCTTTCACAAAATGAATGTCTTCCCGGCTCTCATCCAGGATCTGATCCGTAAAATGGACTTTAAGGATCACGCCATCGCGAAAGCGATATTCGCGCGTTTTTTCCAGTGTCTTCTCCCCTGCCCCCTCCGCGGCCTGTGGGACCCCAAAAAGACCGATGGGTAAGACAAGCGCCAGGAATATCACTTTCCATGAGGAACACCATTTCTTTAGCATTTTTTTCATCTCTTGGTATTTTTTGATAACTTATTAAAAATATATAATAAGTTTACATTAAAAAACCACCATTTTCAATGGTAGTTGATAACTAATTGATAAAAAAAGAGTTAAAACGGCCCGCGCGACCTTCTTCTCCCACGCATCCCTCCCAAACTGTCAATTTTCAGAGCGACCTCTAATAACCCATCCTGACTGATCTTGTAGGTTACCTGCGTGCCTTTTCCCACATAAAGAATGGCGATCTCATTCTTCTGATCGTCTAAAAAAATGTAGGGAATGCTATTATCGTCAGAAATGGCGTTTTGAATTTTTTGACGCCAGGAATCTTCGGTCACCGGATCTTCCTCACGCCCATTGGGAGCATCAATCAGCACCTCGTGATCCCCGTCATGCCGCCGGGGATAAAGAAATTTCCCCCCTTGCGCGTTAAAGACCACGCCATCTGAAAATCGTCCATACATCGCGTCCCGATGATTACGGCCCAAGATTTCGTAGGTGTAATGGCCGGCCAGCAAATGGCCTTTCAGATCCCCCAGGCGCTGCGAGGCCTCGTTTCCCGTCAACACCGTCAACGCATAAGCATTCGAAGTGACGCCCGCTAAAAAAACCAGCCATAAAACCGTCTTTTTAAAAGAGAGTGCCATAAAGCCTCCTTTGGCTACTTGATCGTGATGGACGGATCCAAAAGCCCGTTTGTGGGGTTCACCGCCATTTGTTTATTTCTGATCTCAAAATGTAAATGCGGCGTAATGCTGGCACGATCGGCGTTGCCTGTTTTTCCGCTGGCGCCAATCATTTGATTTTTAACCACCCATTCCCCTTCCCTGGCCTGAATGGCCGAAAGATGGGCATACCTTGTCCTATAACCGTCCGGATGAAGCAGCTCGACATATCTTCCATAGCCCTTGCTCTCCCCCGCCACTATGACTCGCCCGCTTTTCGAGGAAAAGACCGGTTCGCCGAATACCGCTACCAAATCGATACCCTCGTGAATTCTCCGGCCGTTGCGGGAAGCGCCGAAACGACCGCCGCCGTACGAATCATTTCTCAAGGATACCGTGTTGGAAAGAGTCTTCAAAGGGCATAAAAAGAAGGGTTCGGAGTGCTGATAAAACACCCTTTCCCACCGCGGCAAGAAAGGGATGATCCCAAAGAATAGGCTCCCGCTAAACGCGCCAACCCAGGTGGCTTGCATTTTCCACGCCCGTTTATTCATCGAAACTAAAAACGAAAGATGGCACGCGTGACGGCCACTAAAAAGATGCCGAGCACTATCCCCAGGAATGTGGTTTTGCTTGGATTAAAATCGAAAGGCGGTAACATGGCTATTAGTTTATTACCGCTTAGGTTTAATATCAAGAAAAAACCCGCCCTTCCTAAAGACTATCTTTAAGACTTAAGGAAGGACGGGGGCAACAATTAGATTACTTACTATGGATCATTTTGGTGCCGAATAGGACCGCCAAAATGACGATGAACGCTAAGTGAGGAGATAATTGGGTCGTGAAATACAACCCCAAAATCACCCCTAACAAAAGACCGGTTACTAAATCTGTTTTAATCATTAGACTCACCTCCCAACCAGGAGCCTTGCATTTCCCGCTGGACGAGCATGATTCGCTAGTGATCCCTCCCCTCATCTAAATCGTTCTATCCAAAGTATACCTGTAAAGCGCCCCATTAAAAAGAGAGGGCTAAAATATGATTAATTCATAACCTATTGGTAAATATTTACTTATGGATAATATGCTTCAAAATCCATCGACCAGCCCGAGAGTAGACCGTCGAGCGATCGATTTCATTCAATACCTCGTGATAGAAACCGGGGTAAATCTCCATTTCTTTGTCTTGGGAACTCAATTCATTAAAAAACTGGATGGTCCGATCCTTTAAAACAACCTTATCCTCACCCGCCTGCACGATTAACACGGGGGCGTGGATCTTTTTGGCGATCTCTTCCCGTCGAGTCATCTGCCTTACCAATTCACGATAAAGCCGGGCGCTGATTTGATGGTTAATAGAAGGGTCTTTGGCGTAGGCCTCCAAGATCACTTGATCATGAGTCAACGTTTTAGGATCTACGCCGCTGTCTTGCGTGTAGTCGGGAGTGAGATAAGAAGCGGTCACCCCAAGAAGATGCCGCCAAAGCGGGACGGGAACGGCAACCCCAAAAATAGGCGAGCTCAAAATCAGGCCTGAAACTTTGGGGTGATGGTAAAACGCCAAATAGGAAGAGGCGATGAGTCCTCCGAAACTGTGACCGAAGAGAAAAAGAGAGGTCTCCTTGTACTGACGATGAGCCCATGAATGAAGCGCCGCCAAATCCTTATAAAAATCCGTGAAGTGCTTGATACAGACCTTTTTACCGCCGCTTTTGCCAAATCCGCGCAGGTCAGGCACGATCGAGACAAGCCCCATTTCTGCCAAGTAATCAGCAAACGCCTGGTATCTTCCCCCGTGTTCGCCCATTCCATGGATCATGAGGACAATGCCCTTTAGCGGCTCTTTGGTTGCCCGGTAACGATAAAAGATGGGAGTCTCATCAAATGAGACGAACCGATGCTCAGTCCACATAAAAAGGAAGTAGCCGGCTCTGGTACCGCTGCCATACGGCTTCCCGTTTGACTTTCAAGGTAGGAGTCAGCTCGCCCGCTTCTTGAGTAAAATCACGCTCTAACAGCGCAAAATATTTTATTTTTTCAAAGCTCGCGAGATCCTTGGTCGCCTCCTGAAGGCGGGAGTCAAAATATTGATAGATCTTACTGTCCTTCAAAAGCCCCTCATAATTCTGAAAGGCGATTTTCTGGTTTCGCGCATATTCTATCAGCTTCTCCCGGTGAGGAACGATGAGGGCCGTAATAAATTTTCGGCCCTCCCCAAAGAGAACGCAGCATAAAATAGCTGGATCTTTTTGTACAAGCGCTTCGATGGCGGCGGCCGCGACCTTTTTACCGCCCGACGTCACGATCAGCTCTTTTTTTCGGCCCGTGATCGTTAGAAACCCTTGCGAATCAAGATGTCCCAGGTCGCCGGTATAGAACCAGCCGTCTTTTAATACTTTTCTTGTTTCTTCTTCCTTATTAAAATAACCTTTCATCACGCAAGGGCTTTTGGTCAGAATCTCCCCTTCTTCCGAGATCTTAACTTCCACCCCTTTCAGAGGAACACCCACCGTGCCAAACCTAAACTTCCCCTCACGGTTAACGCTGATCACGGGCGAGGTCTCCGTAAGCCCATACCCTTCATAAACCATGACGCCGAGATCATAAAAAAACTCCGCGATTTCCTTGCGTAGCGCCGCTCCTCCGGCCACGCAAAACCGGATACGCCCTCCAAGCCTGTGCTTGACCTTCCTATATATCAGCCAATCGGCCAAGCGATATTGAAACCAAAAAAAAGCGTCTAATTTCCCGCCTTCGACCAGCCGCTCTCTTCTCTTTCGTCCTAATCCTCTAGCCCATTCAAATAATCTCTTTTTTAATGGGCCGGAATGGGCCGCCGCTTCCAATACGCGCGCCATGATCTTCTCGTAGAACCGCGGCACGCCCAAAATGAACGTGGGCCTTATTTCTAAAAGATCCTGGGGCACCGTATCCAGGTTTTCGGCGTAAGCGATCGTCGCGCCGATATAGATCATGAGATAATATCCGGCCATCCGCTCGAACACGTGAGACAAAGGCAAAAACGAAAGATGCACGTCGCTTTCGTCCATCCGAAGCGCGTCGCGGGAAAACACGACGTTATGAATAAAATTGGAATGGGTCAGCAGGACCCCTTTGGGAACGTCCGTGGTTCCGGAAGTATAAATGATGCTGGCGACCGCGTCGCGGGAAATCGTATTTACGCTGTCGCGGATGGCAGTTTTTGGGCCCTGCGCCGTTTTTTCCAGTTCCTGAAGATGACTCAACGGGATGTTTATCTCCTGCTTGGAAGCTAAGAGCAGACGCTCGAATCCGATCACGAACTTAAGCGTCGGCAAAGAGGCCTGAATCGAGAGGATCTTCTCAAACAGGGCCTTGTTGGAAACCGCCAGTACCGAGACGCCGGCATCTGCCAAAATGTAACGAATCTCTTGAGAAGTGAGTGAGGGGTAAATCGGGATTGTGATCAATCCGATGTGTTGCGCGGCCAAATCCACGAGCGCCCATTCCGGCCTGTTTTCTGACAGGATCGCGATCCGGTCGCCGGGTTTCAGCCCTTTCTCCAGGAGCCCCGACGCAATGGAGTGGACTCTATCCGCCAGCTCCCGCCAAGAGCACGCGGTAAATTTTCCGTCCTGTTTAAAAATCAGCGCTTGTTTATGGGGAAACCGGTCAACAGTGTCTCGAAATAGGAGGGCTAAATTCTGCGGGATCACGAATGAAACCCCCTGCCTTCCGAAACCAGAATGCGCAAATAAACGCTGGGCTCGAAGCGCTTGGCATCCACATTCTTTTGGAAACGCTCCAGATCCTTAAGGATCTTGGCCGGACCAATGGAGTCGGCGTAACGCAAAAGCCCGCCGCGGAACGGCGGAAAACCAGCGCCCATCATCATGCCGATATCTACCGTAGAGGCGCTGTCAACGACTTTGTCCTCGAGGCAGCGCGCCGCCTCGTTGATCATCCCATAAATCATGCGCTTCAAGGGATCCTCTAGAGAACCGTCTTTGGGGCATGGTCTCGCCCCAAACTCCAGAGCATTGAAATAGTTTGTCTTTCTTTTTCCATCATACAAATAAAAACCCTTCTTCGATTTCTTACCCAAAAGCCCTTTTTCCTTGGCCATTTGCAGAATCGACGACACTTTCATGCGTTCTCCAAAAGCTTCCTGCAACACATGAGCTACTTTATACGCTACGTCAATCCCCACCTGGTCGACAAGCTCAATCGGGCCCATGGGCATGCCAAAGGACTCAATCAGCCGGTCGATGTCCAATGGCAAAAAACCTTCGCTCAGCAAATAAGCGGCTTCGTTCATGTATGGCAACAACAATCGATTGACAAGAAACCCAGGGCTATCCTGAACCACAATCGCTGTTTTGCCGATACGGCGCACAAAAAGTATGGCGCGCTCGATCGCGTCGGATGAGCTTCGCACGGCACGGATGACTTCCACAAGAGGCATCCGACTAACCGGATTAAAAAAATGAAGTCCGAGTATCCGCTCCGGGTTTCGGCACCCTTCCGCCATTCTCGCGACCGAGAGCGAAGACGTGTTAGAAGCGAGAATGGTTTCGGGGCCGGTCAACTCGGACAGCTCGCGGAATACTTTCTGCTTGATGCCCAAATCCTCGACGACGGCCTCGAGGATCAAACCGCACCCGCGAAGGCCCGCGTTCGTCAGCCCCACGGAAATAAGCGCCATCTTGTTCTCGACCTCGTTTTTTTTGAGTTTCCTTTTTTTCAGAGCGTCCCGGTAAATATCGGCTGCTTCCTTCAGCGCGCCGCCGAGCGCCTTCTCTTGAACGTCCTTCACTCGGACCGGAATGTCCCGGGACGAGAATAGCTGCGCGATGCCGCCGCCCATGACGCCGGCACCGACCACCCCGCATTTTTTCACGCCGTCGGCGAGTACGGCGGAATCCGTCCAGCGCATTTTTTTGTATTTTTCACCCAGATAAAAGGCCTTGATGAGGTTTTTAGAAACAGGCGTGACCGCCAGGCGGGAAAAATGCTTGCTTTCTAAACGGAAGGCGGCATCCGGCGCGATTACCCAGACACGCCGGAGAAGTTTCAAAATTTCGAGAGGGGCGGAGTAATGGCCCTTTGTTTTTTTAAGCACATCTTTTTTGGCCTTGGAAAAAACAATGGCGCGCCCTATGGGAGTCCGCTCAAAAAACCAGCCGGCCGCGGGACTCGGCGGGGGCTTGTGCAACGGATGACGCGCAAAAACGGCCGCGTCTTCGAGCAGCGTTTTCTCCGGAAAAAGTTTGTCCACCAGGCCCAATCGAAGCCCTTCCTCAGCCGACAGCAGGCGTCCGGTCAGAATCAACGGAAGTGCCTTTAAAAGCCCGACAAGCCTGGGCAGCCGGACGCTGCCGCCAAATCCCGGCAGAATACCGAGATTCACTTCGGGAAACCCGATTTTCACGTTCGGAGAAAAGGAGGCCACGCGGTAGCGACAGCTGAGCGCCAACTCCGCACCCCCACCCAAGCAAGCGCCGTTCATCACGCAAACCGTCGGAATCTTCAAATCTTCGAGCTTTTTAAAAATAGCCTTGCCGCGCTCGGCTTTTTTGAAAGCGTCTTCTTCGGAGGCGATGGCTTCGATTTCTTTAATATCGGCGCCGGCGATGAAGATCCGGCTTTTGGCGCTGGCAATAAGAAGCGCGTCGAGGTCGTTGCGATGGGCGATTTCCTGTAACAGCTCTTCCAGCGAAAGCAAATTTTCTGAGGTGAGAATATTGACTTCGGAATCCGGTTGATCAAAAAGAAGGCAGCCTATGCGATCTTTGACGGAAAATGACCAGGCGCGGTCGGGGGCCAAATTACGGCCTTTCCAAAAGAATGCCGGCGCCCTGGCCGCCTCCCACGCACAGAGTGGCCAAGCCGCGCTGAAGATTTCGGCGCTTCATTTCCTTGAGCAGCGTGAGCACCAGCCGCGCCCCGCTGACCCCTACCGGATGCCCGAGCGCAATCGCGCCGCCGTTCACGTTAAGAAGTGCGGGATCGATCTGGCCAACCGGTCGTCGGGACGGGAAATTTTCTTCGGCAAACTTTTGGGAGAAAAGCGCTTCCTGGCAGGCGAGCACCTGCGCGGCAAATGCTTCGTTGATTTCGAAAAGCCCGATGTCTTTGAGAGTCAGGTTGGTCTTTCTCAAAATTTTTTCGATCACATAAGCCGCGCCCAGACCCATCTCGCGCGGCTCAAGGCCGATGGTGTCATAGGCCGCAATGCGGCCGAGAATCTCGTAGCCAAGCGACTGAGCTTTGGAGCGCGTCATCACCAGCATCGCGCAAGCCCCGTCCGTAAGTTGCGATGAATTGCCTGCCGTGACCGTGCCAGAAGCTTTGTCAAACACGGGCTTCAGCTTAGCCAATTGCTCGAGCGTCAGATTCTCGCGCATGCCGTTGTCCTGGATAACGGCCTCTTCGTAGTGGGGCGGTACAAAAATGCTCATGATTTCCTCGGCTAGCCGCGCTCGCGCCGCGATCACGCGGCGGTGGCTTTCCAACGCGAACGCGTCCTGGCGCTGGCGAGATATCGCGAACTTTCTGGCAAGCACCTCGGCGGTCTGGCCCATGTTGAGCCCACATACAGGATCCGTCAGCGCCATTTGTAAGGCCGATTGTGGCGCAAAATGTTTCGGACGAAACTTCGTCAAAACGCCGAGCTTCTCGCCTGGAGTCCGGGCGCGCTGGAGTTTCATAAACAGGTTCGCCGCCTCTTTGGAAAATACCAGCGGCGCGTTGGACATCGATTCCGTTCCTCCCGCGATCACGATCTCGACCTGGCCAGCGTTGATTTTTTCAGCCGCACTGACGATCGCTTCGAGACCCGAGGCGCAATTGCGGTTCACGGTGTAGGCGCGTTTCGACTTGGGAATGCCTGCCATAAGGCTGATCACGCGCGCGACATTGGCGGCATCGATCGGCTGGCCCACACAACCGAAAATAAGTTCGTCAATCGCGTTCGGATCGATCTCGGTGCGCTGCAAAAGTTCCGTGACACAAAGCGAGCCGAGTTTTTGAGCGGAAAGATCATTGAATAAAGTCCAGGCCTTCACGAACGGCGTCCGGACACCGCCCACGATCACGATCTGGTCTTCGCTCATTCCCACTCCTTCACGTTAGCTAATTTACTATTTCTATCAAACATTTTGCTGCGACACAAGCGCTTTAATTTTGGGGAGCATTTTCATCGTTTCCTCCTCGCCCCGTTTAATAAACTGCTGGGGCTTGAAAACTTCCACCCAGTTGGCGTTTGGGACCACCGGACGAAGCAACACGTCCGCGGAATCTCCCTCGATTTCCGAGAGCTCCGTCTCCATGGTCTGAATCGTATTCATCAAAATATCGAAGACGTTCGGAAAAAAGAGACGACTAATCCACTTTTTGGTCTTGAATAACCCTTTCGAAATAAAGTTCTTTTTGCGGATCGCCAGCGCTTCTTTCTCAAGCGCTTCCTCGGTCAAGAGATGCCGTTCTAAAATATCTTTGGATGTAGGAAATACATTCACCGCGATCACCTTGTTCGCGCCGGCTTGATGCAATGCCCGGATCGGCAGCGGGCTCATCATGCCCCCGTCCACGATCACGTCTCCGTTGATAATCACGGGTTTAAATATCGCCGGAATCGCGATCGAGGCTCTCACCGCGTCCGAGATAAAACCCGAATCCAAAACAAGGATCTGGCGAGTCGAAAGATTCGCGCCGATGATCTTAAGCGGAATCCGGCAGTCCTCGAACGTCTTGTTGCCAAGATGCGATTTAAAATGCCTTATGACGAGGCGCCCGTCAAACAATCCCCTGACGGGAAAAAGGCTGAAGTCTAAAAGCTGGCCCAAGCGCCAACGGCTGTTAATCTCAAGCGCCGCCTGCTCCACCGTTGCCGCGTCCTTGCACACCGTATAAAGCGATCCGATCAACGCGCCGATGCTGGACCCTGAGATCATATCAATCGGGATCTTTTCACGCTCCAGGACTTTCAAGACCCCGATATGAGCCAGCCCCAGTGCGGCGCCGCTGCCAAGCGCCAGCCCTACCAAATTGTTGCTGATAAGCCGCGCGACATACCGCACGATTCTTGAATATTCCGCTTCCGGGTCCTCCACGACAAACGGTCTTGAACTGCCCGAGGCCTCAAATTCCTTGAGCTCGGGCGTTGCCGGCAACGAATAAGTCTTTTTGAGGCCAAAAAGCTCTTTCTTGATCTTATAGGTCGTGCGAATTCCCAAAAATACCTCATTGATCACGATGAAAATTTTTTCCTCCGGATAAGAAAGGGTTTTTTGAATCTCATTCACGGTGTCCCTGGTTTCCGTCACATGGTTGAGATGACTGTCGGTCACAAAAAAAATAGAATCTGATTGGCTCAAGACCTTGAATACCATTTCATCTATGTCGCTCGAAAGATCGATCAGGATGAAACGATAATCAATCGCCAGATGATTCAAGAGAGCGGTGATAATATTCTCACCGACCGTATCGCCTTTCTGATGGGCCACATTCAATACCTCAAAGCCCACAGGGTGCCTGATCATAAATCTCGACAGAACATCCGGCGGCTCGTTCTCGATATTATGGAACTGCGTGATCGGCACCTTTTTAGCCATATGCAACTTGGCGGATATCTCGGATCCGGAGGGACTCATATCCAGTAAAACGGTCTTTTGATGGGTCTCTTGAAAAAGACTGGCGGCAAGGTTGATCGAAAAGGCCGTGCGCCCGATCTGGTGTTGATTGCTAAAGATCGAGATCAAATCGCTTTTCAAAAGTGACCGGGAGCGCGCGTCCATTCCCTTTAAGCGAGAGCTTAATCGCCGGCTGAGCTCGAGAGCCACAACCGCGTTGTGCTCGACGATCTTTCTGAAATCCTCCTTCTTCAGCGCCAACACCAGCGCGTCCGACAACGCACGTAAGGTCGCGGAATGGGGCTCATCGGTCAGAAGCGACATCTCGCCAAAATAGTCGCCGCGCCGAAGATAAGCCAAAACCTTCTTTTTCCCGAGCGACTCCGTAAAGGCCTCAAATCGTCCGGAGACCACAACATAAAAGGAATCCGCTTCTCCGCCTTCTTTATAGACGGTCTCCTCGCGTTTGTATTCCACCAGACGCATGAGCTGGCTGATGGATTTAAGCTCCCATTGATTCAAACCGGAAAAAAGAGGGCACAGGGAAAGGAGGACAACTTTGTCTATCTTTTGAAAACGGGAATTATCGTCGGGGTTCAATCGGTGAACCTATGCAGCCGCTGTTCAATATGCTGATTCAAAATTTTCTGATCCGTCGGTTTTATTTGAGAGAAATAAAGCGCGATAAAATGTTTGTCGCTGTCCGGATCCGCCTCATGTCGCACCACCACGCCGGTGGCGTGAATCACCTTTTCTTTCGAGGAGGCTGGCAGCGTCAACGCGACCCGGAGCTGCGTCATCACCGGGATCGCACGGTCCACAACGCACATCGCGCCGTGAGCACTGATATTCACCGTCATGGCGGCGATTTCATACCCCTCATGACCTATTTTAAAAAGAAGGCTTTCCGCAATGCGGGCTGATCGGCGACGATCGGAAATATTTTTAGGTGTTCTCATGTTGTTTCTTTAGCCCGGCGGCCAAGTCATTCTTCTGCCGCCCAAGAGATGCAAATGCAAATGGTCCACTGTCTGACCGCCCTCTCTGCGACAATTAATGACCAGGCGATAGCCGGATTCTTCGACGCCGTGCTCACGCGCCACGGAAGTAGCCGCAAGCACTAGCCGTTGAATAGAATCCTGATTGGAAGAATTGATCGCGTGAACTCCCGGAATATGTTTTTTTGGGACAAATAAAACATGAACCGGCGCCTGAGGATTGACGTCTTTAAAACCCAACACGTCCTCGTTCTCATAAACCATGGCGCTTGGTATCTGCCGGTCGACGATCTTGCAAAAAAGACAATCCGCCAGACGATTCATAAATCCGCTTCAAACGGATGCCGGCGGCGGTTCGGCGGCTGTCTGGGCTTCTTTCGCTTTTAACGCCTTCTCGGCTTCCTGGACCGTGTAAAGCTTAAAAGATTTCTTGTTCGCAAAATACTTCCCGTTGCGATAATACCAGTCTTTCCGACGAATCCGTTTGTTCGATTGAACGCAATTCGTGGGTCTCGATTTCTTTTTTTTGGGCTTCCGGCCGCCCTCTTTCACCGCTACCTCATCCGCCATTCTAATGACTCCATTCTATTTTTTTCGCTTTCCGGGCCTCGCCCGCCTCACCCTCTTGCGGCAAACGATACGCGGAGATAGGATCGAAAAGATTTTGAAAAAAGACCACGTCTTTAAAATCTTCTAATTTGTCATCCTCTGCTTTTGACAGGATGCCTTCCTGCACCATCTTAAACACTATCAAACCAAAATCAAGACTATTTTTTATCCCCCAATGCGCGAATACGGTTTCGGCCATCGGGCCAAATTGATCCTCAGCCTCTTCCCGGATACCCTTTAAAAGCTCCTTCGCGGTGATGTGCCTTGGCCGTTCTAAACGCTCCATAATTCGGCCCAGCGACGACATCACGAAAAAATAGGCCTCCTTTTTGTATCGATCGTCGAACAGCTCCATCGTTTACCCGATCCCTATCGCATGAACGTATTCCAAGATCCGGTGAAGGTCTTCAGGTTCAATGTCCCTAAATCTCACGCCTGCCTCGCGGGTCTCGCGTTCCTTTTCCTTCCAAAAGAAATACCAGACCACTTCCCCGATCACATGAATCGAGTCTCGTAGGTGAGGGATTTGAATCTCCATTTCCAACAGATCCCCGGACCTTAGTTCCTCCTTCGCCATGATCCTAAGACCGCCGCCACTGATATCCCTCACCAGCGAGCGGGTTACCCGCGGTTTTTTATGCTTCTTGATCAAGGTGTAACTAATTCCGATCGGCGCCTGTAAACGGATATGCTTTCTATTTTCCTTCAATGAAAGGACCGCTCCCCTTTTTCCGCCGGCTTAAACCGCTTCCGCGAAAGGGCTCTTCTTGGAGGTCTTAAGCCATTCTTTGTAGACATACTCAAGAATTCTTGCCCGGTCTTTCTGGGCGATTTTCGTGAGTTTCAAACCCGCATCCAGACCGTTCGCCCAGGCCACCTTGCCTGTCGCAAATACCGGAAGATTGTCGCCCGGAACCGCGAGCGAGATCTCGAGCGTCGTCCCCACGGGAAGGGTCTGCTCGACCCCCAAACGCATCCCTTCCCTGCTTAAATCCTTCGCGAGGGTCTTCCCGAAGAGGGGATTTAAGGTCAGCGTCTTGTATTCAATGTTCAAAGGGGTATTGAAACGTAAATGTTTTCGTCGTTCAGCCATAGTTTTCCTCTTTTTTTTACTCATTCTTAAAATAGCGGATCAGATCGCTTTTTAGAAAACGATAATTATCGCCGACCTTCCTGCCGGGGATCTTTTTGGATTTCACGAGTTTATACAACGTCTGTCGGCTAATACTTAAAAAATGACACGCATCCTCGGTGGTCAGCGCTTTGTCATCTTCTTTTATCTCGGTCAACCTATTTTTATCACCCATGCCTGCTCCTTCTCGCTTCGCCAGTTGAAACGGAGCTTTATTTAAACAAAACAGTGAATTATTGTCAAGAACATATTAATAGAGTTAATATTGGTTAATCTCGCATGTCTAATTTAACATTGATTACTATTGATAAATAAAATTAGCAAAACAAAAACCCCGCCCTTGCGTGCAAGAGTGGGGGTGAATTATTAAAAGATTTGTTTTAGAATACGTATTCGGGCTCTAAAATAGGCTTGTAATTTTCAGGGAGTGGAAACGGGAAAGTCGCAATTTCATAAATGCCGGCTCCTGTGCGGACAATCGTCATGCCCGCTCCTCTAGCCAAACCCAAAGTGATCCCGGCAAACGCGTTGTCTTCAACGCTGGTCTTATAGATGTTCTTAGGCAACTCCACCCAGCCAGTTAACGTATTGGCAACACCGCGGCCGAGTTTCGTAAAAGGGTCTTGTGCAAAACAAGCCGTTGCGACAGTGATGAGTAACGCGAGAACGATCGCCGCGACAGAGCCCCTTGCCAAGACTTTCTTCATCCGATTTTCCTCCTTTAGAACAATAAAAACGCTTATAAATTTATAAAATCTTATGTTATTTATAACTAGGTATAGTTTATTCAAAAACGTTTCTTCTGTCAACTGTTATTTTAAAAATAACCTTTACATTCCCAAAACGCCTTGATAAAATCGAGTCAGATTATGAGATCATGTATCAATCATTCTTCTCATTAAAGCAAAAGCCCTTTGCGATCACAAGCAACCCCTCTTTCCTTTTCTTAAGCCAGAGGCATCAGGAGGCTTTGTCTTATTTGACCTATGGCATCAAGGAACGCGCCGGTTTCATCGAAATCACGGGAGAGGTCGGAACCGGCAAAACGACGATTTGTCGGGCGCTCTTGAACCAGTTGGATCATAGAACGAAAACAGCTTTTATTTTCAATTCCACCTTGTCAGGCACCCCGCTGATACAAACGGTCATGGAAGACCTCGGGATCGAAACGAAGAAAAAAACCCGAGGGGATCTCTTCTCTGAGTTTCACCGATTTTTGATCGATCAGCTGGCGTTGGACCACAACGTCGTGCTGATCATTGACGAAGCTCAAAATCTAAGCTGGACCGTACTGGAACAAATCCGCATGCTCTCAAATCTGGAGGCGGAAAACGAAAAGCTGATCCAAATCATCCTGGTGGGACAACCGGAGCTTCGAGAAAAATTGAAATCTCCAAATTTGCGGCAGCTTCGGCAACGGATCGCGATCCGATATCACATCACGGCCTTGGACGACGCGGAGGTTCCGCTTTACATTTCCCATCGGTTAAAACTCGCGGGCGCCAACGGCGCCTCGCCAATTTTTGACGAAACGGCCATTAAGGAAATAGGCAAATACTCGAAAGGAGTTCCGCGATTAATCAATGTTATCTGCGATAAAGCGCTCTTGGCTGCCTTCGTGCTTGGCCAGCGAGAAATTGACAAAGAGATCATTAAACAGAGTGTCTTGGAAATTGAGGGAGGGACCTATGAGCATTATCAATGAGGCCTTGAAAAAAGCGGGCCGGGAAAAAAGAGCTCTTTCTTCTGCGCAAGACCAACCGGTGGTTAGGACTGGTATCAGTGTCGGAGGTTTTAGTATCGAAATGGAAAGAAAAAAATCCAAGATGAATTGGGGTCCCATCTTTGTTTTGCTCGTGCTCTTCCTGATCACGGGGCCAATCATTACCCCTATTTTCTCGTCCCCCTTCAAGGGAGTGGGCCTGCTTGGAAACACAACAGCCGTTGAAACAACCTCGGCTTTAAAACCCGCCCCCGAGACTCAAATCGCAGGCTTGCCGGTATCCACAGAATCCGAAAATAGAAAATCACAATTTGGCGTGGAAGAGGCGTCCATTTTTCAAGCGCTGGCGCAGCAGTCTCACATTATTCAGACGCCTTACCTCAAACTAAGCGGGATTGTTTATTCTTCCGACGCCTCTTACTGCATCATTAATAATAAAATCGTTAAAATCGGCGAGGACGTCCAGGGGGCTAAGCTCACAGGGGTGACTCCGAAAGAGGCGATCTTAGATTATGCAGGCGAGAAAGTGATCCTCTCGGTGTCTCAATAGCGGTTTAAAACGAAGCGGTCAGCCCTTCCTTTTCTCAAGGGATTCCTCGATCGCCGAATGCGGCACGTCCGTGACGATCATCGTTTTTCCCAGACTCACCGGAAGCACAAACCGGTTCTTGCCCCCTTCCGATTTTTTATCAAAGCCCATCGCCTTTAAGATCGATTCGACGCTCAACCCCCGGTAATAGAGCGGCAGGTCGAATTTCATCAGGGTTTTCTCCAACCGTTCTGTCAGGCGCCTGTCTTTTAAAATTCCAAGTTTTTCCGCGATGTCACACGCGACAAGCATTCCGATCCCAACCGCCTCTCCATGAGTGACCTGCCTGGCAAAACCGGAAACGGACTCGATCGCATGCCCGGTGGTGTGCCCAAAATTAAGGATCATGCGAAGGCCTTTTTTGTCCATCTCATCTTGGCAGACAATTCTCGCTTTGATTTTGGCGCAGCGAAAAATAACCTTCTCAAGCTTCCGTTTATTCTGGCGCAGCTGGGACTTACCTTGTTTTTCAAGGTGGGTAAATAAGGCCGGATCCTTGATGACTCCACATTTGATCACTTCCGCGAAGCCGTCGCTCCAATGCCTCTCCGGAAGGCTGCTTAATAAAGAAACGTCGCTCAATACCAAGGCAGGCTGATAAATCGTGCCTAAAAGATTTTTGCCCTCCGGCAAGTCGATGCCGGTCTTGCCGCCAATCGAGGAATCCACTTGGGCCGTCAACGTGGTGGGGATCTGAACATAAGGAATGCCGCGGCGATAGGTCGAGGCGGCAAACCCGGTCAAATCTCCGATCACTCCACCGCCTAACGCGATCAACAGGATCGACTGATGCCGGCCGCCGAGCGATGCGATCTTTTTGATTAATTTGATAAAAACGGCTTGCGACTTGGAGGCTTCCGAACTTCTTGTGGCAGGTGTGACAAAGAAATCCACGTTAAAACCTTCTTGGGTGAGTGATTCGAAAAGCGTCTTTTGATAATAAACGGCCACCTCTTTTTGGGAAACGACCAGAACGCTGCGCTGGGAAATCGAAGAACGTTTGATCAGACGGCCTACGCTAGGCAACAGTTCCTTATCCACGAGGATTTCATACGACCGGTCTTTGAGCGCGACGCGGATCTTACGCATCACCCCACCACTCCTTTCGTCCGCATCTGCGGACCAATTGCGTTGCAATTGCAAGAAAGAAGTGGTGGGGTCATTTTTTCTCAGTCTTACCGCCTGATCCCTCCACGGTCGAAGCGGCGCCCGCAGCGACCTTATCCGCGGGAGGAGCCGCGGTACCCGGCGCCGCCGGAGCTGCCGCCTTTTCCTTTTTCACCTTCAACTTCTGCATTTTGACCTTAGGAATTCCAAGAACCGATTTCTCTTCATCCCAAAGATTTTTACCCTTCAATACCTTGAGACGCTCATAACGCTTCAGCACCGAACGGTGTTTTTTTCCTTTGGCGTTGTTCCTTAAACTTGAATGAATAGACATAACACCCCCCTTTTTTTATCCTGCCACATTCCGATGAGGCAATGCCTCGTCACCGTCTTCTCAAATAGCATCCCGAATATCGGGAAGCGAAAAATTTTAAATCTTTCTTAGCCTCTTCTTTGTTGGCGTATTCGCCCGCACGCACCTCAAAAAAACCACCGTTTGGGACAATCAGCGAAGAATAGCCGCCGCGGCGCAGATCAGCGGCCTCCTTTTCTGCCATGTCCCGTCTTTTATAAGTCGCTAGTTGAATCGTATACGGTTTACCAGTCTCCTGGCCGCGAGCCCCTGCTCGCGGCACATCGGCCGGGGCAGCGGAACGCCCCGTGCTCTCCTGGGTCACGGCGGCCGCCGGCCGGTTCGAGACCAACGCCGGAGAGACTTCCGCTACCGTATGGGGCCTAGCCGCCGGAGCGATGGCTTTCCCGCGAAGCATTCCCAAAAAAAATACAAAACAAGCCGCCAGAATCAAAAGGATACCAGCCAAGATGATCTGTTCAAGTGACGTCGTGACCAACATGGGTTTTTGAAACTTGGGGTCATAAGGCGATCTTTTGAGGGCTTTCCCTGTCTTTGAGAAATTGTCGAAAAACTCTTGTTGCGTCTCACCCTGCTCAGCGTCTCGCATTATATCATCCCCATTGGGCTTTTAATAAAGGCCCGTGAATTCCGATCACGGTCAAGGTTTGTCCGCTGAAAATAAAACGGAGCCGGCCCTTTCCCTCTTGAGAGGGGATGATTCCTTTTGGAAAAAATAAAACCACGTGCGCCTTCTGAATCTTCTGGTGAGGGTCATATTGGATCCCGCCCCTTGCCTCTATTTCTTTTGAAGTCAATTCCAATAAGTGTGCAACGATCCATTTCTTCTTTTGAAGAACGTACGCTCTCAGGTGATCGATCACGATCGAGGCGTGGCCGGCCACAAGGCCGGCATCTGGCGCTTGAAGCGATAGAAAAGGAATTCGACGAAATAAACTTTCCGACAACGAAACCCGACGAAGCTCGATAGCAACCGGCAGCGGAGATCCTTTAAGAAGAAGGCCCCATCCACTGAAACGAACGGTCCCCGGCCCCGAACGGATCGCCAACTCTTGGTCGGCGAACGCCACCTCTATTGAATCAAACGAAAGCTTTGACCAGGCGTGAACCTTTACGTTTTGACAGCGAACCGAAAGACCCAGTGTTCGATTCAAAACCATTGAAGCCGCCTGGTCTACCCAATCCCCTTCCCACGGAATCCAGAAACTCGCGGCGAACAAGACAGAGAGCGCCGTTAGCGAAATAACGGTCCGCCCGAATTTCACGGACCGGCCTTTTTGTACTTTAAACAAATCTTCTTAAGATCCTTCTTGTCCAATAGACATGAGTATCCGATTGTTGAGGAGGTGCGATGCGCTTTTAAGAAACCAGACTCAACCAGGTCCTCCAATGATTTGCGCACCGTGTTGATATTTTCATTGATCCAAGCCGAGATGCCTCTCGGCGTATCAATACTCCCGTCATTCTCCGCGAAAAAAAGCATGATTTTTTGCTGCGTTTTACCCCGGAAATTGAAGCGGGATGGTTTAACCATTTTTCAAAATCCTGTATAGATCCTCTTTCTGAACCACCCGCATGAACACCTCGACTACTTTAGGATCAAATTGAGTCCCGCTATTTTTGACAATCTCGGCGAGCGCCTCCTTGAGCGACGACCGGTCCCGATAAGGCCTGCCCATCACAATCGCTTCAAAGGCCGTGATCACGGAAAGAATCCTGGCCCCGATTGGTATCTTTTCACCCTTTAATCCCTTCGGGTACCCCGTCCCGTCATATTTTTCTCTGGAATAAAGAATGATCGGAACCACGGGTTTCAAGCTTTCGAAGGATTGAACGATTCTGGCGCCCTTGATCGGATGTTCCCGCAGCAAACGGTACTCTTCGCCTGTCAGTTTTGCGGGCTTCCTCAATATTTCATCAGGAATGCCTATCCTGGCCGTATCTTTAAGAAGCGTCGCGTAATGAAGCGCCTGAGTTTCTTCTTCACTCAACCCCATTCCTTGCGCGATTTTGAGCGCGATTCTTAAGAAAACCTCCGGGGAAGTGGCTGAAGGGACGCGCGTTCCCAGAATCACCGCCAACGATTGAATCGTGCCGAGCGTCACCTTCTTTTGTTCTTCATAAAGCTGAGCGTTCTTGATCGCGATCACCGCCTCTTCGGCCAATGTCGTCAATATTTCCTGGTCAAAATAAGTAAAACCTTTTTTATCCTTTTTGTGAGACACCGTCATGACCCCGATCACATCTTCGTCGATCAACGGAATGCAGATCAATTTTTTCCGTAAAACGATTTGAGCCGTCTTGGCAACACGCCCCTCGACCTTCGGTTGCGCAACAGGTTTCAGGGAGCCCACGGACGCTCGGCACGTCAAGCGCATCGGCCGAGATCTCCGTTGGCGTCGCGAGGCTTGATCCACCAAATAGATTTTGCAGACGTCCGCCCTTAAGACTTGAGCGGTCAAATGCGCCAAGCGGGAGATCAACTCGTCCAAGTTTAATGTGGAATTGATAATCCGGTGCACGGTGTGAACGGTGGATAGCGCAATAGCTCGCGGACGGATCGTCGCCGATAAGCGGTCCAATTCTCCCGTCTTCGAACAGTTGTCCAAAATCAGGCCGATGTTGCTAGTTAAAAGATTCAACACTTCTTGGCGCAGGCCCTTCTTGATTCCGATGAGCCCAAAATAACCGATTGCCCTCTTGCCGATAACCAGCGGCAAGCAAAAATGAACAAGATCCGCCGAAGTATTGAATAAAAAAGGACGCGTTTCTCTCGCCCGTTTTCGTATGGTCGAATAAATTTTACCATAGAGACGCGGCTGTTTGGCTCTCGGGTCGCGCCAAATGTCATAAGAAGACTCAATGAAATTCTTGAGCGCCTTCGAGTTGCCGTTCAGCTTGAACGAGACCCACCACAACGGATGTCCTAGCAAAAAATCAAAGGACACACGAAGCTTCCTCAAGCTTTCATGACGGACAAAGCGGTCAAAAATTTCGTGATCATTCACCAGCGAATTTTTGGTCACCCCACCACCTCCTTTTTTCCACCGCTGGGTCTACTAATTTCTTCTATGGCGGTGGAAGGATTCGCTGTAAGCGAATCCCAAGATTCTTCGAATCTAAAAGGAGGTGGTGGGGTCATACTTTTTCGAACGGTTCAAAAAATTTCCGGTATTCATCCTGCGCGTACCGATCTGTCATGCCGGCGATATAATCGCAGATCACGCGGTGAGCCCCTTCGCTTTTCAAGCGCTTCTGACTTCCGGGCGGCAACTGTTCCGGTCTTGACAGATAGACCTCAAAAAGAGCGCGGATAAAGCGCCTGGCCTTGTCGCTCATTCGGACAACCCGGTAATGACAATACAACCTGACCTTTAAGAATTCCCGGAGTGCTTCGCGTTGAGCGGACAACTCCTTGCTAAACGCGACGATAAAATGATCGCTTTGCGTCGCCTGCCGCGGACGCCGGATCCCGTGGCGCTGCAGGTTCTTCGCCGTTTGCTGGATCAGATCCGTCACCTCGAGATTAATGAGCCCACGGATGACTTGGTACCGTCTCACCTCGGGCTTTGTGATCGGTTGAATAACCGTCTTTTTCTTGACACGGCGCCAAAGCTCAATTTTATCCAAATCCTCTTCCTGGATCAGCCCTGAGGTCAGGCCGTCGTCCACGTCGTGGTTATCATAGGCAATCTCATCCGATACATCCACGACCTGAGACTCAAGCGAAGGCGATTTGAAGTCCTCAAAAATGCCCATCGCTCTCTCCCGGGCCTGCTTCAAAAGCTCCGGATGTTTGAACAATCCAACGCGGGACTCATAGGTCAGATTCAATCCCCGGAAATTGGGATATTTTTCCTCAAGGTAATCCACGATGCGCAGGCTTTGCAAGTTGTGGTCAAAACCGCCGTGCTCCTTCATCAATTCTCGGAGTTCATCTTCGCCGGCATGCCCAAACGGCGTATGCCCCAGGTCATGCGCGAGCGTGATGGTTTCCACCAAATCACTGTTCAATTTTAAGACCGTCGCGATCACCCGGGCGATCTGGCTGGCCTCAAGCGAATGGGTCAGGCGCGTGCGGTAGTAATCCCCCTCGTGGTTCACAAAAACCTGCGTCTTGTATTCCAACCGCCTAAACGCGGAGCTGTGGACAATGCGATCGCGGTCTCTTTGAAAAGCAGTCCGGTACGGGTGCTCGCTTTCCTTGTAAGTCCGGCCCCGACTTTGGCAACTCTTGGCCGCGTAGGACGCCAACGTTTTCAATTCCATCTTTTCCAGATGCCGGCGATCGACCTTGATCATTTGCGGGTATGAATGATCGGGGGGTTTCCGTAGAGATCCATCAAAAGGTTGATTCGCGACAGGCCGAGCGTCAGCACCCTTTTCTCTTTGGCCAAGAGCTTCGCATTTTCATCCGCGCCTCCGAGCGCCACCAATACCTTCGTGGAGGAATCTTTTTTACTTTTTTCAACGCCGCTGACGAGGTCCCGGACCTCGCTCTCCGTCGCCTTTTCTTCCGTGATCTTACATACCCAGCATCGTCCGTGTCCTTTGGCCACCACGCTCCGGGAGCCGCCTTTGAGCTGAGAAGGGTCGGGTTCCATTTTGATGAGCTCGGTAAAATGAGGGAGTTTTCTCCTTTTTTCTCCAAACTCCACCATCTCATTCCGGAACAACGCAAAAAGTCCCAGGATCCTTTCGGAAACATCGAGTTTCAGCAATTCATCATATTCGCTGATCATTTCCTCGATTCGCCTTAAGAAATCCTCCGACTTCCCACTGGTGCCCAAAAGCGACCATTCCTTCTTTTCATACACTTCCTTCAGCCAGAATTTAAAAATTTTATTGTGAAAACGGTAGAACATACCTGTCTTCAAGATCAATTCGTGCTCGATCAGTTCCTGGACCTGTTTTGAGGTTTCTTTTTGGCCGCGATTGATCACCTGGGATAAATCTTTTAACTTGTTCTTTCCCTTGGCAAGTTCTATCAAGATCAGCAGATGGCTCCCACGGGAGTCCGCGCGGGTCCAGGGAGAGATCAGCTTGATAAAAAACTGGTTCAGGATCCCTTGGGACTCAAATAAAAGCTTGAGCAAAACCTCGCCGATGACTTTCCCGGAAACCTCGGTCTCGAGTCTGGCGGCGGACATTTCTCTGATACGCGTCGTGATTGTCTCCAAAAAGAACGGGTGCCCGTCGGTAAACGCCACTAAAAAATGCTTAAGATTCCGTGAAATGCCCGTCGGCGCTAATTTCTTTTCCAAAAATTCAAACGCAACGTCAAAATCAAACGGCTCAAGATAAATCCTTTCAAAATTCCCGAAGAGCAGTGCCAATTTCTCGGCGAGAATCCGGCGGCTCGCGGAGAAAGAAGAACTGGATACCAGATACATCGTGTCTTTCTGAACCATGATCCGCTTTCCAAAATCAGAGAACGCGTTTTTAACGCCGAATTCTCCCAGCCGGTGAAACTCGTCCAGGATCACGACGCAATTTTTGCCGGTTTCTTGCTTGATGCTGGAAGTCAGTTCGAATAATTTGGAGTAGGCGTCTTCCGCGTGCCGATGCCTCAAAAGCACGCGAATATCCTGAATGCGTTTCACGGTTTTCGGAATGAACGGAGACGCCTTCTCAATCAGACGAGTCAACGATTCCATCGGATTTAGAGCTTCTTTTTGGATCAAGGTTTGATAAAGCAGCGACCGGACGAACTGATCGATGAAATAATCCAGGGCCTGCAGTTTGATCTCCACATAAATCGCGAGAATATCCGGATCTTGGTGCAGATGAAGGAAGTGACGAAGAATGGAGGTTTTACCCAGCTGCTGATGGCCGATGATCGCCACGTTCTGCCGATAACCGGATTTTAAGGCCTGGACTCTCTTGACAAGAAGATCGATGATCTCTCGGCGGCCGAAGAAATGATCTCCGACAACGGGATCGCTAAACATTCATTGAACCTTTCGATGCTTTTAAAGCTTTTAAAGCGGCAAATAATTCTTCGGATCTTCCGCTTTGGCTTTTTTTCGAATTTCAAAGTACAGCTGGGGAGACGCTCCCCGGCCGGCGTGGCCGCCCAATGCGATGGGATCCCCACGCCTCACCCACTGTCCTACCTTGACCAGAATTTCGGAATTTCTCGCGTACGTCGTAGAAAATTCATTGGGATGTTCGATGACCACTGTTTTCCCGTAACCTCTTAATTTTTCATCCACGAGAATCACGCGGCCCATTTGAGCCGCTCTCACCTTCTCGCCTTCGGCCGAACGGATAACGACGCCCTTCAAAGAGACCCCGTCTTCTTTGGTCCCAAACGGCGCGAGAACCTGCCCTCTGACGGGCCAGCTGAATTGCGGGCCGATGCCCGACATCGCGCCTGAAGGATTTTCAGGCGTCGGAGGATAAGCAGTATGATACCCTTGGTGAGCGCATCCCGTCAAAAAAATAATTAAAACCCAAATGACGGATAAAATAAATCTCTTGATAAAATTTCTTTCTTTAAGTTTTTTGGAGCGGGTGATGGGAATCGAACCCACATCTAAACCTTGGGAAGGTCTCATTCTACCACTGAACTACACCCGCTTAAGTTTTTTAAAATGCCGTGATCTTCCTGAATTGCCGGTAGCGCCTCTGAATTTCTTCGGTCTTCAACCACACTAAGCGGTCGCAGCTAAAACTCTCCACATTATAGGAGGCCAGAACACTCCCGTAAACCACCGCCTGACGGACCACCGCCTCGCTGAGCTTGGGGGAACGGGTCAAATAACCGATAAACCCGCCGGCAAACGAATCACCGGCGCCCGTCGGATCAAAAACCTTTTCCAATAAATAGGCCGGCGCCAAAAAAAGAAATTTCTTTGAGAAACAAATCACGCCGTGTTCGCCTTTTTTAATGACAAGAAGTTTGGGGCCGCGGTCCAGGATCCAGCGGGCCGCTTGGATCAGATTGTATTCGGAAGAAAATTGCCTTGCCTCGCTGTCGTTGCAAAGAAAGATATCCACTTTTTTAAGCAGTCTCAATAAACTTTTCTTCTTATGCTCTATCCAATAATTCATGGTGTCGCATGCCACAAGCTCGGGCGCCTTGACCTGACGCAAGACCGATTGTTGTAACTCAGGATCAATGTTGGCCAGGAAAACAATGCGGCTTTTTTTGTTTGCTTCCGAAAGGCGGGGTTTAAAAAATTGGAAAACATTCAGTTCGGTCTTCAGCGTCTTGGCGCTGTTCAAGTCATAATCGTAAAACCCGCGCCATCGGAAGGTCTTGCCTTTTTGAAACTCGATGCCGCGGGTATCAATGTCGAGGCGTTGGATCAGCCGGATGTATTTCTTCGGAAAATCTTCGCCCACGACCGCGACAAGAGAAATCGGACAAAAAAATCGCGCGCTGGCGCCAAAAAAAGTGGCTGAGCCGCCAAGCGCCTCCTTAATTTTTCCAAAAGGCGTCTCCACCGTATCAAGCGCTATGGAGCCGACGGCCAATACCCGGGGGTTCATCTTAAAAATTCCACAAGTTTCTTCGCGGCCTGTTTTGGATTTGCATCGTTCATAACCGCTCTGACCACCGCCACGGCTTTCGCGCCGGCGCGCCGCACTTCCTCGACATTCTCTGAGTCGATCCCGCCGACCGCCACAAATGGAATGCGAATATTTTCGGCGGCAAAACGAACCAGATCCAGCCCCACCGGAAGAGCGGCCGGTTTCGTTGGCGTTGAAAACACGGGTCCCACGCCTATATAATCAAATCCCTCGGCCTCGGCGGCCAGTGCCTGCGCTTGACTGTGCGTCGAGCGGCCGATAATCGCTTGATCTCCTAAAACCGTGCGAGCTTCTTTCAAACTGCCGTCTTCCTGCCCCAAATGCACTCCGTCCGCGCCGCTGTCTCTAGCCACTTGAATGCGGTCATTGATGATCAGTGGAACGCCTTTTGGTTTTGTGATTTCCAAAAGAGCCCTCGCGGTCGCCAGAAGCTCAAGGTCGCTTGCCTTCTTGTCCCGTAGCTGGATGACGTCCGCCCCTCCTTCCAAAACCGACCGTACGATCTCAGTTAACGGTTTTTCTTCGGCGACGAAGCAACCCGTGATGACGTAAAGCCTCCAAGGGCGGCAAGGCTTTCTTTTCGATTGAGTAGACATGGAACCTCGTTTTTTTGAGACGCCCTGAAATCTTATGGTCCACCAATTTAGAGACTTCTTCAAGCACTCTCAAAGACTCTTTCACGCGCTCGCTATTGGCCAGGAATAACCCCAACGCGTCCCGGCGGGTCGCCTCCAATCGAGTATACGCTTGCCCCACATCCGAGACGGCGTCACGCGAACCGATGATCTCGGACAAAGGAACCGAGATATTTTTCAGACAATCGCTGATCGCATGGCGCGTTCTTTTCAAGCGACGCGTCAGCGATGCGTCCTCGATCACAAAACGCGCGATCTCTTCGCAAACCCGCAGGCCCTCGCGGGAACGGTTAAAATTAGCGTCCAGGATCCTTAAGATTTCACTGCGTTTCATTGGATCTTTTTTCCGCCACACATCACGGCGGATTCGTCACGCTTCGCGGCGAATATTTTCTGGATGAGGCGTGTCGTGGAGAAGCCTTTGACAAATCGAAGTGAGCGAACCTTTCCCCCATACGATTCCACAAAATCGCTTCCGACAATCTCGCTCTTCTTCCAATCGCCCCCCTTGACAAGCCTATCGGGACGAATGGCCCGGATCAAACGCTCCGGCGTCTTCTCTGCAAAAAAAAGAATATAATCCACCGATTCGAGGGCACCCAAAACCTCCGCCCTCTCCTTCTCACGGGTGATCGGACGGCCCGTGCCTTTTAAGCCATGGACGGAAGCGTCGCGATTAAGCCCCACGACAAGAATGTCGCCCAATGATTTGGCCTGCCGTAAATAGCGCACATGGCCGACGTGCAAAAGGTCAAAACAGCCGTTCGTGAATACGACTTTTTTGCCCTTTTTTCTGTCTTTGGACAAGGCAGCCGCGATGGTTTTAAGTGATTTCAGTTTTCTCAAAGCAACTCATCCACTCGCTCGCAGATAATGTGGCCGATCATGATGTGGGCTTCCTGAATGCGCGCCGTCTTCTGGGACGGTACCACGAAAGACAGATCCGCCAACGATTTCAGTTCTCCTCCGTCCCTACCGGATAACCCGATCGTGTACAACCCCTTCTCCTTGGCTTTTTTGATCCCCAAAAGGACGTTCTTTGAGTTACCGCTCGTAGAAATACCAAAGGCCACATCGCCTCGACTGCCGAGCGCCTCTATCTGTCGCTCAAAAACCCGGTCATACCCGTAATCGTTTCCCACCGCCGTCAGGATCGAGGTGTCCGTCGTCAAGGCGATCGCCGGGAGCGCACGCCTTTCTTTCTCGTAGCGCCCCACGAATTCCGCCGCCAGGTGTTGACTGTCGCTTGCCGAGCCGCCATTGCCGAAAAAAAGAATTTTATGGCCATTTTTCAGCGCCTGATGAACCACCCCAACGGCCTTTTCGATCAAGGGCACGTCGGTTTTCATCAACCGCTCCTTGACCCTGATATTTTCCTGAATGTCCTGGATGATCTTATCTCGCATCGGGTGAATTAACCAAAAAATGTCTTGGCCATCTCATAAAATGCCGCGTCAACGGTTTTTAATTTGCCCACCGCGACCTCGATCGGGATTGAAATAATTTCATTGGCCTTCAGCGCGACCATCTGCCCGAATTTTTTTTGCTTTACCAGCTGCACCGCCTTCTCGCCGAAGCGGGTCCCGAGCACGCGGTCAAACGCCGTTGCGCTGCCGCCCCGCTGAATGTGGCCCAAGACCGTGACGCGGGTCTCAAAATTCGTCATCTCCTCTATCTTTCTTGCCAAGACTTCGCCGACGCCTCCGAGACGGACATGTCCAAAGTCGTCCAGACGCTCTTCCAGCGTGATTTCCGAGCCCTCAAACTTTGCGCCCTCGGCGACGACGATGATGCAAAATTTCTTTCCGCGATCGCTGCGTTTCCGGATCACCTCCACCACTTCGCTCATCTTGATCGGCGCCTCCGGGATCAAAATAAGATCGGCGCCGCCGGCGATTCCCGAGTGAAGCGCGATCCAGCCCGCATGTCTTCCCATCACCTCGACCACCATGATCCGGTGATGGCTTTCGGCCGTCGTGTGAAGGCGGTCAATGGCCTCCATCGCGATATTCACCGCCGTATCAAACCCAAAAGTAAAATCCGTACCCGACAAATCATTGTCAATCGTCTTGGGCACTCCCACGACATTAAACCCGTCCCGATACAGCTTCAAGGCGACCCCGAGCGTATCCTCTCCGCCGATCACGATCAACGCGTCAAGCCCGATCACCTTAAAATTTTTCTTGGCGCTTTCCAGCGCCGCCTTGTCCTTATAAGGGTTGGCGCGACTCGTGCCCAGAATGGTCCCCCCGCGGTGTAAAATCCCCGAGACGGAGCTCAGATCCAAGGGTTTGTCGTTGCCTTCAATCAACCCCTTCCAACCGTTTTGAATCCCGACGATCTCATAGCCTTCATGAATTGCCGTTCTCACGGCGGCGCGGATCACGGGATTCAAGCCCGGGCAATCTCCGCCGCCGGTTAATATGCCGATCCTCATCTTGCCTCTCCTTTTTGGGAAACGACGTGCAAAACGCTTTCGTCCGTATTTTTATCGGTCCATTCTCCAAGCAATCGTTGAATAAAATCCGTGTACATCTGCGCCCGCCTGAATATCGGGTTCTTCATAATTTCTCGGTGAAGCGGAATCGTCGTTTTGATAGGCTCAATGATGAATTCTTCCAACGCGCGCTGCATCATGCTGATAGCCTCTCCCCGATTGCGGCCCAACACCATGAGTTTTCCAATCATCGAGTCATAATAGGGAGGGACCGTGTAGCCGGCGTAGGCATGGGTATCCACACGGATGCCGGGGCCGCCTGGCACGTTGAATCGTTCTATTTTGCCCGGACAGGGGACAAAATCATTAGCGGGATCTTCGGCATTGATCCGGCATTCCATCGCGTGGCCTTTTAAAGGAATCTTGTCCTGCTTTTTGATCGAAAGTTTTTCTCCGGCCGCAATGCGGATCTGTTCCTTGACAATGTCAATGCCGGTAATTAGTTCCGTGATCCCATGCTCCACCTGAACGCGCGTATTCATCTCCAAAAAGTAAAATTTCCCGTCCGTGTCCAGCAAGAACTCGATCGTGCCGGCATTCACATAATTCACCGCACGCGCCGCCTTGATCGCCATGTCACCCATCCGCTTCCTTAATTTCCAGTCAACCGACGGCGAAGGCGCCTCCTCTAAAAGTTTTTGATGCCGTCTCTGAATCGTACAGTCCCTTTCATAAAGATGCACCATATGACCGTGGGTATCCGCCAATATTTGAAATTCGATATGTTTCGGTTTCTCAAGATACTTTTCGATATAAACCGCCGGATTGCCGAAGGCCACCTCCGCCTCATGCTGCGCCGTCATCAAGGCGCTCACGAGGCGCACATCATTGTGACAGACCCTCATGCCGCGTCCGCCGCCGCCCGCCACGGCCTTAATGATCACGGGGTATTTGATCCTCTTTGCCAATCGGAGCGCTTCGTCCTTGTCCTTCACGATCTCCTGCGCGCCTGGCACGATCGGAATCCCTATTTTCCTCATCGTCTCTCTGGCCGCCATTTTATCCCCCATCGAGCGGATCGCCGAGGGGCTCGGGCCGATGAACTTGATCTGGCAGGACTCGCAAATCTCGGCAAAGTGCGCGTTCTCGGCGAGAAAGCCGTAGCCAGGATGAATCGCGTCAACGTCCGTAATCTCGGCGGCGCTGATAATCGCCGGAATATTCAAATAGCTCTGCGACGAAGGCGCCGCGCCGATGCAAACGGCCTCATCCGCTAGATGCACGTGTGGGGACTCGCTGTCGGGCTCGGCATAAATCGCGACCGTCCGCACGCCGATTTCCTTGCAGGCGCGGATCACGCGAAGCGCGATCTCACCACGGTTGGCGACTAATATTTTTGAAAACATCTAAAACCACGCTTTTTTAAATATCTGGATTGTTTATTCGAGGGTAAACAACGGTTGGCCAAATTCAACAGGATCGCCGTTATTCACTAGAATTTCCGCTATCTTCCCGCGAACTTCGGACTTGATTTCATTCATGAGCTTCATGGCTTCGATGATGCATATGACCTGCCCCACTTCGAGCTGTGACCCCACCTGTAAAAAAGCTTGAGCGTCCGGCGCCGGCGCGGCGTAAAAAGTACCCACCATCGGCGATTTGATGACGGGTCTGGCCGCGGCGGGAGCCGGTTTTGCCGAGACGGCACGAGAGGCCGAGCCCGGACGTGTTTCGTAAACAATGGATTGCTCGAACGAGCCGGACGCATTTTTCTTCAGACGAATTTTCAAGCCGTCCTTTTCCAGCTCAAGCTCGGTCAGATTGTTTTCGTTCATCAACTGAATCATCTCTTTAATCTCTTTGATATTCACCCCACCACCTCCTTTGCGCCAATCGGCGCAGACGCGCAACGCGCGTCGAGGCGACGGCTCATTTTTGCCATGCTTATATTAAATTTGAACCGAGAACTAAAACTTAATGTCGCCTCTAAAGGAGGTGGTGGGGTCATCACGCCCTCTCGAGGTATTGGCCGGTCCGCGTATCGACCCGAATCTTGTCACCGCCGTTCACAAAAAGCGGAACCTTGATTACGGTGCCTGTCTCCACTTTGGCGGGCTTCGTTCCACTTTTGGCCGTGTCGCCGCGAATACCTGGCTCGGTCTCGGTCACGGATAAAACTACGGAAGCGGGCAATTCAACGGAAATTAATTCCTCGCCTGAAAACCGTCCGACCGCTTCCGAATTCTCCATCAGATAATTGATCTTATCTCCCAACAGCACCACGTCCACGACGATTTCGTGATACGCCCCCGAATCCATAAAATGATACGTTTTTCCTTCGTGATAAAGGTACTGGATCGGTTTGTCCTCAAGATAAATCTCCTCAAACTTCTCTCCCGATCTGAATTTCTTCTCTAGCACATTGCCAGTCTTCAAGTTCCTTAATTTTGTGCTCACAATCGGCTGGCGCTGCTGCATTTTGACCAGCTGAAACTCAAGGATCTCAAATAGTTCGTGGTCCATCTTAATGATCACGCCTGATTTAAACTGGCTTGTCGAGATCACGAGTCAACACCTCATTCCCCTTGTTAGTAATCAATACCATGTCCTCGATCCGGACACCAAACTTGCCGGGTAAATAAATGCCCGGCTCTACGGTGATCACCATGCCGGGCTTCAATAGGGTCTCGCTCTTGGAAGAAACCGTCGGCGCTTCATGAATTTCCAGGCCCACGCCATGCCCGGTCCCATGACCGAAATAGCGGCCATAGCCTTTCTCGGTAATGACTCGACGGCATGCCGCGTCGACTTCTTTTGCGGGCACCCCTGGGCGGGCCTTTTTGATCCCCGACCGCTGAGCCTTCCAGACGAGGTCGAAGATTTTCTTCTGTAAGGCACTCATTTTACCTAAAAAAATTGGTCGGGTCAAATCCGAATGATACCCCTGATAAACCACCCCCATGTCCACCAAGACCAGATTGTCGTCCTGGATCAACGTTTCATTGGTTTGGCAATGAGGCATCGAGGCCCTGGCTCCGGAAGCGATAATAATGTCAAAGGCCGGTTTTTCGGCGCCCAGCGATTTTGTGAAGTATTCCAATCGCGCCTGAACTTCCCGTTCTTTCATGCCGGGCCTGACGGTCTGGCGCACATAATGGTATCCGTTCACCGCGATACGAGCGGATTCTTTGATCCGTCGGATCTCCCCGCCATCTTTGATTTCTCTCAAACGCTCGACCAAGCCCCGCGTAAGCGTTAATTGATTCTTCCCCAACTGTTTCTCAAGGGCCTTATAAAACGCGTAGGTCACTACCGACGCCTCAAATCCCACCGACCGCGCTTTCATCTTTCGCGAAAGATCCGCCACGATCTCGGCCACGCCTTGCTTGTCCCTTAAAATGACCTGAAACCCGGGCGCTTCTTTTTCCGCCTGCTCCTGATAACGGGAGTCTGTAATGAAATACAATCCTTTCGGGGAGACAAGGATCCAGGACTCAATGCTGTTAAAACCGCTTAAGTACGTCACGTTTGGCCACGAGCTGACGAGTAGCGTATCGATCCCCGCGTGGTCAAAGGACCGGAATAAATTCTTTAATCGCCCGTTCACTTTTTAGGTTTCCGTTCCAATAGGTTCAACGCCGCCAAGAGGCCCAACTCATAGCTTTTCGCGCCAAACCCCGAAATCTGCCCGGCCGCGACCGGCGCGATCAATGAATGATGCCGGAATTCTTCCCTCGCGTAGATATTGGAAAGATGGACCTCAATGGTCGGGATTTTGACCGCCGAGATCGCGTCGCGAATCGCGACGCTGGTATGCGTATAGCCGGCGGGATTGATCACGATTGCATCGACCGACCTTTTTTTCGCGGCGCCGATCCTGGATACAATCTCCCCTTCATGATTTGATTGGAAGATCTCGATAGTTGCCTTCTCTTTTTTCGCGATCGCCCGTAAGACGTCATCGATTTTTTTGATCGTCACAGACCCGTAGACCTCGGGTTCTCGTGTCCCAAGCAAATTCAGGTTCGGCCCATGGATTACTAATATCTTTTTCATCGGGTTCTTTCCTCCAATCAGGAAGCCGCCGCTTCCTTGAAACGGATGTGATAGTCATGACGGACAAGATAAATGATGCCGCCGATCAGGCTGAACAAAAAAAGAACCGCCAGCCATAAAACGCTGATCGCAAATGCATTTTCCCTTCCGAGAAAAGGCGCCAGAAAATAGGTGTAGGCGCTCTCGCGAATCCCTAGTCCGTTTAACGACGGGAGCATGCTCATCAGATTGACGACTGGCACCAAAAGAAAAAAATAGATAAGATTCGCGTGCACTCCCAGCGCCAGCGCCATCAGATATACGACGAGGATGCTGATACTTTGGCCCACGATCGACAAGAGCAGCACCTGGGCGATCACGACCTTATGTTTTTTAAAGCCATGCATTCCGTCGTAGATCTTCCGCGCCTTTTCTCCCAGATGGAAGCAATTCAACAATCGTTCAATGAACCGGAACCGCCGCGCGGCGTTTCGATTGAAAAGCAAAATAAAAAAAAGCGTCGCTACGGCCAAAAAAGAATAGATCACGACCGGCACCCAGGGATTGTTGACTTTTTTGAGAAAAAAAAGGAAGCTGACGCTCGGAATGATAATGAACGTGAAAAGCCCGAAGACGCGGTCCATCAGCACCGAGGTCACGGATTTGACCGGTGCTTTGGTGATCCGGGCCGCGCACATCGCCTTCACGATGTCCCCGCCAACCGAGGTCGGAAGGAAATTATTGAAAAAAAAGCCGACAAACGTGAGATTCGACGTGTCCACCATTTTCACCGGGACGTCTTCGGCGGCAAAAATGAGCTGCAGACGCTTGGCTAAAATCGGTACCGTGGAGAGACAGACAAGAAACGCCAGCGCAAAAAGCGGCCGGTCGACATTCTTCAGCGTATGCAAAATCTCGGGAAAGTCGTTCCGCATCAGGTAAAAAAGAAGCCCGATGAATAAAAGACTGACGCCTATCTGGAAGATTAATTTTTTCATAAGCCTTTCATTATAACAGAGTTAAGAATAAAAGTCATGTGAAGATTTGGGGCGGTTTTATTTTGCCTTTAGAGTCTCTGCAGCGAGCTCCGGCGAAGTGGGATTCACATAAAAGCCGGTCCCCAGCTCAAAACCGGCGACGCGCGTCAAATGAGGAATAAGCTCAATATGCCAATGATAACTTTTAAGCTCCTTTCCGTAGATCGGCATCGTATGAATCATCAGGTTAAAAGAAGGGTTGTTTAACGCGTCTTTAATCTTTAATAGCGTTTTCTTCAAGATGACCGCAAGGCCCGTTATTTTATCGTCGGGAATCGCGTCGAAGCTCGCCTCGTGATTGACGGGCAATATCCAGGTCTCAAACGGAAAACGCGAGGCAAAGGGGCATAAAACAAGAAAGCCTTTTTCTTCATGAACCGTGAATCTTTTTTCACGGCGCTCCTGAGTTAGCATCTCGCAATAAATGCAACGATTCGTTTCCTCGAAATATCTCGCCGCGCCCTTGGCCTCGCCCGCAACCCTGGACGGGACGATCGGAAGCCCGATAAGCTGCGAATGAGGATGTTCAAGACTGGCTCCCGCCTGAGCGCCGTAATTCTTAAAAATCAAGATATATTGAAACCTCTGATCTTTTTTTAGATCTAAGCAACGATCACGAAAGGCCCGTAAAACAAGCTCGACCTGCTCGAGCGGCGAATCCCACATCTCTTCATTATGATTGGGATTCTCAATGATCACCTCATGTGCGCCAAAACCGCCCGTCTTGTCATAAACGCCCAGATCCACCTTGGCGGGATTCTCCTCAATGCGAAGCGCGGGAAACTTATTAGGAATGACGCGAACCGACCAACCCAACGCCCCCTTGGTGTCCGGTTTTTTTCTTAAGACAAGAATTTCCGGCGGTGTCATCGATTCATTCCTGGGGCAAAACGGGCAGGTCTTACTGGATTTTCCATGAGACTCCGTCTTAAAAAAATCGGGCCGCTTGGGGTCCTCCACGTTGACAATGACCCAGCGGCCGGTCACCGGATCTTTACGCAGCTGTGACATTACTGGCTCCGTTCCGCTGTTTTAGTTTCCCTCAACAAATAGGCGGCATCCTCCGGAGGCGTGGGATTGATATGGATGCCGGTCCCCCATTCGAATCCGGCATCATGCGTCAATCGCGGAGAGATCTGCCAATACCAATGGTAATCTTCTTCGATGGTTTTCCAATAACCCTCTTTCGGCGCATGGCAATAGGGAGCCGTATGCAAAATAAAATTATAGGGCGGGTCATTTAAAAGCGTCCTGATTTTCGCCAAACATTCCTTTAAGATTGAAGCGAAATCAAGATGGCTCGCCGGATCGAGTTTTCCAAAATCGGCCTGGTGTCTTCTGGGCAAGATCCAAACCTCAAAAGGAGACCGTGAAGCGAAAGGACAAAACGCGAAAAACGCCTTGTTTTGAGAAACGACCCTCGCGCCTTCCGTTTCCTCCTGACGAAGGATGTCGCAAAATACACAGCGCCCCCGCCGCTCAAAATAATTTCTGGCCGCGACCAACTCCTCTTTGACGCGTTTGGGCGTCACCGGTGTTGCGATGAGCTGTGATCGCGTATGATGAATCACGTCGCGCGCCGCCCCTGAAATCAACCCGTGGTTTTTAAATAACAACGCGAACTTAAAACGGGGGTCTTTTCCGATCGCGTTCAACCGCTGAATATAGACCTGGATCACTTTTTCTATGTCGGCCGGCTCAAGCTCGTCCAGACTATGGCAATGCCGCGGGCTTTCTATCACCAGTTCGTGAACGCCAACGCCCTCCATCAGATCATAAATGCCTTGCTCAAAACGATTGGATTGTGATTCGGACGACAGAATAGGCGCCCGCGTCGAAATGGTCCGCACAAACCATCCGGGGCCGTTTGGCTTCGATCCGCTTTTCCGGATCGCGTAAATCTCAGGAGTCGTTTCAGACTCTTTGCCTTCACAAAAGGGGCAGGGGCGCTCTTCCGCGATATCCCGCGGCATAAATTCAATCGGGCGACGGGAACGTTCGGTGGAAATGATCGTCCAATAACCGACCACCGGGTCTCGTCTAAGCTCTGGCATGGTTGCCCCCGCTGCTATCGAGAAGATATAAAAGATCGGCCGGGCTGATCGTTCCGATGATCTTATGATTCTTGTCCTGGACGACAACGATCTCGCACTTGGTTTCTTTGAATTTACGGACCACATCGGCGATCGTCGCTTCTTTCGGGATCACCTGAAAATCTTTCTTGGCGAATTCTGCGACCGGAAGTTCGAGTTCTTTCACGGTAAAATTCGGCACCGCGAGCTTCTCAAGTTTTCGGACATTGATGAGCCGCCGGTTGATATATTCGTAAAATTGCGTCGATAAAATTCGTTTGAAGCTTACCGGCAGCGGCACGACCGGCCGGCCTTCGATGAAATCCAGATGGGTGCGGAACGCGGTGACTTGAGACCGCTGATCAATGGATAAAAGATAACGCAGCGAACTGTCGGGGACCATGTGCTCCTCAATCTCAGGGATCGCCGCCAGCGATGCAATCTCGTAAACATCATCCAGCGTCAACCGCAGATCCTTGAAACCGCGGCCGATCTGAAAAGAAAGTTCTCCGTCCTGGTCTTTAAAAACCGGTGCGTATTTTTCCAGCGTGTCGATCGCGTCCGCCAGGAAAACGCCGAGCGCCACATCGGCATTGTATAAAATGCCGGACATCACGAACGCCGCGTCATCGGATTGACCGGGCCCAAGCCGGTGACGGATATAAAAATATCGTTGGGATTTGGGATCCACGACCCCTTCGGTGTGGACAATCAGTCCGCGCTTGCGGTATTCCTCGATCTGGTCCTCATGCGGCTCGTGAGCCAATTTTTCCCCGTCCAGATTCATTTCAAGCATCATTTTCACGTCAATGATGTAGCATCGTCCTCCCCCAATTTTTGTCTGGTAAATTTTTTCCGCCTCTTTACGAATTTCCGGATTGTCTCTCAATCCTCCAAGATACAGACCGCGCAAGATATCCCGGGGATTCACCTTCCGGTCCTGAAATAGTCGGAGGCCTAAAATCGGATCACCGCTGCTGTTTAACAGCTTTTCCCTTCGCTCCCCGTTCATTGCCGCATTCGCAAAGTCGGCAATATCATCAATGATCGATTGGCGCTTCATCTTAATTTCGTGGGGTTCGCGTCCGAGGGAATGGACCACGTCTTCAATCGTCGTGTTGACATAGGTCCGCTTATTGAAAACGCCGGAGCCGTTATGGGCCCGGCCTTCCAGGGACTGAATGAAAAGCAGGTCTTCGATCTCTCGCGTGGTATCTAGGTGTTCGTAGGATTTAAGAACGTTGTAATCCGCCCGGACAAGGTCTTTCGGGGCGACAGAGTGTAGGTACATACTATTCAAGAAACGCGCCTTCTTTGAAACGAAACCCTCTTAAAAATTCTTCCGACGGCATCGGCCTTCCACCCTCCTGCTGCAACACTTTGATTCGGATCGGGCGGTCCTTCGTCGCGAGGACCAGCCCGCTTTTCGAGGAGGCGGCAAGAATACTTCCGGCCGATGCTTTTTCAAGACCGCGTTTATCTGATAGCTCCGAATCCAAAAATAGGATCCGCTTCCCCTCATAATAGCTGTAACAGGTCGGCCACAGCTTCATCGCGCGAATGCGATTTATAATACTTTGCGCCTTTTGATTCCAGTCCAAATGACCGTCTTCTTTAGTCAATTTCCTCGCGTATTTTAATCGCGCCTCTCCCTGCGGCTTGAAACGCAAAGCCCTTTTTTCCAGTTGTGCCAGAGTTTCCAAAAGCGCGTCGCGCCCTAGAAAACTCAGTCGTCTTTCAAGAGTCACAATGTCGTCTTCCGGCAAGATCGGAGTTTGTTTCTGCAGCGCGATGTCCCCGGCGTCCAGCTCTTCCGTCATCCGCATGACGCTGACACCCGTCTGGGTTTCTCCGTCGATCAGCGCCCAATGAATAGGCGCCGCGCCCCGATAGCGCGGCAAAAGCGAGCTGTGAACATTCAAAGACACGGAACGCGGGATCTTGAGCAGCTCGAGAGACAAAAGAGTCCCGAAAGAAATCACGACAAACACATCCGGCTTTAATTTTTCCAGCTCCCGCGCCGATTCCGCTGAATTGATATCCGTAAACTGGAACACAGGGAGCTGCGCTTCCACGGCCCACTCTTTGATGGGCGACGTCTGCATCAACCGACCGCGGCCTTTGGGCCTGTCGGGAGAAGAAACGACGTTTAAAAGTTCATGAGAAGAATTTTTCAAGCCCTCCAAGGAAGGAAGGCCGAAGGCTCCGGTGCCGAAGAAAACAAGTTTCAACGAAGGGCCTTCTTGGTGAGTTTTTTATGGGCCGATTTGCTTTTTAAAAACCCCAATCGGTCGATAAAAAGAATTCCATTTAAGTGGTCGGTCTCATGCTGAAAAATTCTGGACAATAAACCCTCCGCCTTAACCTCCACGACTTTGCCGGCCAGCGTCATGGCTTTCATCCACACTTTTTTTGCCCGCTTCACCGGCTCATAGAACTCGGGGACGCTCAAACACCCTTCAAATTCCTTGATCACCCCTTCTTTTTTGACGATTTCGGGGTTAAAAAATACGAGTTCCTTCCCGCGAACCTGGTCGGCGCTGGCGACAAAGATCTGTTTCAAGACGCCTATTTGATTGGCCGCGAGACCCACCCCGTTCTCGGCGTACATCGTCTCAATCATGTCCCGCACAAGACGCTGTTCGGCTTCCGTGATCCGGGCTACTTTTTCCGCTTTCGTTTTGAGCACTGGATGGGGATATTGCAACACCCTGAGAACGGCCATTTTTGCTCCTAATAAAGCTTTGATTTTAACAAAAACCTTATTGAGGGTCTACATCAAAGGCAAAGGTCGTTTTTACTTTTTTAAAGTCGGAGACGGCTTTTTTTAGAATCGGGATCATCTGCTCGATCGCGGGACCTTTAAAATACAAATTCCACCGAAAGAAGCCCCTTTCCTTGGAGACGAGGCACGGGGCGGGGCCCAGCACTTTAAACGTTCTTTCGCCTGATAACGCGCTCAGCATCTTTGAAAAACCGAGGATCTGCTTCACGACTTCTCTTTCAGCCCTGCCGGCCACCACGACTTTGATTAAATGGGTATACGGAGGCATGCCAAGCTCCTTGCGTATCACGATCTCCTTGGAATAAAATTCATGATAATTGTGGTCTTTCGCGCTTTGAATCGAATAATGATGCGGAACGTATGTTTGCACAAGCACTTTCCCGGGAATATTCCCGCGACCGGCACGGCCGGCCACCTGCGTCAGAAGAGCAAAGGTCCTTTCGGCGGCTCTGAAATCAGGAATATGAAGCGCCGTATCGGCGGAGATGACTCCGATCAATGACACATTGGGGAAATCATGGCCTTTCGCGATCATCTGGGTCCCGATCAGGATATCGATCTCCCGATTCTTAAAAGCTCGGAGCATTAATTCATGGGAATCTTTTTTGGCCATGGAGTCGGAGTCCATGCGGCCGATCCTCGCCGCGGGAAAAAGCCGGCGGGACTCGCTTTCAACCTTTTGAGTGCCGATGCCAAAATAGTGGAGATAATTTTTCCGACAACCGGGGCAAAGCCGCTCAGGCGCGGAGCGAAAATGGCAAACATGGCAGAAGAGCGAGCCCTTGTCAAAGTGATAAGCCAGACTGATGCGGCAATTTTCGCAGGTCATCACATAACCGCAGGAGGCACAATGCAGATAGGTCGAGAACCCCCGGCGGTTTAACAACAACATCGCCTGCTCGCTTTTCGCGAGAATCTCTTTGATATTGCGTTCTAAGCGGTCGGAAAAGATACGCTCGGCCTTGCCTTCAAACTGACGCCGCATGTCTACGATTTCGACGATAGGAAGAGGCCGTTTCGCGATACGTTCGGGCAAATCAATGCGGTGAATCACCCCCGCATCCGACTTAAAAAAAGATTCAAGCGAGGGGGTCGCGCCGCCCAAGACCACCACCGCCTTCTCAAGCTCGGATCTTTTCTGGGCCACGGCTCTGGTTTCATATCGCGGCGTTTCTTCTTGCTTATAAGAAGTATCGTGCTCTTCGTCAATCACGATCAGCCCTAAATCTCGCACGGGACTGAAAATGGCGGATCGAGCTCCGATCACGACACTCGCCTCCCCTTTTCTTATTCGATGCCACTCTTCCACGCGCCGGCCCTGGCTCAGCCGGCTATGAATGACCGCCAGGCAGTTGCCAAACCGCGAATAAAACCGATCGACGGTTTGTGGGGTAAGCGATATCTCGGGAACCAGCACGATGCTTCCCCGGGGCTCTTTCAAAAGCTCACCGATCAGATGCATATAGACTTCCGTCTTGCCGCTGCCGGTAATCCCGTGAAGCAAAAAGGTTGCCGGTTCTTTCGCTTTTATCTTTTGAAAGATCTGTTCAAATGCGTTTTTCTGATGAACGGTCAAACGAAGCGCCTCCGGATTCACGACCTCGGCGCCTTCCGTCGCTTGGCGCGAGCGGCTTTTCATCAGAAATTTTCCTTTTTTGAAGGCCGCCGGCAAACCCGCCTCGATCGCCTGTCCCCAAGAACAGAGATAATATTCAGACATCCAGCGAGTAAGCTCCAAAAATTCTGCACTCAAAATGGGGGCCTCGTCGACCACCGAATCAATGTCACGGATGTCCTCGATCGCTTTTTCTTCCGAAAAACCGACGACATAACCGATCATGCGGCGTGTCCGCACAAAAACATACACGCGTTTGCCGACCTGCACCTTCTCTTTTATTAAGTTAGGAATAGAATATTGAAACGCGCCAAGCGCCGGGAGAGGCAGCGCCACATTGACAAATGTGCAAGGCATAAAAGGACTAATGCCCAATGACCAAATTCCAAGATCCAAATAAATTCCAATGACCAAATTCCAAGATCCACGCCAGTGCTTGGAGGTTGATGCTTGGAGATTGGTTATTGTCTGTCATTTGGTGCTTGGTTATTGGTGATTATGCCTAATTTTTTCATGATTTTCTGGGCGTCTTCCCAAACTAGTTTCTTGTCGGAGGGATTCCGAAGAAGATAGGCGGGATGAAAGGTAGGCATGATCTGGATCCCGTTCCAGTCAACAAAACGGCCGCGCAAACGGCTGATCGGTTCATCCGTCTGCAGCAAGGTCTGCGCGGCGAACTTTCCCAGCGCGCAAATCACCTTCGGCCGGATGATTTCGATCTGTTTCATCAAAATCGGCTTGCAGGTCGCGATTTCCGAAGGAAGCGGGCTGCGATTGCTTGGAGGACGGCATTTCAGGCAATTGGCGATGTAAACGTCCTCTCTTTTGAGTTTCATCGCCTGGATAATCTTGGTCAAAAGCTGCCCCGCCAAACCGACGAAGGGTTGGCCCTGCTGGTCTTCATCAAACCCGGGCGCCTCCCCCACAAACATCAGCTCGGCATCCGGATTTCCGCTTCCAAAGACCACGTGCGTACGGCCCTCGGACAGTCCGCACATCATGCATTTTTTAAATTCGTTCTCCAGATCCCCTAGCGCCTGTTTTTTGCCTCGGGTCATCGAGGCATCGGCTCCGGAAACGAATTCATCCGCTTTGGATTTTGGCACTTCTGAAATGCCGAAAGATTTCTCGATTTCCAAATGCTGCCTTAAAACCCGATGAATGTTATTTTCTTCCGGTGTCATGTTCTGCCAATTGGACGATCGCTTCCGCGGCGCGGGGACGCGAGATCCGGCGGATGCCCGCCCGGAGCCCGTCCAGTTTTTCAGGCGCATTCATCAATTCTTCCACTCTCGTGGTGATCTCCCGCGGCGAGCGGGCCGCATAACCCGCTTGATATTTCTCGACGCAAGAGACATTCCGGGTCTCTTGGCCGGGAACGGACTGAAATAAAATGACGGGTTTTCCTTTTGCGAAAGCCTCGGTGATGGTCAACCCGCCTCCTTTGCCGACCACGACATCCGAGACCTCCATTAACTCATCCATATTATTCACAAAACCGAAAATCTTGAGCGAGGCCTGATCTTGAGAGAGGGCTTCCAAGCGCTTGAATAATTGTTGATTGGTGCCGCACACGACCAGGATCTGCGCCGGTTTTTCCAAACCTAAAAGCCCTTGAATGATTGTTTCCGTGTCCCCGATGGCTGCACCGCCGCTGGTAAGAAGCACCGTGAAAACGCCGTTTCTGATATTTAATTTAGCCGTCAACTCTTCTTTCGAGTGTTTTTGAAAAAATTTTTCCTCGACGGGGATACCCAGGACATGAATTTTTGTTTCGGCCGCGCCCCGCGCTATCAGGGCCTCTTTCGTCTCATCGATCGCGACGGCATACGCGTCCACGTTCTTGGCCGTCCAAATGTAATGCGGCAGATAATCCGTGATCACCGTGATGAGCCGCGAGCCGATCTTGTCTTTTTCTTTAAGGTGACTCACCACTTCGACGGGCATAAAATGTGTTGCGATGACGACCGCGGGATTTTCCCGGACCAGCCACTCTTCCAGACCGGCCAACAAAGAACCGTTCATCGCCCGCCGAATAGGCTTCAAGACCGCGTAAACCGCGCCGATATCCGAACCATAATAAAGAAACCCCCAAAACCAGGGGAAATGCCGTATCAGGAATAAATAAAGCCGGCCATAAAAATTCCCGGAAAAAGACGGCGCGAAAGTCAAGGCATCCACCGTTTGGGCTTGAACACCGCGGGAGAGAAGCCGATAGGCATCGAAAACCGCTTGGGCCGCTTTTTTATGCCCATGACCGGCGGACGCGTAAAGAATTATGACTTTTCTTCGAGGATCCAACGGACGGCCTCCCAGAGATCTTTTTTAACTACGTCGGGTTTAAAGCTCATGCCTTCGACTTCCTGATTGTTCTGAATTCTTCCCGAGAGAACGAGCATCGTCCGGCAACCCAAGTTTTTTCCCGCCTCTACGTCTTCTTGAGAATCTCCGATAAAATAAGTTGATTCCCACGCGACAGGCCTTCCGCGCGTCGCCTCCCTGAAAAGAGAGGTCTTCGGTTTCCTACACTCGCATTGGTCGCTCGTTTGATGAATGCAATAAAAAACCCCGTCGATCTTCCCGCCCTGATTTTCAATATCCTTCAACATGCGGTTTGTCATCTGCTGGAGTGTCGGCAACGTCAAGAGGCCCCGCGAAACGCATCCCTGATTGGAAACGACATGGATTTCAAATCCCGCTTCTTTCAACCGACGGATCGCGTCGATCGCGTTTGGGATGAAACGAAAATCCTCCCAGCGGGTCACGTATTCGCCTTTTCCGGGAAATTCATTGATCACGCCGTCGCGGTCTAAGAAAATAACGCTCATCGAACACGGGCCCCTTTAAGCGTTTCCCTGGCGGCGTCAAACAAAAGTTCCGGCTTCATGTCTTTCATGCACTGTTCATCGATCGGACAATCCTTCAAGTAACAAGGGGCGCAAGAGATCGCAGAGACCACTTTTTTTCCTCTTCCATACAATTCTATCTCAGCGGCACAGGTCGACGCAAAAAATGCCACCACCGGCACTTTCATCGCGATCGCCACATGCATCGCGATGGTATCCCCCGAGATTACGACATCGCATTCGTGAACGATCGCGGCAAACCGCTTGATCGGATGGCTCCCCGTATTGATCACAGGACACTCGGCACGCCTCTCTATTTCTTTATTTCTTTCGATTTCCTCTTCGCCCCCCAAAAGAAGCACGTCGGCTTTCACCTGGTCATAAAATTTCTTGGCTAAGTCCGTATAGCCCGTGACCGGTAATTTCTTACCGGCAAAACGATGGCCGCTGCCTGTATTCAACCCCACGATCGGCCTCTGTCCGTCGTCCAAGTTCACGCCGAGCGCCTTTAAATGATTTCTCGCGTAGGTGATCGACGGCTCGTCCAGTGGAAAGAGATACTCCTCCCCTTTAAAAACGAGGCCCAGTTGTTCAAAACTGATCTCTTGGTAAGTTTTCCGGTTCTTTCTGAATTTCAAATCGTCGTCTATTCCTAAGCGGAACGCATAATCGCTTTTGGCGTCGAGCGCGGACAACGCCCCGCCCGCTAACCTTCCAAAACCCGCTTTTTTTCGCGCGCGCGCCAGCATCATCGCATCAAGCGCTTCTTTGTCCTTGTCGAGATTGACGGCCAGGTCAAAATTTTGTTTTTCAAGTTCCGCCAGGTTTTGTGCGGTGAGGGCGAGGAGACAATCGATCAAGGGATTCCCTTGAAGCACCTCGATGGATCTTTGGTTAACAAGCCAAGTGATCCGGCATCCGGCGTATTTATTTTTCAGCGCGGTCAAAAGAGGGGTCGTGCGAAGCACGTCCCCCATCGCCCCCAGTTTGATAATTAGAATGTCCAGAGCTTATACTCCCTTAATGGATAATTTAAAATATAAAATGAATAATTATTGTGTCACTGAAGTGACATGTATACGTATAGGACACACAGTGTCTCCGTCATTTTTCATTAATCATTTTGGATTTTGCATTAACAAGTTCCCAATATTTCGCCCAATTCAAAAAATGGACCCAGGCAAAAAGTACGGAAAAGAAAAGTCCGTAAATCCCGTCCAAAAATCCTTTTTTACGAACATAAAATTTCACAAACCTCTTGAGCGGTTTCTTCTTGAGATTATAAAAGATCTCGGCGTCCCCAATGCGGCCCCTTTCCTCGCCCAGCGCCTGGGCCTCTCTCAACGAATAGCTGTTGTGACGGTTGACGAATTGTTTGATCGAGGTAAACGGGTAATGCTCAATCGGGGCTTCTATCTTTCCGATGGTCCCGTCCACGATCAGCTTTTCGTGAATGACACCGTCATAACGCGCCTTCGTGCGCCGGAAAAAATGAAGGCTGTAGTGGTACCATCCCCCGTATTTCATCCAATGGCCCAAAAAGAAATTTTTTTTTCTAAATTCAAACGCGCTGTGAGGCGTGCCTTGATTCAAGATTTTGAGCGCCGCCTCACGGAATTCCGGCGTCGCGCGCTCATCCGGATCGATGTGAAGACACCAATCGGAAACGGCCTTGCTGGTCCCCAGATTTCTCTCAGTGCAAAAACGGTAGCCGTCCCATCGGTTCTGAAAAACTTTATCGGTGTATCGGCGGCAGATCTCGATCGTCCGGTCCGTACTGAAACCGTCTATCACGACCGTTTCATCCACCCAGGGCGCGGCGCTTTTGAGCGTCCCCTCAACCAGGTCCTCGCAATTTTTGGTCATGATGACGGCGGCGATCGTTTCCCTCATCTGGGTTTTCCCGCGGCGTTCTTCTTTAATTCCCAGTATTTCGCGAACGACAGGAATTGATACATGCCTGAGTTCACCGCCAGAAAAAGGCCGATCACGCCGTCCTTATGGCCTTGTTTTGAGACATACGCCCGCCAAAAGCGATCCACTGTTTTTCTCAAAATCCCAAAGATCCCGACCCTTCTTTTTTCTCTGAACCACTTCATGGCCTCGAGATCCGTCTGGCGGTCCAGCTTCGCGATCGCGTCCGTAAAATCACGGTAGGTGTAATGAAGAATGTCCTGCTTCAAAGTCCCACGGGGATCGGACATGTACGCTTGAGGATGGACCTCCGCTTCTTCATCATATCGGAACATGTCTTTTTTAAAAAGCCGCAACTGCGCGGAAGGATACATGCCTCCATAACGGACCCAGGTATTCCCCATAAAATTCTTTCTGGGGATTGTGTAGCCGTTGCAAGAAGGATTGTTTTTCAATAACGCCGTGATTTCGTCACGAAGTTCGGGTGTCACCCGCTCGTCCGCGTCCAGACTTAAGATCCACGGGTAAGAGGCCAGGCCGTACGCGTAATTGCGATGTTTTCCTTCGAACTCCATTCTTCTTTGGGAAACCTTGTCCGTGTATCGCCTGGCAATTTGAACGGTGTCATCCGTCGAATGATCATCCAGCACGACGATCTCGGCGGCCCAGCTCACGCTCTCCAGGCACTCGCGAATCCGCCCAGCCTCATTTTTGGCAATGATCACGACGGATAAAGAGGCTTTTTCGTTCATGAGATTCCTATGCTTCCTTGGCGGCCAGGACGCGGCTGGCGGCCTCTATGACTTTGTCGACGGAAAGATGATCCAGGCACCGTCGTTCATACGGGCATGGCGGAAAATAAAAACGCTGATAACAGGGCCTGCAGGGCACAGGCTCAACCACAACTTCCTGCCGGACATCCCGGCGATAGGGCCCGTAAACTTTCTCGTCCACCGGCCCGAAAATGCTGACCGTCCTCACGCCAAGCGCGTTCGCCAGATGCATGAGCCCGCCGTCATTCGAAAGAAGGGCCGTTGAATGAAGCAAAAGCGCCGCCACTTGGTCAAGCGGCTCACCCGCCACGATCAAGGTTTTGCTTTCAATCGAGCGCGCCGTTCGGTCTAGTAATTCCTTTTCGCTTTGATCGCCTAGCAAGAGAGTCACAAAAGGGCCGTCTTTTGTCAAGCGGTTCAGGACTTTCGCAAATCGTTCCGGATCCCATTGTTTAAAAATCGCGTCCTTCCCCCAACTTTTGCCGCCGCCCGGCGCTACCGACAGGATTGAACTGCCTTCCGTGACGCCTTGCCTCTTTAGAAAAACGGCGGCGGCGCTCCTGGCGGAGTCGGATACGGTTAAAGAGATCGTCGAAACCGTCGAAACATCCCACGCCCCGGCGTCCCTCAATAATTCCAATTGAGCGTCCGCGACGGACCGCCCCGAATAGCCCCTGATATTCCTTTTTTGTGTCAGGAAAAAGCCGCGACCTTTATAGTTGAACCCGATTCTTTTTTTTATTCCTATCATCATCGAAAAAAAGCCGAATTCCCGGCCTAAGGACAGATCAAAAACCGTATCAAACTTAAACTCCCGCAAGTGTCCCCAAAACGCTTTTAGCTCGCGGGTGTAAAGAATCACGCTTTTTTTTAAAAGGCCCCGTAACAAATCGCGATTGAACACGAAGGTTCGATTGATGGAGGTGTTCATCCGCACAAGCGCCTCGGTCCGTTCATTGCAAAGAAATCCGATAAAAGCGTCCGGAAACAATCTTCTCAGCGCCTCGACCAAAACCATCGAGAAGATCACATCTCCGATGCCAAAAGGATTGATGACCAGAATCCGTTTTAGCGGAGCCGGTTCTTTAGGACCACTCGTTGGACGGCTGACCATACTTCCTCGCAGGTAATTTCCGACAACGGTTTATAAATCACTTCGCTCATGGCCCCTCTCGGTCCCCAACGCGCTGGGTTAGATCCGGCGACGTTCTTCGCGTACAGCGCGATGACCGGAGTCCCGCTCATCCACGCGATGTGAACCGGGCCGCTGTCAGAAGACACAAGCGCCCTGACCGAGCGATGGCTGACAAGAGCTGCTAATTCTTGCAGAGACAATAAACCCGTCCAATCCGTGAGTCGCTCGCGGACCTGACGACGCACCTGATCGGAATAACTTTTTTCTTCTTCCCCTCCGATCAGGATCACCGATAAATCGCTCTGCGACCGGGCCAGATCACAAAGCTCGACAAATCTTTCAAGCGGCCACCTTTTTGCCGGATTGCTCGTCCCCGCGTGGACCAAAAGAATGTCCTGGTTCTCGATCCCGCGCCCCGCCATCAAATCTTCGACATGCCGCGAGGCGGCCGGATCCACAGGAATCGTCAAACTCCCATCCCAGGTCTTGTCCGACGCCAGACTTGCGAGATGCAGGTTCAGGTCGATTTCGTGGCCATCGGCGCTGTCTTTCCGATCCGCCATCGTTTTGTTCAGCAAAAATCCCCATTTCCTTCTGTACCCGAGGCGGTATGGAATTCCTGCCAAAAATACCAGCAAGTGAAAAAACTTGTTGGGATTGGAAACAACGGCCAGATCAAACCCGGCTTTTCTGACTCCATGGATCAAATTCCAACGATCCCGAGCGCTGCGCGTGATCTTTTCCGCGTCCACCACCATCAGCTCGTCAATATCCGGATGATCTTTCAAAAGACCGGCCACGGACCGGTCCAATAGCAGCGTCAACCAAGCCTTCGGAAACGTCTGGCGTAAAAGACGGATCGCGGGTAAATTCATCAACACGTCTCCGATCCGGTCCGTTCTTATAAACAAAATCCGAGAAATTTGTCTTCCCGAATCAATAGGCATTTCGCCCCGCGAACAAGGTCATGAATAAAATCCTCATATCAAAAAAGAGCGACCAGTTCTCGATATAATAAAGATCAAACTTCGTCCTTTCCTCGATCGAGGTGTTGCCGCGGAGGCCATTGACCTGAGCCCATCCGGTTATGCCGGAACGAATGGAATGACGCGCCATGTACCGCGGGATATCTTCCTTGAATTGACTCACGAAAAACGGCCGCTCGGGACGGGGTCCGACCAGACTCATGTCTCCGATCAGTACATTCCATAATTGAGGTAACTCATCCAAATTGGTTTTTCTCAAGAGCGTCCCGATGCGCGTGCGGCGCGGGTCATTTTCCTTGGCCCACACCGGGCCTGTTTTTTCCTCCGCATCGACGGACATTGTGCGAAACTTATAAAGCGTGAATCTCCTTCCGTCCTCCCCGATCCGCTGCTGGCCGTAAAACACCGGCCCGCGCGAGTCACGCCTGATCAAGAGCACTACGAGCAGAAATAACGGCAGCAACGCCGCCAAGAAAAACAGGGAGACGATGATGTCCATGCCGCGCTTCAAAAAACGATTTTCCCAATCGCTCAAGGGAGAATCGGTAAAATACAAAAGCGAGACACCCCCGAGATAGGCCACATTCATTCTTGAGGCGATCAACCCAAAAATATCCGCGATCCAACGAAACGCGACCATTTCCTTTTCGCATTCATAGATGATTTTCAGAACTGTTTCGTTGGAGAGCCGTTGCAGCGCCAGCACGACTTCATGGATCTCGCGATGAGATTTGATATAGCCAGACAATTCTTCCACTTTCCCCGAGACTTCGACTCCCTCAATTTTTGTGCCTTTCATCAGACGATCATCCAGGAATCCGACGATGCGAGTGCTGAACCTCGGGTTTTTATCATAGAAATGGATCAGCTTTTTGGCGTTCTCATCGCAGCCAACCACAAGAATATTTCTTAAGCTGCCACGCCGCCGGTCTATCCACATCATGGCCAATCCGAGCATAAACCTCGCCGAGGAGATGCCGATGGCCAAAACCGTCCCGACAATCACAAGAAAGGTCCTTGAGAAAGTAAAATCCCTGATAAAGAACGTGATCACCATCAGCACGATCGTAGCGGCCACCGTCGCCTTCACGACGCGTCCAACCTCCCCCGAAAAGGTCATAAGCCGCGACGGGGAATAAAGGCCGTAAAATCGGAGGAAGAACACCAAAATGATCATCATAAGATTAAAGGCCCGGTGATACATAGGGTAATCCAATACGGCTAACGACGTCTCAAAATAGGCGCTGGTGAACCGCAGCCAGAAACAAAGGCGCAATAAAAGCTGGATGGACACGCAATCGACGACCAATTGGATCCAAGGTAAAAAACTGTCTCTTTTACGACGTCGCGGAATAATCATGAGGCGGACCTTGTTGAGGATAAGAACTGCTGGATCGACCGGTGGATTTCGGATTTAAATCTTTGACGGCTGAATCTCAACGCATTGTCCCTGGCATGCTGCGGTAAAAAACGTTCGCCTTCATAAGCCCGCACCGCCTTTTCCAAACTTGTTTCATCGGACGATCCAAAAAACACGCCTGTTTTCCGGTCAAGCACAGTTTCCAAAACTCCCCCAGCGGCGTAGGCGATCACAAAACGGCCGCAGGCCTGCGCCTCGACCGGCACGATCCCAAAATCCTCTTCCCCGGGAAAGATAAGCGCTTTCGTACGTCGGTAATGATCTCTCAGGACCTCGTTGGGCTGCCACCCGAGAAACCGGATGTTCTTCGAGGCCTGCGCTTCCAAAGATTTCCTCTCGGGACCGTCTCCGATGATGACGAGGCGACGGCCGAGGCGGTTAAATACGCGTATCGCCAAATCAATTTTTTTATAAGGAACAAGCGCGGACACGATCAGATAAAAATCATCCGTCTCCAGGCCTGGGTCCGGCGTATAAAAATCCGTGTCCACAGGCGGGTAAATGACCTCCGCCTCCCTCCCGTAGCATTGAAGGATCCGTTTTCGGATATGGTGCGAAATCGCGATAAAATGGTCCACTCCGTTGTTGCTCCTCAAGTCCCAATCCCTCATCCGGCGGATCACATGGCGAATGACCCGTTTGGAAATCTCATTCCGCTTGCCAAAATATTCATCGAAAAAACCCCAGGCATACCGCATGGGCGTGAAACAATAACAAATATGCCGCGCGGACTTCCCTCTCTTTAGCCCCTTGGCCACGCAGTGATTCGTCGATATCAGAAGATCGCCATCCTCCGGGCGAAATGATTCGATCGCCTGGGGATACAGCGGAAGATAATAACGGTACGACGAAAAGATATTGGGGAAATGCTGTAAAGCGGACGAATGGATGGGATGCTTCGCGATCGTTTCGGATATTTTATCCCGCTCATAAAATAACGTATAAATCGGGGAATCGGGATAAAGCTCGCAAAGAACTTCCAAGCATTTCTCCCCTCCCCGCATCCCGTTCAACCAATCATGAGAGAGAGCGACTCTCATCCCACCACCTCTTTTTCAATCCAAAGGATTGGTGAATTCGCCTGCGGCGAATTCTTTCGCCGCATGATGCGCCGATAAAACACCAAGCCGCTTATGCGGCGAAACAAAAGAGGTGGTGGGATCACCCCAAAACCTGCCGATAGACCTCAAGGGTTTGTTGCGCGGTCTTTTCCCAGGAAAACAACTTGACCCGTTCTAATCCTTTTTTGGACATTGTTTCTCGTAACTCTCTATTTTTCAGAACATTATATATAACCTCAGAGAGAGCGTCAACCTGATAGGGATCAAATAGCGTCCCCGCCTCCCCGACAATTTCAGGCAAACTGGAGCGATTGGAAGCGGCCACAGGCGTCCCGCAAGCCATGGCCTCTATCACCGGCAAGCCAAAACCTTCCATGAATGAGGGCAATACGAACAAATCCGCCAGATTATAAAAAGAAACGAGCGCTTCATCCGATAATTGGTCGAAATGACGGACAAAAGAGTGGCGGTTCATCAAACCCAATAGCTCGGTGTTTCTGGGGTCCATGCGCCCCGCCAAGACCAATTCATGATCTATTCCCTTCTTCTCTCTCAAAAAGATCAAGGACTTGATGAGCGCCGATACGTTTTTATGCGACCTTAAACTGCCGACAAAGAGGACAAAAGGTTTATGAAGCGCATGGAGCGTCCTTGCCCTGTCCAGCTTTTCACGATCATCTATTTTTTTAAAAATCGGGGAGGCCGCTTCATAGGTGACAAATACCCGTTCAGAAGGCATCTTAGGCAAAAATTCCAATAGCTCTCTTTTCGTATTCTCCGATACGGTGATCACCGCCGCCGCTTTTTTGGCGATATGATCCAACAAAAAACGAACATAGGTCCTTCCGGTTCCGGACCGCAGCGTGTTTTCACCCCGGACATAGATCAAGTCATGAATCGTCGCCACCAATTTTCCCCGAAAGAGAAGCGGAACATTGAAATGGGGCACGTGCAGGAGATCCGCGCCCCCGGCTTTGAGCGGGATTTCGAATTGCTCGGTCAAACCATAAATTCCGGAGGACGCCTCCTTAAACGCATCGCCGCTTCCGCCGGAAAGAATTTCATTTTTAAATTGAGCGCGCCCTAAAAAATATATTTTTTTTTCAAAGGAACGGTACGTCGGCTGCTTCGTGAGTTCCCGAATATACCGGCCGATTCCCGGGTGGTCCCACATCCGCACATCGATGGCTACCGAATATTTAGGCATGGGGTTCCTACGCGAAAAAAATCATAATTTTTCCAAAGCGCTGATAACTTCTCCCGGGCTGATCCCCGCCATGCAGGGATGGCCGGACACATTGCAGATCTCGAGCCCGCAAGGCGAACAGGGTACGGGTCTTCTCAGGACGACTGCTTCTTCTGCCAGCGGCCTCCACTGCTCAAACAGGTTCGTGCCGCTGTAAAGAAAAACGGTACGGACCCCCAGCGCCGCCGCCAAATGCGTCGGCCCCGAATCGTGGCCGACAAAATACTTAAATTTTTTAATCAACAAACAAAGCTCGCGCAAAGAGGTTTGATTCACCAAATTGATGAACGATAACCGTGGATGAGCCGACAAAATCTGGCTTGCCTTTTTCTCATCGGAACCCACAAGAACCATTTGATGATCTTTAAAACGTTTGCCGAAATCCTCTAAAAAAACACTGACATTTTCCTGAGGCCATTCTTTCGCTTCCGCCCCCGCCCCCACCTGAAAACCCACCCAGCGTCGGTCGGAAGGAAGACCGAGCGCAAAGATCCGCTTTTCAAATTCCGCGATCTCTTTTTCGGAGAAATAAATCTGCGGCACGAGCGTCCGTGGCTTGATGCCTAGCATGCTCAATAGCCTGAAAAGATGCGTGCTTTCATGCGTCCCTTTTTGATACGGCGCTTCTTGGGTCAAAAGAAAGCCTCCGCCGGTGATTCCGTATCCGACACGGTGCCTGATTCCGGCAAGCCAAAAAATCATATTTTCCCTTAAATCCCCGCGCAGGCCGAGCGCCATATCGATGTTCCGCTTTCTCAATTCAGGAATAAGCTTACGAAGGCCAAGCGCCTGGCGGTCTTTCGCGTACCTTGATTTTGCGAACCATGGCGCGTCAAAGACCATCACGTCATCGACAAAAGGGTTGTTCAAGAGCAACGGCGCAGCCCAGCTGGATGTTAAAAAAGTGATTTTGCAGTTCGGAAAATTTTCTTTGATCACTTTCGGAACTTCCAACGACGATAAGACGTCTCCCAGATGATCCAGCCGGACGACCAACACATGATGAAAAGACGGCGGAGAATTCCCCGCGCGCCGGAAGAGCCGAAACAAGAAATAACCTACCGCATCGAAAATAGCGACTAAAATAAGATTTACTCTGTTTTTAAAAACGTATTTCATACCCATTACGGATGAAACCGATGGTAAAAAAGCGTGATCACCGCCTGCACGCCGTCACGCCAGCCGATTTTTTTCCCTTGATGATAGGAGCGACCCTTGTAAGAAATCGGCACTTCCAAGATCCGTTCTTTCATTTTCAGGAGCTTCGCCGAAAGTTCCGCCTCGATTTCGAATCCGCTGGATTCAATCGTGATGCTTCGCAGCGTGCCGGTTTTGATCAGTTTGTAACAAGTCTCCATGTCCGTCAAACGAGAGCCGTAAAGGACGTTGGTCAATAAAGTCAGAAAATAATTAACGGACCGGTGCCACAACGCGGTGACTTTTGCCCCGCCCATAAAACGCGAACCGTAAACCACGTTCACGCGGTTTTCTTCCATCGCGCGCAGTAGTTTCAGATAATCTTTCGGGTCATATTCCAAATCGGCGTCCTGGATAATGACCGCATCTCCCGAGGCCGCGCGGATGCCAGTCTCGATGGCTTTGCCTTTGCCTTGATTTTTCTCATGAAAAATCAGCTTGAACCCCTTGCGCCCCTCGAAGCACGTTCGAATCAGCTCGTGCGAACCGTCGTTCGAGCCATCATCCACGATCACGATCTCCTTCGCAACAGGAACCCCCTCTACAAGCGTGATGATTCTTTGAATTGTATCTTTTTCGTTATAGACGGGAATGATCACCGAGAGCTTAAGCGTGTCGTTCATTAAAACTCCCCTGCGCGTTCAAAAATATAGAGGCGGGTCAAAGCTTCGGGTCCTCCGAATAAAATCGGCTCCCCGGCCAACCGGTACCCGAGGGCCTCAAATTTCTCGAGGGTCAGCTGAGCACGGCGTTCCCTTTCATCGGAATGCATGTTCACGCTGTCCATCATCCAGACCCGGTCAAAATCGTCGCGGCCGCTTATGAAAAAATCATGTGCGTGCGGAAAATAAACCCCTTTAAAACGCCGGTTCATTATTTTTTGATAATAGTTGACCGCTAAATTTGATTCGCAAACAGCATCCCGTGACGCGGCGTTTTCTAAAACATAGCTTATCATATTTTTGTAATCTTCCTTGTGGATTGCGTCCGTTTGGGAAATGACGGCTTGAAAAGCGCCGAACATATTCACCGCGGTGAATAAAATCATAAATGCGGCCTGTATCCATCGGCGGGTCAAGGAAACGCCAATTCCCAATAGAATGAAATAAAAAGGGGCGGCAAAGCTCAAATACCTCGCGTCCAAGCGAATGGCATAAAAAATCCCAAGAATTGCCAACGGAAAGACTAGTGCCACGGCAAATAACATCCCTTCGACCGGGCGTTTTTTGTATAACCCCAACCATCCTTTTCCGGCGAAAAATAACGCCAGTAGCGACGTTACGGCGGACATCCAGAAGAAAGGAGATGATTTGAGGTGAGAGCCGAGCGCTTCGACGGTGATCATCGAATAAAAATAGCCGCTGCTGAAATGCCAAAAAATACCGACGGCCTTTTTAAGCAAGATGAGCGGAGGGAGGTACTCTTTGATACGGTCAAAATTAAAAACGTCCTCCCGATAAACCGCCTGGTAAACCGTCAAGATCAACGAGGGAGCTGCCAGAAAAAGAACCGACCCGTGAAACCGCACCGCTCCCGCGACCCGGCGATCCTTGAAAAATAGAATCGCCAGATACACCGTAGCCGCTCCGAGCCAGAACCACGCGACGTGCTCAACATAGACGGACAAAGCGGCCGTCGACAAATAGGCCCATCGCCATCGGGCCGCTTGCGGCTCTCTCACGGCCTTGACGAGAAAAAATGTCCCAAGGCAGGTCAGAAACGAAAGGAGGCTGTAGCTTCTGATCTCGTTGGCTGTCTGAAGCCAATAAGGAGAGATCGCCGCCAAGTACAAAACGACCCGGGCGACTTTTTGATCCAAGATTTCCTTGGCCAAAAAATAAATGGCCCCTAAAAGTCCCAGGCCTGAAAGAAAAGACAAAAAACGAAAAACCCATTCGGCGTCGCCGAAAAAAACGACCAGCGCGCGAAGCAGGACAAAATAAAGAGGCGGATGGACATCACGGATGGATCCCCAAAGGACTTCTGCAAACGGCTTCTGGGCAAGCATTATGCTGAACCACTCATCGCTCCACGGAGACTTGTCGCTCAGAAACATCAGAACGCGAAGCGCGATGCCCACGATAAATACCGCGGCTGTGATCATCGGCGCAAGGCCTCCTCATAAAAAGAAAGCGTTGACCGGGCCACCTTGTCCCAGGTGAAATTTTTCAAAATGCGGGTTTTGAGTTCGCCGGACCGGGGCGTGTCTAAACTTTTTCTGATTTTTTCCGCCATGGAGGACGGATTGGAAGGGTCCAAGTATTCCACACAAGTGCCGAAATACTCGCGGGTGCTCCCCCCCATGGTCGCCAGTACTTTTGCTCCGGCCAGCGCGGCCTCCATCGCGGCCAGACCCGGCGTCTCGAACCACCCTTGCAGGACAAAAAGCGTGCAGGAGGCATAGGCGGATTTCAACAGAGGATCTTCGTGATTCAGCGTAGGAATGAACGTCGTAAAGTCTTTTCCCGCCGCTTGACACTGTCCAAAATAAGTTTCGTATCCCGAGACCGGGCTTCCGATCAGGACAAGCCGTGTGTCCGGCAACCGTTTTACCGCCTTGATAAGATTGAGCTGATTCTTCCGGGGCTCAATACGGCCCACGCCAAGAATAAACGGCTTCTCTCCGTAGGTCTTTCTAAAAAGAGAAGCATCGGCATCCTGAAAAAGAGCATCCACGCCGTTGTAAACCACGCGCATTTTTTCCTTCGGGACCGCAAAATATCTGGCAATATGGCTCTTTTCAATCTCAGAATTGGGAAATATTAAATCAGAGCACAAAAGAAGCCGGCGTCTTTTGGACGGAAAAGCGGGACAGGCTGCTTTTACCAGGTGCCTGAGCGCTAAAACTGACTTTTCCTTTAAAGACCCGTCCGCAAGAAAGGCGCGGCGAAAATCCGACCATAGAACCGGACTAATCGTGACTGCCACCTTCCTCGACTTCGCCACCTCGGCAAGACCCAGGCAATCCTTCACCGATCCGAAGATATGAATCAGATCGTACTGCTCGACCCGGTGGCGCCACAGGTCAAAAAAATCAACTCGCACACCTTCCTTTTCGAGATACTCTTTGGTCTTAAGAAGCTGGATCTCTCCCCCGCCCACATTTTGAAACGCCGAGGGGTAGGTGAAAAACGCGACTTTCATCCGACACGCCTTTCGAGGATATGAATGATTCTTTCTCCGGCCCGGCCGTCGCCGAAAGGATTTTTCCACCGCCGCGGGCGCGCGATCATGGTTTGGGCCGCTTTCAGGATTTGCTTTGAGGAGCTTCCCGCCAATACGTTTGAGCCGACTTCCAAAGTTTCCGGCCGTTCTGTGGTTGTACGAAGCGTCACGCAAGGCACCTTTAAAATACACGCCTCCTCCTGGACACCGCCGGAGTCCGTCAAAATAAGGTCCGCCTCCGATTCTAATTTTAAAAACTGAAGGAATCCGGCCGCTTTCGTCCAACGCACTCCCGCTGGCAAACGAAGATGAAAACGCTTGAGGCGCTCGAGAGTTCTCGGATGCGCCGGGAACAAGATCGGCCGGCCGAGTCGGCTGTGGATCCTCGCAAGCCCGTCCAAAATCATCCTCAAGCGCTTCGCATCGTCGACGTTCTCCTGCCGGTGCAGTGTCAGAAGAAAATAACCCGTTCTTTTTTTGACGCCCGGTCGTCCGCTTCTTGCGGAAACGCCGGCAATGGCGGCGCATTGAAACATGGCGTCGACTCCCGTATTCCCTGTGACAAAAATATTTTTGGCATCAAAACCCTCTCTCAAAAGGTTTTTCTTCGCCGAGGTCGTCGGAGCAAACAAAAGATGCGAGACCGCGTCCGCGACTATCCGATTGTTCTCTTCCGGCATGGACCGGTCACCGCTTCGAAGCCCCGCCTCCACATGACCGATCAAGATCCGCGGAATCTTGGAGGCCACAAGCACCGCCGCAAGCACGCTATTAGTGTCCCCTTGGATTAGGAGCACCTCCGGCTTCGTCTTGAACAGAATGCGCTCGATCGCAACCATCATACGGCTCACATGGTCTCCGTGCAAGCCGGCTGAACGAATGGACAAAGGAAAATTGGGCTGTGGAAGCCGCAATTCTTTAAAAAACACACGGTCCATCTCATAAGAATAGTGCTGGCCCGTATGAATTAAATCGAAATCAAACCGGGATTTTGGCAGCAACCTCAAAATGGAGCTTAGTTTTATAATTTCGGGCCTCGTTCCAAGGGCAATGCAGATTCTTGGGCGCAGGACCTTCAGATGTCTCATCGCTTCTCTTGGAGCTCCCAGCATCGCGCCCGTTTCACAAATTCATAATACCCGCTTAAAAAACAGAACAAAAACCCTTCCCATCCGTCCAAAAATCCTCCCTTCAAAAAAAATCGGTCAAAAAACACCGCGAGCGGCCGTAACCTCATCCCGGATCCGTCAGAAGCCGCTTGATGGGAGCGAAGTATTCCCGCCTCAATCCCGGTATACTGTATCAATTTCCTGAAATAGTCGGAAACGGAGGCTGTCGAGCAATGCAGCAGCTGATTTTTTAAAACCCGTACGGGGCCGTCCCAGCGAACCCGTTCATGGACAGCCCCTTTGAACCGGGCCAGCCCTTTGCGCGCTAAACGCAGCTGTAAATCATTTTGATTCCCCCCGAAATGCATCCAACGCCCGAAAATGAGATTCTTTCTTCTCAAATAAAATGCCGGTATCTCCGCGTCCTGAACCGCCTCTATAATCTCCTCACGGAGCCGCTGATCAATCCTTTCATCCGCGTCCACGAGAATCACCCAATCTCCCGATGACTGCTCAATCGCGAAATTTTTTTGAGCGGCAAAATTTGAGAACACGTGATGGAAAACCTTGGCTCCCATGGACCGGGCGATTTCGACGGTCCGGTCCGAGCTGCCCGAATCCGTCACGATGATCTCGTCACAGAAAAGAAGCCCTTCCAGACATTCCCGAATATTTTTTTCCTCGTTTTGAGTGATCACGACGGCGGACAGTTTCATGCGTTTAAAAGATGCCTGCTGATTTTTTGAATATCTCCGCTTGAGATAAATACGCGGCGCGGACAGACTTGCCGGGACGCCGCTTTCTTGCTTCACGAAAGAGGAAAAGCGCCTGCCAAAAACCCAGTACGAATTCAAAGCGCCCCTTCAAGGCAGATCCTAAACACCGGACCGGGAGCCAGAGAGGCGTCCACAAGAAATTGGTCCGGTCATTCAAATTTTTCCACATAAAAAGAAACGTATTCCGCCAATTCATGACCCGGGTTTTCTTGGGGCCAAACACCCGGTTGAAACTGACTCCGCCTTCATGATAAACGACGCTCGATGGCTCGTAAACACAAACCCATCCCCGTTGATACGCGCGGTAGCAGATGTCCGAATCTTCCAAACGCCCCGGCAAATATAATTCGTCGTACCCACCCAGTTCGATAAATTTCTTGCGGTCAAACGCCCCGAAGCCGCCCTGAAACGTGAACCCCGGTTTGTCCATCGAGGCCTCATGCCCCGGGAAGAGAGACGACGCCCAAAAGACGCCGAAGCGCACCGCCGCCGCGGTCTTTCCCCCTTCATAAACGCCTTCCGGGGAAACGCATCGCGGCGTCACCATAAACACCGACGAATCACATTCAAACGGGTCGAGAAGCTTTTCCAGGAACTTCCTGTCTACCCGCATGTCGTTATTCATGAAAATCAATACCTCTTCATGCAGCTGCGGAGCCAGCCAGTTGTAGGAACAAAGAACGCGATTCTCCGGGCTTTCATAGACAGGCACTTGGGGAAATGACCCCTTCAATAGATCGATGCTTCCGTCACGGCTTTGATTATCCAGCACGCCGACGCGGCACGGATGCTTGGAAACCCCGGCGGCCTCAAGAAAGGAAGGGATATTTCTTTTCAGAAGTTCCGCGCCGTTGTAATTGAGGATGATTACTTGGGCTTTCACGGGCGGCTGGAAGCTTTTTTATGGCAAATCAGGGTCATCTGACTGGCGGTTTGCCAAGGAAGCGCCCTTTCTAAAAATGCGGCTAATTTAAGGGCCAACGGGCTGGCCTCGTCATACTTCTTTTTATCCCGGAAAAAACCGCTGAAGAATACCAGGGTGTGTGAATGGTCCAACGCGTGAATTTCGCTAACTTCGAATCCGCCCGTTTCCAGATAACGGACCAAGTCTTTGCGCTTAAAATACTGCTCCCAATAATGATTTTCTTCCGGCTTTTTAAACAGGCGCCGAAGCCATTTCCAGCTTTTGACCCACAAAAGCGGCGCTTTTAAATCCATCAGGATGTTCCGGGTCGGAACAGCCACGACAAAGACGCCGCCGGGCTTCAAAACCCGGTTCGCTTCACGGATCGCCTTCTCGGGCCCCTCCGTAAAATGCTCAATGACTCCCAGCGACATGTAGCCGCCGAAAGTCTCGTCGGGATACGGAACCGCCGTCACATCGCCGACCTTGACAGGGAGCGTCGGATCATAAGCGAGCAGTTTCCGAATAGGTCCCTCATTGTAATCAATCCCCTCCACGTCATAACCCAACTGCCGCAGGCGAATCAGGTAGGGTCCCAGGCCGCAGCCTCCCTCTAAAATCTTCTCCCCCTTCGGAAGTACCCTCGCAAAAAGTGCCATCTGTTTTTTCACCCGCTCGTACGAAAAAATCTCAAGCACGTCCTTCATTGAGACCTCTTGCCAGTTCTTTTCCCAGGCCAGTTTTGTCATCAAGTCCGTGGCGTTTCTATCCGTCATACCCGCCTCTTATAATATTTTATATAAAACATAACGCCCTTTTCCCGAACGGACGATCAACGATTCTCTGAAATAATTCCCGGAAATTCGGTCTTCTTCGAAAAGTGCCGGGAGCCTGAAAGACGAGCCCGGCGTCAACCCTAAAGGCGTCTGATCTCTATATAACACATGCGTAAAACCTTCCTTTTTTAAAAAATCTCTCACTTCGCTGACCGACGTCAGCTTGTTCCCATAGCCGGTAAAGCGGTTCACCTCGCCTTCGATCACGAACGGAGCGTCAAAATAATATCCGCGGACTTCCCCGACAGAAATCAGCTTGTCCCCTGCCTTAAGCTCCCGGTTGATTATTTTTGCGGCGCCGAAACTGCGGTCACGCTGATCCACATAGCGTTCTCTGTCGGCGCCAAACCACAACGCGGCCGCATCCTTAAAATGATACACGGCGAATGAGGCCTGGACGACAAACAGAAGCAGGCAAACGCCATGGACGCAAGCCCTAAACAGTTTGGACTTCGAATCCAAAAGCCAGGCCACGACAATGCCCGCGGCCGGAGAAAAAAAGGCAAGCGCCGGAAAAAAGAAACGGATATTTGGATCCACCCAAAACCACAGCGCCGCATAACCGGACCCGAAAGCGAGACAATATTTCAAACAGGCGGGCCAGGGGCGGATTAAAAAAACAAGCGGAACAAGCGCCAAGTAAAACGGTCCAATGTGTTCGCCTCCGAAATGTTGAGGATGAAGCGCGGTGTCCCACAGAAGCGTCAGGAATGACAAAACGCCCTGTCCTTTTCCGTGCGCATCCACATAGGTAGAAATCTGCCATCCGTTCCCGCCAAAAAACTGAGGGTAAAAAGGAAATACGGGATTTCCCCTTAAAAAAGCCGCGCGGACATACCAAAGTCCTCCCAAAAAAATAGCCGCCCCCAGAAAAGAGGCCAGGCCCATGGCAATCTTAGCCCTGCGGCCTGCGGAAGCTCTTAAGATAAGCGCAAAATAACCCAGCGTCATGAGCGGCAGCATAAAAAGTCCGATAAACTTGACCGACAAGGCGAACCCCGCCATGAGGCCGGCCAAGAGCGACCACGAAAGCCGGTGGTTTCCGGAATAAACAAAAAAGGCATAAAACGCCAAAAACGAGTAGCAGGCCAGCCCGTTGTCCACATAGGCAAATGAGGATTGAATAAAAACGGCCGGCGTCGTCAAAAACACAAGCGCGGCAAAGAAAGCGGCCTTGGGCCCGGCGGCGCGTTTCGTAAAACAATAAACCGCGGAAACAGCGGTCGCCGTCATCGCAAAATGAAAAAACTTCGCTAGCGCCGGTCCCTTCAAAAGAAGCCCCAGCGTAAAAAGCATTTCCATGAGATAGGGCCAGAGAGCGCTCGAGGAGTAGGGCACCTCATAAATGGCGTGCGCTCTCAAATAATTTTTCGGCTGAACCAGGTGATAACAAAGCTCATCCTGGCCGATCGGCTGTGCAAGCGTTCCGGCAAGGCTCATGACAAGAACGACCAGGGCCGGCACAAGATAAAGCCATGAGTACCCGGCAGGTTTGGCGTTTTTAAACACCGCCGTGAGGCAGGCTGCCAGTGTCCTGAAGGAAAAAACGAACAGAAAAAACAATAAAGCCGCCACGGGCAGCGGAGCCAAGAGTTTTAATGCGCCCAGCGCGAAAATCGCATAAGCCAAAAGCCCCAGGCCCAGACCCGACGCAAATGTCAGCGCCTCATGGCTGTCGGCGAACTCCAGCCCCATTCTTTTCTGCGCCTTCAGCGCCACGCCGCAGGCGGCCGCCCAAATGAAAAGTCCCATTAAGAGAGCTGACATTTATCCCCCGCCCGCCTTTTGAATCAATTTCGGTAGGAGAAATACCTGAAAATAGACGAGAAACGCCACGATCATCCAGAAGAAACCGACCGCCCTTTTCATGATCTCCGCCTCTTTTTTATAATAAAATCCTTTGAAAAGAGTGCTGCGCAAAAAACCAATGCCGCGAATGATAATTGTCGTCCGGCCTTAAATGAAAAAGGTTCATAGACCAGCTGAACGCGATGCTTTCCTTTCAAGACCGGAATCCCTCTAAAAACGCCGTCCACTCTGTGTATCTTCGCAGGTTTTCCGTCAATCGTCGCTCGCCAGCCGGGATCGTAGGACTCGCTCATGAAAAGCAAGCGGTCCTGTGTCGTTTCCGTTTCCAGTTCAATTTTTTGAGAGGAATAACGAAGCCACTGAATCCCGCGCTCATCAGCTTTAAGATCTTTCCGATAAACGGAGAGCCTATCCCCATCGTCATCGAAAGCGAGGGGCTCAACCCAGAACGCGCGCGGCATAAAATGTTTGTTTAGGTAAACCTTGTCTTCTTCCTCTTTCGCCGGAAAAGACAACTCCAGGCCGGGAATGCCGCCCAGATTCACGCGTGAAATGATATACCGGACATTCATAAAACCTAAGAACTGCAAATGATTGGCCACATAATCTCTGGAAGTGGTCGCATCTCCCATCGCGTCATCCACGGCCCCGGATCCTTCTAAAAACTCTCGATAAGCGCGCTTCGCCAACGGTGAATAAATTCCGACGGTTGAATACCCAAACAGCATGTTTGAATTTGGCAACAAGTGGGGCGCTTTGAATTCCCCGCCCTCCACCATTGAAACTTCATAAGTTCTAAAAAAGCCTTTTTGGGCTTTTAAAAAATCTGTTGTTGTGTCACCGGAAATCTCAGAGGATGGTCTGCGATTACCCTCAAAGCCCGTGCTAATAAATCGATAAAAATTAAGATCCAAAAATGTAATTAAAATAAAAAAGCTTGCTAAAAAAACTCTCTTTCTGAAAAAATTAAACCGGAGGGACAGCGCCACCGCAACAAAACTTCCCCAAATGATACTCATCTTCCAAAAATAGGAATCGCGAAAACTAATCTTTTGCCCGGCAAATTCCAGCAAGCTATCCACCTTTAAGAAATAAAATTCAAGATTATGGGGGTGGCCGGTTTTTCCAAAAATAGTGTTTATGACAAAATGATGCCCCCATTCGGTTAGAAAGGGCCGCCCAAAATGGACCGCGGCCAAAGCGCATGCGAAAGTCAGGATAGCTGCCGCAAGAACAGACCAAAAGACCGTTCGGAAATTTTGAATCGCTTTGGAGGATGCCGAAACAAGATGATCCAAGCCGATTCCAGCAAGCGCCGACAAGAAAAAGCAGGAAAAATAAATGAATTTTGACGGAACTCGAAACGAAGAAAAATGCGTTATTTTGATCAGCAGCGGATAAAGCCCGCCGAAACGTCCGATTGCCAAGATAATAAAAAACAAAGTTAAACCTACAAAAACCCGCACCCGTGGGTTTTCTTTCCAAAGAGCCAAAGAAGAGGCGGCGAGTAGGATCGGTGCAATACCAAGATAGAAATCGAATCCCATAAAGGCCCCGAAGCTGGGCCACAGCAGCGTCACGAGGTTTATCGGAATAAGGGATTTCTGAAGTGCAAAGTCAATCCCCGCGTCTATTCGCCCGCTTTGAGAAGCCAGTTCTAAAGTAGGCCAAATTTGAACCGCCGCGAGACCTACAGCCAAAAGGCCCGCAAGGCTTAAACTTAATAAAAAATTTATTTTTTTTTCGATAGGAAAAACGAATGATCTTGCCAAGGCATAAACGAGTCCCGCGAAAACGGCATAAACGGCCATCTGCGGATATCCTCCGAGAAAACCCATCGACCAGGCTCCTGCTAAAAATACCGCCGTACGGCTTCGCGGCATGCGAAACAGTTTTTCTATGTAATAAAGAGACAGAGGGAACCAAATAAGCACTCGTAAAGCCATCAGCCCATAAAAATGGCCGGCGTAAGCGCTGCCAAAAAGAAAAACACCCGATGCGAAGGCGGATCCAAGAGGACTTATTTCATTTTTCCTAAAAAAAATGTAAGAAAAAAAACCGGCTAAAAGGTACAACACGATGAACCCCAGCCGGTAAGCTAAATGGAAAGGCAGCGGGAAAAACAAAATCCAATTGAGCGGATAAAGCATGGCGCTCTGACCTTCCGCCAAGAGCGAGAACCCGCAGCCGATTTCCGGGGCCCACAACGGCAGAGAAAACGACTTAAGGTGTTGCGCCAGGTACGATGCCCAAGGATAAAATTGCTGTTTGTAATCTCCGTAGTAATACCCTTGGCCTCCAAAAAGGACAGGCCAAAAGAAAAAAACAACGACGCCCGCCAGAAATCCTAGATACGGAAATTCTTTTTTGAGGTTCATGCGCTCAATATCCTCTCCACGACTCTAGCGGTGTTGCGGCCGTCAAAAGGGCCCGCGAAATAATCGAAGTAAGCCCGGCGTTTTTGCCGCCACCGCGCCGCGCCTTCGCTTGTCAGGCACCGGGTAAAAGCTTCATGCAACTCTTCGGCCGAATGCGCAATTTCGACGACGCCTCGCCGTTCATAACGGGCCACTTGATCGTCCGCGCCGTAGTTCATCACGATCACGGGCTTTTCAAGAGCGATCGCCTCGCAGATGACCGAAGAAGGCATCGTGATGACAAGATCCGCCTCGGCCAAAAGCCTGAAAATATTCTCATCGTGCGCCAAAAGCTCGCAAAAACCCGCTTTCCGCGCCGCAGAAATCAGCTTTTCCCAAGGCCGCCGGTCCGAATAGTGCGGCTTGATCCGCACAAAAGTTCCGGGACGCCCTTCGGCTGCCGCCAAGACATCCTTCACGCACCTTTCCGTAAAATCCCAATGAAAGGTCCTGCTTCCAAGAAGGTCAGCCGCCCAATGTCTCTCCAAATCATAATGAAAAGTCGTCTGTCCGCAGTAAAGTACCGTCGGACCTTTTTTAGACGCGCGGCGAAGAGACGACGGAGAATTCATTTTAATCCGGTAAAGCTCGTCATAGCGTGGAGTGCCGGTTACGACAAGTTTTGCCGGATCATAATAAAAACTCTCATAAGCCACCCTCTCGTGCTCGGAATTCACCAGCGTCACCGCCGTGTCGTAAAAAATTCCCCGTGGGCGCTCCCCTTCCTCCAACATCGTCACCGTCGGCACGCTGTGTGAAACCACGAAACGGCGGATCGCCCGCTCGCGGGCAAGGATCGTGAAAGCCCTGCGAATCGCAATATCCTCGTCCATCACGACGCAGAACGGCGAAACCTCTGCTAAAATTTTTTCGATGGCCGCCGGGTCAAAGCCTTTGTTGAGAAGTCCGATATCGAGAAGGTTCGCAAAGGCCTGGTTGTAGAGCTCCGTCAAATCCCGGTCTTTCCATACGATCTTCTCGACGCCCTCACAAAGCGGGCTCGATTCAAAAGGGTTCTGAGGCCGCTCGAGCTCCGGAAGCACCGCCAATGGAATTCCGCGTCGCAAACAGTGCCAAAACTTTTCAAGATTGAACCGGTTCTCGCACCAAACAACTTTGGCGCCTTCCGATTTCAGGGCATCCACGAGGCCCGCGAGGTGTCCGAGCGAACCGGAAGCGATCACGATCTTCGCCGATCCTTTGGCAATCGTGCGGAGCTTTCGCCGGCCAAAAGCATTGGCCGTGCGCGCAAAGACGCGCTCGATCCAACGCTTCGGCAACAATCTGCGAATTGCCCTCCGAGACTTGTCTACGCCGGGCACTACTTCAAGACGCAGCGATGGCCTCAGTGCCTCGGCATAGTGCCGGTAGGTGAGTTCCAAAAGAGAGCCTTTTTTTCCGAAAAGATGAAGGCACGCTTCTGCCGGCAGGACGACTTTTTCAAGAACGAGGATATATTTAAGGCACCGGATAAAAATGGCTTTCACATCATAAAAATAAATTTCGAGAAATCGGCGCCGGGCTTTGTCGTCCCGCAGACGATCGATGAAAAAAAGCGACCGATCCATGGCCCATTGGTTAATCGCACGGTAATCTTCCTTGATCAGAGCTTCGTCCATCAACGAATGCCGCAGCCCTTTCTCGGCGCACACGCCGGAGGCCAGCCCATTGGTGCAAAGAAACATCCCCTTTTCGAGCCCCAAAGAAACGGCGGCGTTTATTTCCGACCGGTCGCGGACTAAAACGAAAGAGGGGCCTGACACTTAAATTTTCCGCACGACCGGCGGATGTTTGAGAAGATAATAAGGCTCTGATTTCACCCGCCGAACCGCCTCCTCAAAAACATCGCCGCATCGGACCTGTAAAATCGGGACGTCTCTGAAAGCGCTTTTTTTCATCCTTCCGTCCGCCAGAAGCTCTTTTTCGAGCCGAGTCAGCTCGAGGACGACTTCGCGGTCAAGATACCTCGCGTAGAAATCAAAAGAGTCGATTCTCTCTTCGCCGGAGACTGAAACCTTTCCCGTGAAAGTCTTTAAAAAACGGTAATCCACCTCGATTTTCTGTTCCGCGTAGTGGATAAACGTGCAGTAATAAAAACTCACATTAAAAAAAACGAGCTTCGCATTCTGAAGGTAAAGACGGTGAAAAATGGAGCCCACTCCAAACGAGGACTTGGACACGCCGCGCGTCAGTTTATCCGCCTCCGCGCCGATCGCCGCGACCGAATAGATCGGATGAAAGGAGCGTTTCGCACGCGCGTCACGCAGGACATGATTCGACCAGAGCCCCACCTGCGAAAGAGTTTTTTCGTGAGAGTACGCCTCGCCCAGGCAAAAATCGTAATTGAAAGTCGGGACGATCAGAGTCCCGGCGCGGCCCACCGCCTCGAGGAAACATTCGGTCAAAAGCGAAAGCGTGTCCAGAGGACGAAAAATATTCCCCGCTGCAATCACCGGCGCCACATCCGAGTGTACGAATATTGTGTCGCCGGGAGCTACCCCGGCCTCCGCGAGCGCGGCAAGAAGCTCTTCACGCATGGGCGCTTCTTGCTTTTTTAAAACGCGCCGTGATCCCGGTCTCTTCCTTGGCAAATTCCACTTTGACGGGCACCTTGTACGCCTCGAGACGCCCGGCGCAGAATCGCTTGAGGCTTTTGATGAATATGCCCGGGTCTTCCACATGAGTTTTGGCCAGGATCTTCGCGCAAACATAGTGACCCAAAAGATAATTTCTTCCCGCATACACCGTGACATCCGCGACCTCCGGCATTTCACGGATGACGCTTTCGACCTCGACCGGGTTCACCTTTTGGCCGCCCACGTTGATCCAATCGGATTTTCGACCGAGGATCCGCAGGTATTCCCCGTCCGTTTCGACGGCATCATTCGTAATAAACCACCCGTCTTCCGTGAAGGGGTTCGGAGCATTCAAATAGCCTAACATGGCCGACTGAGCTCTGATTTGTAAAATGCCATCCACGACACGGGTCTCAAAACCTTCGCCACCCACTTTGACCCAAAGAGAATCCGAGCTTTTTGATTTCGACCGCAAGATGCCCAATTCTGAAAGACCATAGGTCTGAAGCAGTTCGGTCCCGGGAAAAGCTTCGTGAAATTTTTTTAGCGTGCTCTCGGACATCGGTTCTGTCCCGTAAGTAACGAGTTTAAGGCAGGATAAATCGCGATTCTCATACGCGCCGCTCAATAAGATCATATTGAGAAACGTCGGCGTGGCTGGTAGGACCTCCACGGAATATTTTTCAATCAAATCAAGCACGCCATAGGGACTGCGATCCTCGACGGTCACGAGACAGCCTCCGTTCGACAGCGTGTGAAACATCGTATTGAGGCCTCCGATATGGTCAAAAAGAAGAAAAAGAAGTGTCCGGCGGCATGGCCGCTTGACTTTAAACTTTTCGAGAAGCGCGTTCAGGTCGTGCACCACCGCTTTCGGAGTCCCGCTGGACCCCGATGAAAATAAAACAAGGCCCGGATGATCCTCCTTGCGGAGCCGCTCATACAACCCGGCCTCAGCGTGATTCGGCAAGGCGTGTGCCGCATAGACACCCTCCGGACCGAGGGCGATCAACGTCTCGGCTTGAGAAACCGACATTCTTTCGGCCTGTTCCGATTCCGCGGCATCCGTCATCGGGACCAGAATACAGCGCCGCTCGGTCAACGCCAGAAAAAGTGAAACCGAATCCGGTGAAAAATCAGCTTTGAAAAATATGACGCGGCCCGGATGGATGGCCCAAGAATGGATCTTTTCACGCCAGAATTCTATCCGTTCAAGAATCCAGCGGTATGAATACGTTTGGGCGCGCCAGACCATGGCGTCCTTTGTTTCATGCTCTTTGAACGTTTCTTTTAAAAAATGAATGACGCTCACGAACCCGTGATCCCCCCAAGATAAACAATCTGTCCCGTGATAAAGTCGCTCTCGGGCTTAAGAAAAAAATCGATCACGTTCGATACGTCTCTGAATTCGGCAAAGCGCCGGATCGCCTGACGGTTGATCAGGCGGTCCATCTTGTCCTGAGGGACGCCCCGCGTCAAATCGGTTTTCAGCGGGCTTGGGCCCACGGCGTTGACCGTGATCTTAAAATCGGCGAGCTCGCGCGCGAGGATTTCCGTGAGGCTAACGACCGCCGCTTTGGACGCAGCGTAAATCGCCTCTCCTTCTAAGCGGAGCGGAGTCGCCGCCGTGCTGAAATTCACGATACGGCCTCCTGTTTTTTTCATGATCTTTGCGGCTTCGCGGCAAAAAATAAAAGTTCCGATCACGTTGGTATTGAAAATGCTCGTCACCGTCGAGACCGGGGTCAAAAGGATGTGATTCATCGACGCAATACCGGCATTGTTGATGAGGACATCCAAATGTCCGTATTTTTTTCGGATTTCAAAGAAAACTTCCTTGACCCGCGGCTCATCCGCCACGTCCAGGCAGAAATGTTCGTACCCGTCCAGCTTCAAGTCCGTGGGCTGGCGACTGCAACCGATCACGCGGTTCCCTTTTTTGACATAGTGCTCGACCAAATACCGGCCGATGCCCTTGCGCGTGCCCGTGATGAGCATGATGCCGGCGGAATTAACCATGCCGTTGCTCCGAGATGATGCCCGCGATGAACTCCGCCAGTGTCGAGACGCTGCGCAACGGGCTTGATTTCTCCGACATCGCTTTTTCATTGGCAATCGCCGAGATCGCGAATCCAAACTCCTCCTCCACGCGCTGTTCCACGGCGACGATAAGATTCACGAGCTTCAGGGAATCAAATGCGCTTGAGCGGCCGAGAAGCACCGTTTCCGGCGTCTTTTCAATTCGTTCCTTGCCGGCTTCTTGCAAATCGTCGATCGCTTCGTAAATGAGTTGCTGCACTCGTAATCGGATATCCGTAACCTCTCCGCCCTTTTTGCTCATACCGCCTCCTTGTTCGTTCGCTTTGCGCCACTGGCCGCGTACACTTCCGTGTACCACAATACCATCCCAAATTTTTCTTCGAGCCGAACCTTTTTCTCGGCTCTGAGCTTCATGAGAAAATCCATGTGCGGTCGCATCTCTTCGGGCAAAGACCATAAGCGCCGCTGCACCCGCACAACGCTTTGGAATGCCCCGTGCGCGGCATCCAGCAGCCGGTCCGTGTCCGACAAAGACAGCACCGGAAATATCAGCGTCCCATCGGCCGAGAGATGGGACGGGGCCTCTTCGATCACACGCACCGCAAGTTCGGCCCCGTCTAGACCCGATGCGCAGGGCACGCTTTTCGGAAACCAGCGTGAAAAAGCGGCGACCTCTTCGGTGATGCCGGGGACGTCTTCTACGATGCAATCGAAAGTGACGCCACGCCACGGCTCAAAAAGCGACCCAACTCGCGCATCTATTTCGCATCCGTGTCGTTCCGCGTTTTCTTTCGCTAAATGCACCGCCCCGGCACTGAGGTCCGACGAGCAAAGAGGCCCTTTCACGAGGCCCATCTTGCAAAGCGTCACGCCGATCACGCCGATGCCGCAGCCAAGGTCCAGTGTGCGGCCCGGTTTTTGAAGCGTTTTCAACGCACCCGCGATGAGAAGCTCACTCGTGTCGGTCGGAAAGAAAACTCCTTCCTGCGTCGTGAATTCCAACGTTTGGCCTGAAGCTTTGTAGGAATACATGAGACCTCCCGCTACCCTTTGCAACCCGTAAAAAAATGCAACCCGACTCCGAGGTACCCTTTTTGAATAGGCCGCAGGTCGGCGGCGCGGAAGGACGCCTTGCGTATTTTGCGCCGAAGAGCCTCCAGCTCTTTCGATTCTCTGCGGACACGCCGCGCCAAGCATCCCAGGTCCGTTTCTTCGACATTCTCTTCACCGGAGGCCTTCCAAACGGTCTCAAGCAATTTGTAATAATCCCGGTGGGCGGCATAATCATAGCCGTCCGCCTTGTCCTGAGACCAGGGACGCGTCTCATGAAAACGGTTCAGTGTCGGATACGACGAAAGATAGCGGACGCGATTGCGGTGCAGAATATCGCAAATCGTCTTCAGCGTCATCGTCTGAATCTGGGGATTCACGAAAGTGTCGAAGATGACCGAGTCTTCGGTACGCAGACCAAATTTCACGGCCCGATCCAGATGTTCTTGAAAATACTTCTTCGATGTGGCGACGATCTTCGCCTCATTCGCCCCGGCCAGCCGGAACACAAGTTCCCTTTGCAAGAGGCGCTTGAACCAACCGTTGTGCTCGGCGACAGCGATCAGAAGCACCGCCCTTTTTTTCAGATTCGAGGCGATGAGCCGGAGCCCAGCTTGGGGGTCGTAGGTGTTGTGCAGCACGCCATCGCACATCACGAGGTCGTAATGCCCGATTTCGGACGGGCGGATATCAAAAAGCCCCTTGGGGATGAAGCGTACTCGATGACCCCATGTTTTAAAAACGGCCCGCGCCTTTGCGCGGCTGATCTCGTTTGGCTCCAAAATCGTTACTTCGGCGCCAAACTTTGAGTAAAAAAGCGACTTTTCTCCAGTGCCTCCGCCGATATCGAGGAGCTTCTTGCCTTTGAACAACTGCTCGGGGAGCCCGAGCCGAGCCAACAGATTGGCTCGCTGGCAATAGTTCGCCCCGAGCTGTTTTTTGGTTTTCATCGGCCGATAAGAGGGGCTCACCCGACGGTACACGCTGAGAACGGCGGTTTCGATTTTGTGTCGATTTTTCATCCTTTTTTCTCCGCAAATTTCATGAGGCCCCGCTCTTTCAGCAATCCTGCAGCCGACAATCGCTCCGCGGTCTCCGCCAGGCGTTTGATCGGGTGCCCCGATCGTTCGGCGATGGCCAAAAGATCTCGCGTGCTGTCAGCGAGGTTGAGCAGCCAGAGCAGGCCGCGCAAGCTTTCTTCGAGCGTCTTCTGAGAGCCGAGCGTCGGATAGAGGCCTCGTTTTCCAAGCTGCGGCTCACCGTAAGGCGCCGTGTTTTCCCATATGCGGTTTGACTCGAGGGCATGGACGAGATTTTCGTAGGCTTCAAGCGTCCGCTTCAGAGACGCGATGGTCATGAATGCCTTGTTGTCCAAAGAGGTGTGGTATTCGGCATAGCGGCCGTACATGGTGCGCATCAGGCATCCGACCGGCAGATCAAAACCGGGGGAGCAATACTGCTGTTCGTCGCTTCCCAAAGACGGATCGAAATCCAGGATTTCGTGCATCCCCTGATCTCGCAGCATGATCGCGGCCGCGCGGTCGGCCAGCGAGTCTCCTTGACGGGATTTTTTGTAAATGAGATGCGAAGGCCCGCCAAGACAGGTCATCTGAAAACCGGCGGCGAGCCGTTTTTTCAAATGCTTCCCCCGCAAGCTCAGATAACAAAGCGAACCGATAGTCTCGGGCATCAACGCAAAACGGTAAGTGAAGCGGCGGCGCGGCATCGAGCGGATTTTCTCGTACAAAAAAACGAGCACCAGCGGGCCTGACAACTCATTGTTCGCCAACGACGGATGGCAGAGATAGGAAGAAAAAAGGACCTCGTCTTTGGTGTCACCCGGCAACACGGCTTCGCCGATCTCCACGTGTCCGTCTTTCAGTTCGGAGTCGATGAACACCTCGTATTCTCCATCCGGCAGAGTCAAGAGCTCTTCATGCGAAAGGCAGAAACCCCACGATTTCTTATAATAAGAAGTGAGATAAGGGACGGCCTTCGGAAGATCCGGCAGAGAGTGCAGATGGGCCCGAAGCTCTCCCAGCGAAAGCCGTCCTTTGAAAGGAGCCGAGTAGCCCACCAGATGCAAATTGTTCCGCTTAAAATCGGCGCGCTTCCTGCCGTTCGGATCCATGAGATACGCGTCGCGAGCGAGCCATTCCTTAGGCACCGCCCAATCGAACACCTTTTGTCCGGTGGGAAACTTAAGTCTCTCGGTCGGCATGATCTCCGAGACAATATCCAGCGATTGTCTGTAGCCGGGCCCTAAAATACTGCGGCAGATCGGCCAAAGTCTGTCAAAATAAGCTTCCATCCGCGTCTCGATTCCGGAAAGCGTTGACTCATTCATAGAGGCCTTTCTGTCGCACCGACTGATTGATTCCGACCCATTCCGGATGAAGCGACAAAAGCTCTAGCACGTCTTTAAAATTGAATGCCGGCTTCGCCGGATAAAGCGCGATTAAAATTTTTTCGATCAAATCAAAATCCTCAGCCGTGTCCACCGTCCAGCGGTGTCCGCTCTGGTTCGGTGTATTGCCGATGTTTCCGATCCGGAACTCGAGCGGCCGAGTATAAATATGCGACGTCACGTGCTCGCGCTCTCTTTTGTCGCTGGCTTTTCTCCAGACATGTTTCAGCACCCGGAAAGGAAGCGCCTCGCAGTCCAATCCTCGCGGGAAAGTTCTCGGAAAAAAATTGCAAACATAATCATAGTTGCCCGCGCCGTCGAGAAGCATTTGAACCGTGCGATCCACGACCTCCGGGTCCAGCAGCGGACAATCTCCCGTGACGCGTACCACGACATCTGCCGCGCGAAGCGAGGCCGTTTGATAGAACCTCGCCAGTACATCTTCTTCGGGGCCTCTCACGCACAAAATGCGGTGATCGGCGCAAAACGCCTCGAGCACATCGTCGCCCGGGCTCTCCGAAGTAGCCACAACAATCTCGTTTAAAAGCCGGGCCCGCTTCAGCCGTTCCAGCTCGTATTCCAAAAGCGGCCTGCCCAAAACTTTTTTAAGGACCTTGCCCGGCAGGCGACTTGAATTCATACGCGCTTGGACAATCGCGCAAACCTTCATGCGGCCTTCATTCCTGCCATTTTCTGCAACAGCCCAAATAGATTTTCCTTTTTCTCTAAGCGCCAAAGAACCGGCAAAAGCGCCGCGACAAAAAGCGCGCATTTCATAAGCGCCTCCGGCAAAAATGCGCCCCCATGGACGGCGTGGTCAATCCCTACAGCCGCAAGCGCAAAATAAAGGAACAAAAGACAGATCTCGCCGGCCATTTTGAACACCCGCGCCGGACTCATCAGATTCCAAAAAGCATAGCAAAAAACCGAGCAAAAAAACAAAAAATAAGCGATCGAAGTAGCCAGCGCCACTCCCTCGATCCCGAAACCCGCGCGGATAAAAAAGTAATTCAATCCCGCCGCAACAAGCACGATCGCGCCGAGAAGCGGGATCAGCCGCCTCTGTTTGTCCGCGGTGAAAAGCACCGTGGAAGACATCTCGTTCACCGCCACAAAAAAATAGCCCAGCACCAGGATCTTCATGGCCGGAATCCCCGGCTCAAATAAAGGCAGGAAATAATGAACAACCGCCGGAACCAGAAAATAAACAAGCCCGATGATCAGCGGCAGAAAATGTCCCAACGCATGCGTGGTCCGGACAAAGTACGGCGCCGTTTCACCCAAAACGCCGGTCTGACCAAACCGCTCCTGAATATGCGGGATGAGGATGATTTGGGAAAAACGGCCGAGCGCGCTGATCTGCTGCACCGACATGAGCCCGATCGTATAGAGCCCCAGCTCCCGCGTTCCGATCATTTTGGCGATCATGACCGAATCAACGCTTAAAAAAGTGACGAGCGCGTAGCTCACGATCACCATCGGAAAGCCGATCCCGAGCAGTCTCCGGATCTCGTTCCAATCCCACTCAAAATGAAACCGCAGCGCCCCAAACCTTCGAGCGATAAAAATAGAGGACACGGTAGCCAAAAGAGTGCCCGCGACGAGTCCCGGGACACCTTTCCAAAGAGCGCCGGCGATGGAAAAAACGCCCACCAGAACCATGTTCAACACAATGATGACGCTGAGCGCGCGGACTTTTTTGGAGGTCCTTAGCAATGTCAACGAAAAATTATAAAACTGCGTCGCGGCGACCAAAAAAGCGAGGGCACAAACCCCTCTTCGCAGCACGGGATCTTTGACAAAGAAAGAACCCGTCAGAATCGCCGCGGTCGAGAAAAGTGAAGCCAAAAGTGTGAATGAATAAGCGCTGTTCTGTATCTTCAGTCGCCGGCCTTCATTTCCGGCGCCGGCCGCCTGCGGAATTTCGCGGATCATGGCATTTCGCGTCCCAAGATCCGAATATTCCCCGTAGGAACCGACGACCTTCAATAGCGCCCAAGCACCGGACCCGACCGGCCCCAGGATCGCTTTCATGACAATGCTTAGCGGGATCCCTATCGCCATCGCGACATAATTCGCGATCGTATACTGAAGCGTATCTTTGACAACGCGTTCTTTTAAAGACATGGCCCGGCGCGTCCTAACCGCCCACGCGAGTCAAAACGGAGCGAATGACCCGATCCACGTCCTCATCGCTCATGCTTGGGAATAAAGGGAGCGTCAACGCGGAGTCATAATAAGCTTCGGCTTCGGGAAAATCCCCCCGCTGATGCCCGAACTGCTGTCGGTAATACCACAAAAGATGCAGCGGAATATAATGCACATGCACGCCGATCCCTTCGGCCCGCAGCTCGTCAAAGATCTGACGGCGACTTTTCTTTATCTGATTTAGCTTAAGTCTAAGCATGTACAAATGCCAGGCGTTCTCGCGATCTTTTTCCTGATAGGGCGTAATCAATAGCTCAGATTTGGAAAATGCGTCGTTATATTTTAAGGCGATTTCGCGGCGGCGCTGGATGAAGCGGTCTAATTTCTTTAATTGACTTAAGCCCAGAGAACATTGGATGTCCGTAATGCGGAAATTGTACCCCAAGGCGAGCATTTCATAGTACCAGGCGGCCCGACCGGGTTTATTGCTGCTGCACGGGCCTTCGTTGTCGGCCATCTGCGCTGCGCCGTCCATCATGGATTCATCGGTGGTGATGCCATGGGTACGAAACAAGCGGAGCTTTGCCTCCAAATCCTTGCGGTTGGTGACCACCATGCCGCCCTCGCCGGTGGTGATCAATTTGACGGGATGAAAAGAAAAAATCGTCATGTCCGCGAGGCTGCCCACAGGCGTCCCCCGATACGAGGCCCCGAGCGAGTGCGCGGCGTCCTCGATCACGATGAGATTATGTTTTTTGGCGATCGCGTTGATCTCATCCATGTCGCAGGGTTGCCCCGCAAAATCGACGGGGATGATCGCTTTGGTTTTTTTCGTGATCGCCTTTTCAAGCTTCTTCGCATCCATGCAATAAGTGTCGCGGCGGATATCCACGAATCGAACCTTCGCGCCGAGAAACAGTGCGCAGTTGCCGCTGGCGGCAAAAGTGATGGGCGCCGTGATGATCTCATCCCCTTCACCCACACCGGCGGCAAAGCAGGCGGCATGAAGAGCGGCCGTGCCCGTCGCGAGAGCCACTCCGAAATGGGCGCCGACGCGCTGACTCACGGCCTTTTCGAATTCGGCGATCTTCGGCCCCTGAGTCAGCCAGTCGGTTTTCATCACTTCGACGACTGCCTGGATATCGTCGTCCTCAACGCTCTGTTTTCCGTAGGGAATGAATTTTGGGTTCATCGCGCTACGCCAGATTCAGTTCTTTGAGACGCTTCATGTTATTAAACCTCGATTCGTCCAAGTCTTTGGTCGCGAAACCGTTTTGTTCCAAGGCCCGTTTCAACTCGAACATCCCTTCCTGAACGCTGATCTTGGCTTTAAAGCCGAGAGTTTTTTCAATCTTGGAAAAATCCACGCGGTAATTGCGTTTGTCGACGGCCTTCTTACGCTTCAGGATTTTAACGCTCGGAAAAACCTTTTTGACAAAATCCGCCAGATCGTTGATGGTGTGGTTGTTCGCGTTGCTTCCGACGTTGAAAATTTGTCCGCGCACCTTCTCGACCGGCGCTTCCAACACCGTCAAAATCGCCCTCGCGACATCGGACACGTGAACATTGGGCCGCCACTGGTCGCCGCCCTTTACTTCGATCTTTCCATTCTGCCAGGCGTTTTTGACGAACGTGTTGACCACAAGATCAAAGCGCGGCCTGTACGAATAGCCGAATACGGTGCCCAAACGCAAAATGGTGGGAGCAAACAAAGGATTCGGCAAATGGCGCACGAGAAGAATGGATTGTTCCACGAGAACTTTCATTCGCGCGTAGAGAGACACCGGCTCCAAGGGAGACTCTTCGGTCAAAAGGTCGCCGATATTTTTCGAAGCTCCGTAGGTGCTGCAGGACGAAACGTAAACAAATCGGTTGATGTTCAGGTGCGAGCACAAATGGGCGATGGAATTCACCGCCAAATAATTGGTTTTCAAGGTCGTTTGCGGCGCGAGCGAACAGGCCGGATCTCCGACCAGCTCCGCCAAATAGACGACGGCGTCGACCTCCTCGACGGCTTTCACAAGCGTGTCGATATTGTGCGCGTCGCCTTTGATCAGTGTGAACTTTTCGCGGGGAAGTCCGTTCAGGGAATTCTTCGTGTAAAGCAATTTGTCCAAAACGCGCACGCGCCAACCGTTCTGAATGAGCTCTCTCGTCAAAACCGAACCGATATAGCCGGCCCCTCCGACCACAAGCACCCTGCGCCCGTAGGAAGGCCCTAAACGTGCCTCCTCCGTCGTCAGCCTTCCAAGGCTGATGAGCCCGAGAATCTTCTTGTCCTTCGTAGTCACCGGAATCAAGGCGTAAAGAACGGCGGAATTGCCGTAACGCCGTTTTAAATCGTCGAAAAGATGATGGAAATTCTTCGGAGAGTCCAGACGGTTTTTGACGGTGAGGCTCACCGGCTTACGGTTCATCACCCCGCGAAGCGGCGAAGCGACCGAATGCCCATGGAGAAGCGACTTGCGAAGGTCTCCGGCGGAAACGATGCCGGCCATCTTCCCATGACGATCCGTGATGACAACTATTTTCCAGGAATTGTCTTCGATGACTTTGAGGGCGTCTCGGAGCGTGTCGTCCTCACGCAGTGTCGTGGCAGGGATCAAATCAAGTTTCATCGGACTCTCTTTCACCGCGGCTCGACTTCCCAAGGGTTCCAATGCATCGCCGGATAGCGGAAATCGTCGCCGACACTTTCCTCCAGCGTGGCCGTTGACAAAAATAAGATCTTCGTGTCGGGCAAAAGCGTTTTAAACCCGTTGGCGTATCCCGCCGGAATTTTTAAGACCGCCGTTTTTTTTTCGGACAAGACGAATCTTTGAACTTTGGAGTTCCTGCCGGGGCTTTGCCAGTTATCGACTTCAACGGCCGCGACGATGGCCGCGCCGGAAACCACAAAAACGAACTTGGACTCTTTTTGATGCGCATGCCAAGCCCGGATGAACTGCGCCTCGTGATTGGAAACAATGTAAAACCTGCGGATCGACTTCATGTCGAAAGCGTTGCAAAATTGAATTTGCCCACGGTCGTCCACCGCCAAGCCGCCCTCCAAAAGCTTAACCTCTTCTGGCATGCCGTCCCCCTCTCATGATCGAGTCGTTTGTTGAATCGTAAAGCCGGATCAGCTCCCGCGAAACCGGCACTACGAGCGCTTCTTTTCGAAAAAGGGCCTTGAGCGCGTCACGGCCGATAAATTTCATCCGTTCGTACTCGTCCCCGTTGAAATTCAACCGTTTCAGATTCGTTCCGGGACGGACGCTGATTTCGCAGCCGATGTCGTATACGCGGTGCGCCGGGTCTTTCACCAACACAAAAGGCCGGATCCAGGCCACTTCCTTCGAAGACAGCCCGCTTTCCTCCGTGAGCTCTTTGAGCAACCCCTTGATGAAATCAATGCGCCCGTCTTTTCCCAACGCATCGGTGTTCACCCCGCCGGAGGGTACGAGCTCCCAATGCCGTTTGCAAGTGAAAACTTTTGCGCTCCGTTTTCCAATCAAAAAAAATGGCTCACCATTCCTCCAGCAAACCGTGACGCCGCTGACGGCCAAGACCAAGGGACCGTTGGGCCATCCATTCTTCCATACGTCGTAGGCCACAAAATTCCCTTCCACCAGCGTCTTCGCTCCACGGCCCTCTATTTTTCGAACCAAAAAGATGCCGTCGTTCGGGCGCGCCGCGGCCGTTTTTGACAACTTGACGCGGATATTCTTGCCGAAGGACACCCGTTCGCAGGATTGCGTCTCAAAACGCCGGCGGGTCACAAGTTCATAAGCGTTTTGCAGGTTCGAGACTGTGTCATGAGCGCCGACCGTTCTGCATAGACGCGCCTGTGCTTTCGGTCCTATCCCAATGATGTAGCCGCATCCGGCATTTTTCGCGGACAAAACGCCGTTCACGGCGTCTTCCACAACAAAAACTCGGAGGGAAGAACCTTTCGTTTTTCGAATCGCGCGTTCGTAAATCGCGGGGTGCGGCTTGGCCTTCGGCAGGCGGTCTCCAAAAGTCGTTTGGTCAAACAGACGCAACAAACCCTTGCGGCGTAAAACGGCGCCGGAAAGCCGCGAGGGAGACGAGGTCACGAGACCGATTCCAAAACCTTCGCGTTTAAGGCGTCGGATAATTTGAACGGCGCCCTTTTTAAAAACGAGACTTTTTCCGTAGGCCTTCGAGACGTGGCGGCAATAACTTTTGACGAGTCGGTTGTGACTGCTTCGAATGCCGTGGCGCTTTTTTAGGATGCTCACAATCTCCCGTATCGAAGGACCGATGAGCGAAGAAAATTCCTTTTTTGTCCCAACCACCAAGCGCTCGGACAAAAATTCCCGATAGGCCTGATACAAAGCGGGCATCGAATCCACGAGTGTTCCATCCATGTCGAAAAGCACCCAATATTTTTTAAGAGGCGGCATGGCGGCTTGTTTCAACGGATGAGATCCCAGCCAAGCGGTGTTCCCCGCGAGACGCGTTTCGCCGCTCTCCTGCCCCAAACTTTTCCCGCGTGCTTTGGCGCCAAACCAAACGCCGGCCTAATCGAACGGACGTTGTCCGGCGTCAAGCAATCTCCGGCAGCGATATCCCGGACCGCGTACAAAGAACGCCGGAACATGCGGCTTTTGGTTTCGGCCCGCGACGATCCCAGGCGATCGCCCCCTAAGGCCTTTTCCACGACACGCACCGAATCGATCATCCGCTTGAACTCCGCAGGCTCCAGGGAAAAAGCGCTGTCGGGACCGCCGGCGCGGCGCGACAAGGTCAGATGCTTCTCAACGAGGCAGGCCCCGAGAGACACCGCCGCCACGGCGATCTCCGTGCCCGTGGTGTGGTCCGAAAGACCGATTGGCAGGCGGAATCTCGCAGCCAGATACGAAATCGCCTTCAAATTCATGGATTCGGGAGGCGCCGGATACGCGCTCGAGCATTTGAGCAGCGCCAGTTGTGTGGCCCCGTGTTTGCGAGCGGCCGTAATGGCCTCGTTTATCTCGCGTTCGTTGGAAAGCCCCGTCGAAAGAATCATCGGTTTGCCGGTGCGCGCCATTTTTTCAATCAGGGGGATGTCGACGATCTCAAAGGAAGCGACCTTGTGTACCGGCAC
>Ga0209726_10000283_pt1 | contig 100460 bp, 89 predicted proteins | sample Subgrocontami54m_FD_187453 | JGI IMG/M metagenome (GOLD analysis project Ga0209726, IMG submission 187453) | Subsurface groundwater microbial communities from S. Glens Falls, New York, USA - GMW46 contaminated, 5.4 m (SPAdes) (version 3) | ecosystem: Environmental > Aquatic > Deep subsurface >...
TCCGGCGGCAACAGTAACCGTTGCTCCGGATCGTAGCTCAGGTAGATTCTGCTCATGCCTCACACTATAATCCTGTTCGTCCTTCTTGTAGCAGAAAATCGAGCGCGTTATTCCGACAGACTCCTAGTACACCAGCAAGAAGGAGGACCGGCTGTTACCGGCCCTCCCCGTTAGCTCTGCAACCGTTTATGGCGCTACTTGCAGTCCCACGCGGCCTGGCTCGGCAACGCCGTGCCGCAGTGATTGTGGTGAAACGTCGGCGTGCCCGTGCCGTCCCACCAGAGGTCAAAGGTCGCGTTGTCCTTCGCCTCGTTGTCGGCGAACGACCCGCTACCGAGGTAGGACCCGCCAGAAATAGTCGAGCCCAGGTAGATGCCAAACAAGCCGTTCTTCTTCGTGTCGTTATGGCTGACGCTGGGACCGATTGCACCCGTGTCGAAGAAGATGCCGACCCAACGGTTCTCGTTGACCTTGTTGTGATCGAGGACGACCCCGGTCTCCAGACTAGCGCCTGCCGTCAGGCCCGTCATGTAGATGCCGACGTCGTTGCCCGTCACGTCGTTATGTACCATCGAGATGCCAGGGCCGCCGTCGAAGAGCAGGAAGCCCCCGCTCTGAACCTGGCCGACGAAGTCGGGGCCACATCCTCCGCCCCCCGGGATGTTGCACTCGTTGCCGCTGACCTTGTTGTGATCGGCGGAGAAGACGCCGCCGTTGATGGCCAGGATTCCGTTCGGGACGGTGAACGGGTTGGGGCTCGTCGCGACCGTGTTGTGGTCGAGGTCGCCGGTCGAGCCGATGCCGGCGACGACGATCCCGTTCCTGTTGTAGTCAGTCACCTCAACGTGACTGACGATGATGTGGCCGACCTGGAGGTCGGGTGAGCCGGCGAAGCGCTGATTGCGCTGCGTGCCGGCGCTGATGCCCTCGCCGTTCGTGCAACCCGCAATCAACGCCAAGGGCCTGATGTCACGGACCGCCGCGTGATGGATCGAGAGCGTGGCGCCGCCGACGACGGCGATGCCAGACCCAGATGATCCGCAGACGTCCATCGGCCCGGCGACGGTCAGGTTGCTTACCTCCACAGTCGGGCCTGGGCCGACGTTAGTCAGCGCGCCAACCTCGACGATGTTCGTCTGACCGTCGGTGTCCGGTACCATGACAGCCGGGGCCTGGATCACAGTCTTGTCGTCCTCGCCCTTCAGCGTCAGGCTCTTGTTGATCGTTACCTGCTCGGCGTAGGTGCCCTTGTCGAGTGAGATCGTGTCGCCGGGCAAAGCCACGCTGACCGCGTGCTGGATGGTCTGGCACGGGTTCTTCTTGCTCGTGCAATTGTTGAGGGTGTCGTTTCCTCCGGGTGCGACGTAGCGGGTCGTTGTTTTTGCTAAGGCCGCGCCTCCTCCGAGCAGCAGTGCAGACATGGCGGTCAACATTGCTGTGATGGTAAACCTTTTTATTCTACGGGGAAAAAACGCCGCATGCGGGCGTTTATGCGTTAACGCCAGAGCGGATACTACGGCTTGTTTCTTAGAATTCATAAACTCCTCCTTATTGGTTAACTGAGTGGTCGTTGTAACAACCGACCTAGTTGCCGGCGAAGACACTTCAACGCCGAGAAGTTCCAGAGCGAAATTTTTCGCGGGTGTCTTTCGGGAAGCGGTAAGCGGGCAAGAGAAACGGGCTTGGGGGCTTAGGGCTTCTAACACCACACGCACCGTCGAGTGTCCGCACGCACCCGGCGGTGTGGAATGCACAATCGTACAGCATTCGCTGCCAGCAACAATCGTGCCTAGTGATTAATCCACTAATTCGTGAGGCGTGATTCGCGTTTAGGGAGATTTCGCCCTATACCGTGAGTAAATCTGCTCAGCACCTTTGGAACGCGGGAGTCACGAGGGTGTCGTTGAGTAGAGCTTTGCTAGTTCCCGCTTGAGCAGCTTTCCAGTCGGGCCTTTGGGAATTTCGGCGACGATGCGAATTGACTTGGGGCACTTGTATTCCGCCACTCGTTCGGTGCAATAACTGATCAATTCTGCTTCAGTTACACTCTTCCCGTCTTTCAACACGATAAAGGCAGCGACCTCTTCACCATACAGATCGTCAGGAACGCCAATCGTCGCCGCCGCGGCGACTGCCGGATGCTGATAGAGCACTTCGTCGATCTCGCGCGGATAGATGTTCTCGCCGCCGCGAATGATCATGTCGCTTTTGCGATCGACGATGTAGAAGAATCCGTCTTTGTCGCGATAGCCGACGTCGCCGGTGTGAAACCAACCATTGCGAAACGCCGACTCGGTCGCCTCCGGACTCTTGAAGTAGCCTTTGAGAATGTTTTCGCCACGTAGAACGATTTCGCCGAGTTCGCCATCAGCAACGTCTTTGTCGTCATCATCAACAACCTTCATCTCGTTGCCGATCGGCAAACCGCATGAGCCGGGACGCCGGCGTTCGTCGGGAGGATTGAAAGTCGAGCGACAAGTCGATTCAGACAGTCCATAGCCCTCGATGACGGGGCATTTGAAAGTGTCTTCGAACTTCTTCATTACTTCGGCGGGCACTGGCGCTGAGCCGCACATCGCGAAGCGAAGCTGATCAGTGTTCAATCCATCAGGCACGCCATCGGGATAAGTGTTCAGCAATATCGAGAGCATCGTGGCCACCGAACCAAACGAAGTCACTTGATAATCGGACACGATCTTCCAAAACTGAGAAGCAGAAAACTTCGGACTGATTACGGTCGAGCCGCCCGCGTACAAAGCCGACATCGTCGTCACCGAAACCGCGTTCATGTGAAACAGCGGCATGATTGTGAGCAGCCGATCGTCCTCCGTGAAGCTTAGCCAGTTGCTTATCTGTCGCGCGTTAGCGATTACGTTGCCATGTGTTAGCAAACAGCCTTTCGGTTTTCCAGTGGTTCCGGACGTGTAGATAATGATCGCGTCGTCGTTGTGATCAATGTCCACCGGGTCAGAAGCCCGCGCGTCAGCAAGGGCTTTCTCCGATGGGTGCCCTCCCTCATGGTCGGGCTTCTGACACGATCCGGAAAATTCACGCGTCGCTTCGGCCTCGTCGTCAAACGTAATCACAGATCGCAAATGCGGAAGGCCGCCGCGAATATTCTCAAGGCGCGGTTGGAACTCAGAGTGTATAAGAATCGCTTTCGCCTCAGAGTTGTTCATGACGAATTCGATCTCATGTTCTTTCAAAAGCGAATTCACTGGCCCGGCGATGGCCCCGAGTTTCCAGCACGCGAAGTACGCGATGATGTACTCAGCGCTGTTTGGCATCAGCAAGCTGACGACGACGCCTTTCGAAACTCCATTCGCTGCCAGCAGAGCCGCGGCTCGATTCACTGCGGCATCGAAATCTGCATAGGTAAACCGCCGCCCGTCAGTCTCCGAAAAGAGAAATACTTTGTCGGGGGTCGCTTGTGCGCGCTGTTCCAAAAGTTCCCCGATATTCCCGGGCACGTAGGTTGGTTCTCCTGAAGGGCCGCTGTCAATCATGGCGCGTCCGATGATATATTAGGCCGCGTTCCAGTCACTAATTCCAATTTCTCTGCATCAGGGTCTCATGGATACATATCGCAACTTCATCGGCGGCAAATGGGTTGAATCCAGCTCGTCGAAGACCGTTAACAACGTCAATCCGGCCAACACCGACGACATTATCGGCAGTGTACGGCAGGCAACGCGCGACGAAGCCCGCGCCGCGGTCGAAGCCGCCGCCGAAGCCTTTCATAGCTGGCGCGCCACGCCGGCGCCGGCGCGCGGCAAAATCGTCGCTAAGGCTGGTCGATTGATGGAAGAAGCGCGAGAGGAGCTGGCGCAACTTCTCACACGCGAAGAAGGCAAGACAGTCGGCGAGTCGCGGGGCGAAGTGCAGCGCTCGATCAACGTTGCCGAGTTTTGCGCGGGCGAATCGCGCCGCATGAATGGCGAGACGATCTTTTCGGAGTTGCCGTCGAACTTCGTCTATACGATCAAGCAGCCGCTCGGCGTCGTCGCTTGCGTGACACCATGGAATTTTCCCGTGGCGATTCCGACGTGGAAGATCGCGCCGGCGCTGGTGGCCGGAAACACCGTGGTCTTCAAACCCGCCACGCTGACGCCGGCCACCGCCGTGCGCATCGTGGAAATCTTTGAGCAGGCCGGGGTGCCGCCGGGCGTTCTGAATCTTATTCTCGGATCAGGTTCGGATGCCGGCGACGAAATCGTCAATCACCCAGCCGTGAAAGCAGTTTCGTTCACCGGCTCGAATCCCGTCGGTATTCGCTTGTATGAACAGGTTTCGCGGCGCGGCGCCAAGTGTCAGTGCGAAATGGGCGGCAAGAATCCGGTCGTGATTTTGGAAGACGCCGATATGGATTTGACCGTCGAATCAACGGCGCAGGGCGCGTTTGGATCTTCGGGCCAGCGCTGCACGGCGACCAGCCGCGCGATCGTCGTAAACCAGGTCGCTGACGAATTCGTTGAACGGATCGTGAAGCGCGCGCAGTCAATGCGCATCGGCAACGGCAACGATCCGCAAACTGAAATGGGACCGAGCGTGGATGAAAGTCAGTTCAAGACTGTCCTGGAATACCTGAACGTCGGCCGCGAAGACGGCGCTACGCTTTTGTGCGGCGGCGAGCGCGCCACCGGCAACGGACTCGACAAGGGCTACTTCGTGCGCCCAACCGTTTTCGATCACGTCACGCCCGACATGCGCATCGCGCGCGAGGAAATCTTCGGGCCGGTGCTGGGCGTCATCCGCGTGAAAGACTTTGAAGAAGCGATGCAGGTTGCCAACGACACTGAATATGGCTTGTCGTCGGCGATTTTCACGAACGACGCCGCGCGCATCTTCCGCTTCGTCGACGAGATCGAAACCGGCATGACGCACATCAACTCGCCTACGACGGGCGGCGAAGCGCACATTCCTTTCGGCGGCATCAAAGGCACCGGCATCGGCGACCGTGAGCAGGGCTCGACCGCGCTCGACTTCTATACCGAATTGAAAGTAGTTTACGTGGACTACACGGGTCGCAAGCGCGAAGGGAATTTGTATTGACGGCTGAATTTCACGCCAAGACGCAAAGGCGCCAAGAAGACCGTGCGTTTTCTTTGCGGCTTTGCGCCTTTGCGTGAAGGTTTCGGCAAAACCATTAAGGAGAGCTTTCAACGATGAGCACAGCAGAACCAACCAAGCAGCAATCCGAAATCGTCCGCAAACACAAAGAGTTTCTTTTCCCGGCAGTTGCCACTTACTACCAGGAACCTCTGGCGTTGGTGCGCGGCGAAGGCTGTCACGTTTGGGACGATCGGGGCGACAAGTATCTCGATTGCTTTGGTGGCGTGCTGACGGTCAGCGTCGGCCACGCCAATCCAAGGGTCAACGAAGCGATCATCAATCAAGTCAAAACGATCACGCATACTTCGACGCTCTACTGCAACCAGCCGCAATCAGATCTGGCTGAGAAGCTGCATCAGATTACGCCCGGCAAGTTGAAGAAATCTTTCTTTACCAACAGCGGCACCGAAGCCGACGACACGGCGATTCATGCAGCCAAACTCGCGACTGGCCGGAGCGAGATCGTCGTGCTGCGTCACAGTTACAGCGGACGCTCCGCTACTTCTCTTTCCGCAATGGGTCATGCGCCCTGGCGGCCTTTGCCGGCGCAAATCGCGGGGATCGTGCACGCGCCCGCACCGTATTGTTATCGCTGCCCGTTCAAGCTCACCTATCCGGAATGCGGACTCGCCTGCGCGAACGACATCGAAGAATTGATCATGACGACGACGACCGGCGAGATTGCCGCGTTCATGGCTGAGCCAATCCTGGGCGTGGGCGGATTCATCGTCCCGCCGCCGGGATACTTTGAACGCGCGGTCGAGATCGCGCGCAAGCACGGCGGCCTGTTCATCGCCGATGAAGTGCAAACCGCCTGGGGCCGCACCGGCGAAAAATGGTTCGGCATCGAAAACTGGAACGTCGAGCCCGACATCATCACCTCCGCGAAGGGCCTGGGCAACGGCATACCAATTGGCATCACAATCGCAACGCCGGAAGTTGCCGACAAGTTTCCGGGGCTGACTTTCTCGACCTTCGGCGGCAATCCGGTTTCCTGCGCGGCCGCGCTGGCAGTGATCAAGGTGATCGAGGACGACGATCTCAAGAGGAACTCCGCGGTTGTGGGCGGTTACTTCCGCCAACGTCTGGAAGAATTGAAAGACAAGTATCCGGTCATCGGCGACGTGCGCGGCATGGGCTTGATGCAGGCAATGGAACTGGTGAAGGATCGCGAGACGAAAGAACCCGATCCGCAGTCAGTCGCGCGAGTCTTTGAAGAAACCAAGAAACGCCGCGTGCTCGTCGGCAAAGGCGGACTGTACGGCAACGTCATCCGCACCGGCATGATGCTCAATTCTACGAAGGATCATGTCGATGAATTGATCGGGGCGTTGGATGCGGGATTTGCTGCTGCGTGATCGCGTTCATTGTCAGCTGCCGTGGTAAAATATCACTAAGCATGAGCACTCAAACACCTATTGAGTCAAAGCCTCGTCTGATAATGTCGCGGCTGTCGAAGCTTGAAGACGCCGACCGATCATTCGACATTGAGTTTTGGCAACGTCTGGGAGACCAGGCGATCTTTGCGGCGGCATGGGAGATGGTAGTCTTCGCACATGAATTCAAAGGAAGAGATGTCAGCGAGCTCACATTTCAAAGAAGTCTTAAGAAAACTCAACGAACATCAAGTTAGATACCTGATTGTCGGCGCCTACGCGGTGATGAAATATACTGAGCCGCGTTACACGAAGGATTTGGATATCTGGGTTGATCCTACACCAAACAATGCAAGCCGAGTTTTCGAAGCGCTGGCGGAATTCGGTGCTCCAATGAACTCCGTCACAGTTGAAGATTTCGCTAATCCTGAGTTGGTTTTTCAAATCGGCATCGAACCACATCGAATTGACATCATGATGGGAATCAAAGGCCTGGGATTTTCTGATGCCTGGCCTCGACGGGTTGAGGCCGGCTTCGAAGACGTAGCCATAAATCTAATCTCGAAAGAAGACTTGCTGATTGCAAAGCAGGCTGCGGGCAGACCGCAGGATTTGATTGATGCTGACGTGCTGAGATTGTCGCAAAATCTCAAAGCGAAATCATAGAACCATGAATTCTGAGATGGAATACTTATGAGAACCCTAATCAAGAACGGCCACATCATCACGGCCACTGACAACTACCACGCCGACATTCTGATCGAAGGCGAAGTCGTTTCCGTCATTGGCGCCAAGCTCGACATGGAAGCTGACGTGACCATCGACGCGGGTGGAAAACTCGTCATTCCCGGCGGCATCGATCCCCATACGCACATGGAGCTGCCGTTCGGCGGCACCACGGCGGCCGATGATTTCCGCACCGGCACGATCGCGGCGGCGCATGGCGGCACGACCACGATCATAGACTTTGCCGTCCAGTACAAAGGCGAGTCACTCCTCGAAGGCGTCGAAAACTGGCACAAGAAAGCCGAAGGCAAGTGCGCGATCGATTACGGCTTTCACTTGATCACGACCGAACTCGAAGATCGTCAGATCGAAGAGATGTACACCGTCATGGACGAAGGCGTGACCAGCTTTAAGATGTTCATGGCTTATCCCGGAGTTTTCCTCGTCGATGACGCAACAATCTTTCGCGCGATGTTAGCGGCCGGCGCGCGCGGCGGCTTGATTTGCATGCACGCCGAAAACGGCATCGTCATTAACGAAATCATCAAACACGCCCTGGCCAAAGGTCACACAGCGCCCAAGTATCATGCGCTGACCCGCCCGACTCTTGCCGAAGCTGAAGGCGTGCATCGCGCGATCGCGATCGCTGAGATGGCTGAGTCGCCGGTCTACATCGTTCACCTGAGTTGCGCGGACGCGCTCAACCAGGTTCGACAGGCGCGCGATCGCGGCATTCCGGCTTTCGCCGAAACTTGCCCGCAATATCTCTTCCTCTCGATCGATGATTACGGCGAAGACTTTGACGGCGCAAAATACGTGATGACGCCGCCGCTGCGCGAGAAGGCCAACCAGGCCGAGCTTTGGAAAGGTTTGAGAACGGACGATCTGCAAGTTATCTCAACCGATCACTGCCCGTTCTGCATGAAAGAGCAGAAAGAGCTGGGCCGCGACGACTTCACGAAAATTCCCAACGGCGCTCCCGGCGTCGAGCACCGCGTCTCGCTGATCTACAACGGCGTAGTCGAGAATCACATTTCGCTCAATCGATTCGTCGAACTGACCTCAACCGCGGCCGCGAAGATGTTTGGCCTGTTCCCGAAGAAAGGAACGATTGCTATCGGGTCGGACGCCGACATCGTAATCTTCGATCCGGACAAGGAACAGACACTCAGCGTGAAGACGCACCACATGAATGTTGACTACAGCGCCTATGAAGGCAGAACCATCAAAGGCTTTGTCGACACCGTTCTGTCGCGCGGCAGCGTGGTGATTCAGAACGGCGAGTTCAAGGGCAAGAGCGGCAATGGCAAGTTTTTGAAACGGGGCGAATGCGTGGCCGTGTAACCCAGAGGTGAATCCATTGAAGAAGATTCTGCTTGCGACATTTTGTCTGACAGTCTTTGCGGTGAGCGCGCCGGCGCAGAACACGAAGGTTGTCACCGCCGCCCAGGCGAACGGCGTCTATCGCTACTACCAGAGCGAATTTCGTATCCTCGCCCTCGGCCATAATAAGTTAAGGGTGCAATTCGACGGTGTCTATCCGACACTGGCGAAGAGCGTCAACCTGGGTTACGCCATGGGCGAGGCCACCATCGACGGCAACGTGGCCACGTTCGTTCCTCCCGATACTCAAGGCTGCAAGATCACGATGACGTTCTTGCCCGGCAAATTGAAAGTCACGCAGGATGGATCAGATGCCGACTGCGGCTTTGGTCATAACGTCAACGCGACGGGAACCTATCGTAAGATTAGATCGGGCAAACCCAAATTCGAGTCACCTGAAGGGCGTTAAGAGTACCGACTTCAGTCGGGCTTTATTATCCAGAAAGAGCCCAACTAAAGTTGGTACTCTATACGCCGCTAACATCAGGATCCTAAGTCCTCACCAAATCACTTGTAGCTCCCTACGGTTTGTCTTACTATGCGCCTGCTCGTCGCCTTTTGAACGCGTACTTCGGAAAGGTTAAGCCCCAAAATGATTCCAGCGATCCTGCTTTGCTTCGCGCTGCTGTCTTTCGCGCAAGGCCCTGACGGACAGGGACGACAACAAGCCCCGGCTCAGCAGCCGACACCGCTCGTAATGACTGTGCCATCGGCCTCGCCTTCGGGCGCGTCATCAGCTCAACAGCGACCGCCGCAGGAACGGCCAACGCCGCCCGCAGAAGAACCTCCAGTAATCACTCATCACGAGATTAAGATTGGCGGGAAGACTCTTAAGTACACCGCGACCGTAGGCATGATGCCGCTCAAGAACCGCGAAGGTGAAACCGAAGCGCGCATCTTTTTCATGGCTTACACGCTCGATGACAGTGGAAGTCGCGGGCGTCGTCCGTTGACGTTCTCGTTCAATGGCGGACCCGGGTCGGCATCGGTCTGGCTTCACCTCGGCGCGATTGGTCCGCGGCGCGTGCTGATGAATCCTGACGGAACCATGCCGGCCCCGCCGTATCAACTGGTTGATAACGAATACACCTGGCTGAACCAAACCGATCTGGTTTTCATCGATCCGGTTGGCACGGGCTACAGCCGCGCGGTCAGGCCAGATCTCGCCTCGAAGTTTTTCGGCCTGCAAGGCGACATTGAATCAGTGGGCGAGTTCATACGCATGTATCTGACGCGTTACGAGCGCTGGACGTCGCCGCTGTTTCTCGCCGGCGAGAGTTACGGCACCACTCGCGCTTCGGCGCTGTCCGGATACTTGATCGGTCGGGGCGTCGCATTCAACGGCATCGTGCTTATTTCGACGATCATGAATTTCGAGACGACAGACTTTGCAGCCGGAAATGATTTGCCGTACGTGATGTTTCTGCCGTCTTACGCGGCGACCGCCTGGTATCACAAGAAACTGCCCGGCGATCTCCAGAAGAAAACAGTGCAGCAGGTGGTTTCGGAAGTTGAACAATGGGCCGCGAACGATTACACGCTGGCCCTCGGCAAAGGCGACCAGCTAACGTCGCAGGAGCGACAGGAAACGATCGCCAAGTTGTCGCGCTACACGGGGCTCTCTGCACAGTTCATCGACAACGCGAACCTGCGCGTGTCGCTGAACTTCTTCCGCAAGGAATTGCTGCGTGACGAAAAGCGATCGATTGGACGTCTCGACTCACGCTTCAAAGGCTTTGACTCGAGCTTCGCCACCGACAGTCCGGATTTCGACGCCAGCGAAGCGGCGATTCGCCCGCCCTACACCTCGACCTTCAACAACTATGTTCGTTCTGAACTCGGTTATAAGAGCGATCTTGAGTACTACATCCTTGGCGGCGGCATTACCAGCCCGTGGAACTGGAACACGAACAACGGCTACGTCGACACGAGCGTGGCGCTGCGAAACGCGATGGCGCGAAATCCTTATCTCAAGATCTTTGTGGCGATGGGCTACTACGACATGGCCACGCCGTATTTCGCGGTCCAGTACACGCTGCATCACATCAGTCTGGATCCAGTTCTGCTCCGGAATTTCTCGACCGGTTACTACGAAGCCGGCCACATGATGTACATCGACGAGAAACAGCTCGGCAGGTTGCGAAGCGATGTGTCGAAGTTCATCGATGAATCGCAGAAGAAGTGACCGAACAAAAGGACAAGAGATTCTAAATGAACCGCAACGAACTGGAAGACTTTCGCGCACAGTGCGAACGCAATCTTGAGCGCAGCGTTGCCGACCGCATGCGCTACGGATTCAACTACGTTTACAAGCCGGTGTTGGACGATGCCGAGTGGCGCTCGTTCGACACGATGGAAGAATATCGTCGCTGGTGCCGCGAGAATTTGCCTAAGTACTTGGGCTACGGCGAACTAAGTGATTTGCAGCGCCGGGTGCTAGATGAAGCGTGAGACTTTCAGCCCGAATCAGGCACAACTGGTTGCCGCGGCGTTTGCCAGGCATGAGGTCGACTACATGTTCATTGGCAAAAGCGGAGCAATCTTGCTCGGGTATCCAGGCACAACACAGGACGTTGATGTCTTTCCGCGGAGAGATGATGAGAACGGCCGACGGATCGTCTCAGCGCTAACGGAATTGGGCTTCGAAATCGATAGCGGGTTGGAAGCTGACATCGTTCACGGTAAGGACTTTGTGCAAATCAAGAATGGCCCTTTCGATATTGATCTCGTATTCGCTCCTGATGGAATCGAGAGCTACGATGAAGCTAAGGCACGAATCGACTTGTCCAGCGGTTTCCCCGTAGCAAATATCAAAGACATTATTGAGAGCAAGAGAGCCGCCGGAAGACCGAGGGACGCTATCGAGCTTCCTCAGCTCCAGGCGTTTCGCGAAACGTACGAACAGAAGAACTCATAGCCGCGGCAGTCTGGAGTTCTGATTTATTGATTAATAACTCGGAAACAATCCAATATCCAGACGGGCGCGTCGAGCTGAAGCACGAAGCGTTCGAAGAGATCAGCGCGAGTCCGCTCTTTAATCGCGACCTCGCGCCGGTCAAAGTTTCCGACCGCAACTGGACTACCTATAACTACGCCGCGCTTTGGATCAGCATGGCGCACTGCATTCCCACTTACATGTTGTCGTCGGGATTGATCAGCGCGGGCATGAACTGGTGGCAGGCGCTCATCACAATCCTGCTCGGCAACACGATTGTCTTGATTCCGATCCTGCTGAACTCGCATCCCGGCACAAAATACGGAATTCCCTTCCCGGTGTTTGCGCGCGCGGCTTATGGAACCTACGGATCGAATCTGCCGGCGCTGATGCGCGCCATCGTCGCCTGCGGTTGGTTTGGGATTCAGGCATGGATTGGCGGCGAGGCGTTGCATACTCTGTTCACCGCGATTATTCCACGATGGCCGACGCTGCTCGGTGGACCAATCGGCGGACATGCGCCGACAGAATGGATTTCATTTCTGCTGTTCTGGGGACTGAACATCTACATCATCTATCGCGGCATGGACCTGCTTCGCAAAGTTGAGAACTGGGCCGCGCCGTTCGTCCTTGTGATGACTTCGCTCCTGCTCGGCTGGGCAATCTGGAAAGCGCATGGGCTTGGTTATCTGCTGACTCAGCAAAGCAAGTTTCACAGTCTCGGAGAATTCTGGCCCGTCTTCATCATATCCTTGACCGGAATGATCGGTTTCTGGGCAACGCTCTCGCTGAACATGCCTGACTTCACGCGCTTCGGCCACAGCCAGCGCGAACAGGCGATCGGACAGGTCGTGGCGTTGCCAACCACGATGACGGTGTTCGCGGCAATGGGCGTGATGATTACTTCCGCTGCGGTCATCATCTATCCAGCGATGAAGGCCGACGAACTTTGGGATCCGATGAAACTGGTCGGCCAGTTCCATCAGGTCGTAGTGATCGCGATCTCGATGTTCACCGTTGTGGTTGCGACCCTGGCGGTCAACATCGCCGCCAACGTGGTCTCTCCGGCAAACGATTTCGCGAATGCGTTTCCGAAACTGATCTCGTTTCGCACCGGCGGCTTAATCACCGGCATCATCGGAATTCTCATGCAGCCGTGGCGCCTGCTGGCCGATCCTTCGGGCTATATTTTCACCTGGCTGGTCGGCTATTCGGGCGGACTTGGTTCGATTGCCGGAGTATTGATTGCTGATTACTGGTTAGTGCGACGGCAGGACTTGGCGTTGGGAGATCTGTATCGCCGCCACGGAACCTACACCTACCTTGGAGGTTGGAACCTGCGCGCGGTGATCGCTACGTTGATGGGTTGCGCTCTCGCTTGGAGTGGGCCGATTATGAACAAAGCCGGGATGTCGATTTGGTTCTTCGACAAGCTCTACAGCTACGCCTGGTTTGTGGGGTTTGGCGTCGCGGGGTTAACTTACCTGGTGCTGATGAAACTGGCGCCACCGGAAAGTCGGCTTCAAGCGGAAGCGTCGTAGATAAGGAACCCGGTACCTCGGCTCCGTAGGAGCCAAATGTTTATAGCAATCATCGGCTCCCTAAGAACGAAGCTCGGGCAGGAGCGACCGGTCGCTCCTGCCCGAGCTTGAAATCAAAAATGCAACATCGCTAACTATAAATATTTCGTCCCTACGGGACTCGGGCAAGCATGGTTTTCCGACCTGCCCGGATCAACTGGCAGAGAGGAACTGATATGCCACGAACAGTTAAATGCGGATTGATTCAAGCGAAGAACGCGGGGCCCACCGATGCGCCGATCGAGGAGATCAAACGAGCTAACATTGAGAAGCACGTCGGGATGATCGAAGACGCCGCGAAACAGGGCGTGCAGATTCTCTGCATGCAGGAAGTCTTTACGACGCCGTACTTCTGCGCTGAGCAGCAGACGCGCTGGTACGAGGCGGTCGAGAAAATCCCCGATGGGCCAACTACAAAATTAATGCAAGACCTCGCCAAGAAGCACGGCATGGTGATCATCGTCCCGATTTACGAGGAAGAGATCGCCGGCGTCTATTACAACACCGCGGCCGTGATCGATGCTGACGGCAAATATCTCGGCAAGTATCGCAAGAACCACATCCCGCACGTCAATCCGGGCTTCTGGGAAAAGTTCTATTTCAAACCCGGCAACCTTGGTTATCCGGCGTTCGACACGGCGTTCGCGCGCATCGGCGTCTATATCTGCTATGACCGGCATTTTCCCGAAGGCGCACGCGCTCTGGGACTAAACGGCGCCGAGATCGTCTTCAATCCATCCGCAACCGTAGCGGGATTGTCGGAGTACCTTTGGAAGCTGGAACAGCCGGCGCACGCTGTCGCTAACGGCTACTTCGTCGGCGCGATCAATCGCGTCGGACACGAACAGCCGTGGGACATCGGCGAGTTCTATGGCCAAAGCTATTTTTGCGATCCGCGCGGACAGATCATCGCGCAGGCGCCGCGCGATCAGGACGCGATCGTGGTTGCTGATCTGAATCTGGATTTGATTCGGGAAGTGCGGAACACCTGGCAGTTCTTCCGTGACCGGCGGCCGGATACCTACGGACAACTGGTAGCGGATTAGACCTTTGCGGCTTGGCGCCTTTGCGTGAGGTATCCATCTCGCAAAGCCGCAAAGACGCCAAGAAATGACGGATCGGCAAAAGATTTCGTCCGGCGCTAAGTGGGAATCGATCGTCGGCTATTCGCGCGCGGTGCGCGTCGGCAATCGCATTTACGTCACAGGAACCACGGCACTTGGCGCCGACGGTGAGATTGTTGGCATCGGCGATGCTTACGCGCAAACGACGCAAGCTTTGAGGAACATCGAGGCCGCGTTGAAGCGCCTGGGCGCCGAACTCGAGCACATCGTCCGCACGCGCATGTACGTAACAGACATTTCACGTTGGGAAGAATACGGGCGCGCCCATGGCGACCTTCTGCGCGACGTAATGCCGGCAACCGCAATGGTTGAAGTTAGCCGGCTCATCGATCCGCGGATGCTAATCGAAATCGAAGCAGACGCGGAATTATAGTGTTAATGTCCGACAAACTTCAGTTTGTCGATTTCTTCGCGGAACGAATCTGTTGGAATAGCAACGACAAGCTAAAGCTTGTCGGACACTTTAGGAGCTAATAAATGGATCTTTCAATCACAGTTAACGGTATCAAATTCCCTAATCCGTTCCTGCTTGGTTCGGGCCCGCCGGGAACAAACGCGCGGGTGATTGCCAAGTCATACGACGCTGGTTGGGGCGGCGCGGTGGCGAAAACTATCAGCCTCGAGTCGAGCAAAGTCGTCAACGTCGTGCCGCGTTACGGAAAACTGCGCTCGCGCAAAAATGACGAAGTGATCGGTTTTGAGAATATCGAGCTGATCTCGGATCGGCCGATCGAAGTCTGGCTGGAAGAGTTTCGGCAGATCAAGAAAGATTATCCGAACCACGTGCTCGTCGCTTCGATCATGGAAGAATACAGCAAGGAGCGTTGGCAGGAGCTGACCCGCGTCGTGCAGGACACCGGCGTTGATGCTTTCGAGCTTAACTTTTCCTGCCCGCACGGAATGACCGAACGCAAGATGGGATCAGAGATGGGCGAACATCCCGATCTGACCGAAGAAGTCACGCGCTGGGTAACGGAAGTCGCGAAGATTCCCGTCTGGGCAAAGATGACGCCCAACATCACCAACATCCGGGAGCCCTCGCTGGCCGCAGTGCGCGGCGGCGCCAACGGCATCTCGGCCATCAACACGATCCTGTCGGTGATTGGCGTGAACCTCGAAACGCTGCGGCCGATGCCCACCGTCGAAGGCTACACAGTTCCCGGTGGCTACTCGGCGCAGGCGGTGAAACCGATCGCGCTGCGAATGGTCAGTCAGCTCGGGTTAGGCTTGCCGAAAGAAATATCGATCAGCGGCATCGGCGGCATTGAGTCCTCGCACGACGCGATCGAGTTTATGCTTCTGGGCGCTTCAACGGTGCAGATTTGCACTGGCGTAATGCTCCAGGGTGTGAAGATGGTCGATGAGTTAAAGTCAGGCCTGGCAAAATTCATGACCGACAAAGGCTTCACTTCAGTTCAGGAGATCGTCGGCAAGAGCCTGCCATACTTTTCGACGCACATGGAACTGGTCAAGCTGATGAAGGAAGCCAAACGACACAAGGCCGGCGAAGCTGCGCGCGACAACGAGTGGGCGCAGAAAGACATTACTGAAAAGACGGCAGAGTTGACTTCAAATTGACCGCAACTCCGCGTCAATGTTTTGCCGACAAAAGAATTGACAGAAGCAGAATCGTCGGCTATCGTGCAGGCGCTTTTCAAAACAATTCTCGAAACGTTTGCGTGACGGCTTTATCTTCTCAAAACCTGGTTCTCGGAGGCTGAAAACAAATGTTAGGTATTCTCGGAATGATCACTGGGCTGGGCTGTCTGATTTGCTTCATCATTGTTTTGATCAAGCAATTCCAGAACGCTGGCGTGGTGCATGGGATTATCGGAATCATCACTTGCGGCCTTTGGACTCTTATCTGGGGCTGGATGAACTCCGGCAAGCTCAACCTCAGGAACATCATGTTGATTTGGACGTTGCTAATCATCGTCACCATGATCCTGAACGTCATGGGCGGCGGGTTCAGCTATCGCTTCGGTAGCATGCCGACAACCTAAGCCGGAGTTTTAGTTCTAGGCTAGTCAAACTCCGCAACAACCGGCGCGTGGTCGGACGGCCGCTCCCACGCGCGCGGTTCCTTGTCGATCCAGGTAGCCCGGCTTCTCTTGGCCAGCGACGCTGAGGCCCATAAGTGATCGATGCGTAACCCCAGATTGCGGCGAAACCCTCCCGCGCGATAGTCCCACCAGGAATAATGGCCGGCCTCTTCGTTGTGCAATCGAAACGTATCGGTGAAACCCCACGCCTTGACGTGCTGTAAGGCCGCTCGCTCCGGCTCACTACACAAAACCCGGTTCTGCCACAGGCGCGGGTCGTGCACGTCGCGGTCTTCCGGCGCGACATTGAAGTCGCCGCAAATAAGCGCCTGGCTTGCTGTGTCGTAACTCTGATCGAGAAATTCGCGCAGCCGCTTCAGCCACTCCAGTTTGAACTGATACTTCTCTGAGCCGACCGCCTGGCCATTCGGAATATAAACGTTGATGACGCGAACACCCGCGACGTCGGCGGCCAGCACTCGCCGCTGACTGGCGGCATCATCGTCGGGAAAGCCGCGTTGCACATTGGCGGCGCTTGAGCGGGAGAGAATAGCTACACCGTTATAACTGGGCTGGCCAAAATGTATGCACTCATAGCCGGTCGCCTGTAACTCGAGCAGCGGAAACTTTTCATCCGTACACTTCGTTTCCTGTATGCAGAGCACGTCGGGTTGCGCGGCTTCAAGCCAACGCGTGACGTGCGGCAGGCGGGCAATGATCGAGTTGACGTTCCAGGTAGCGATTTTCATGTCAGAACGGCCTGCGGTAGCGAGTCGCAGCGTAACTGGTTTCTATCGTAGGGATCACCCGGTCGCTACCGCTCCCGGTACTGACCTGGTTTTCAAAGGCTCGTAATCAGCCCTGCCAGCAACGCCCCACGCAACGGAATATCATCGATGACAATGTGTTCGTGCGCCGCGTGCGCGCCGTCGCCTTCGATGCCCAGTCCATCGAGCACCGGCACACCCAGCGCGCCGACAAAGTTTCCGTCGGAAGCGCCGCCCACACTCGCTTCGCCCAGATCGAAATCAAGCAACGCGGCGATAGCGCGTGCTTGTTTATAGAGCGCGGCAACTTTCTCAGTGCGTTCCAGCGGCGGACGATTGATCCCGCCGCTAACAACCAGCTGCGCGCGCGCGTCAATCGGTTTCAGATTGCGAATCGCGCTCTCCACGCGCGAACCTTCGCTCGCGGAAGTGAAGCGCAGATCAATTTCCGCGCGCGCTTCGGCGGGTACGACGTTCGAATGCGTGCCGCCGCGCACCACTGTGACCGTCACGGTGGTTCCGGTCGCCGGATCGTTCAGTTCGCTCAGACGCACCGTCTGCCGCGCCAGTTCGAGCACGGCGCTGACACCCTTTTCTGGATCGAGACCCGCGTGTGCAGCACGACCATGAACCTTGACGGTAAACATTCCAGTTCCCTTCCTCCCCGTCTTGACCCGGCCGCCGCTGGCCGGCGGCTCGAGCACCAGCACCGCACGCGCATTCTTCGCTTCGGCTTCAACCAAAGCCCGGCCGCTGGGGCTGCCGCTTTCTTCGTCACAGGTCAGGAGAATCGTAACCGGAGATTGCGGGAGCACGCCGGTCGCCTCGCAGGCGCGCAGAACTTCCAGAGCCAGCGCGCAGTTTGCTTTCATGTCAAAGATTCCCGGCCCGTGAATGCGATTACCTTCGGCGCGCCACGGCCGTTCGATGATTGCACCGCGCGGATGTACCGTGTCGGTGTGACCGAGAATCACGATTGGCGCACGGTCGTTCCCTTCCGCGAATGCGCGAATGCGCAGGTGTTCGCCAAAGTCTTCAAAGGCTATGCGCTCAACTGAACTGACCACATCGATACTGCCCGCGGCGTTCGCCAGCAAAGACACGACCGCGCTGCTGCCGTCTTTGTCGCCCGAAGGCGATTCCGTTTCGACCAATGCTCGCGCGAATGACAACAACTCCTGCTGACGCGCGGCGAAGTGATCGCGCAACGCGTCCGCCTTTTCTCTGGTTAGTTCTCTCGGCATGTTTTCTCAGGAAGTGATCCCGTCGGTAGTGTCCTACTTTGATAAGCGGTGTTCAGAGTACCGACTTTAGTAGGGTTTTGTTAGGCGAAAAAAGACCCAACTAAAGTTGGTACTCTATACGCCGTCAAATCAGGACACCACTATCCGCTCGGACCGCACAGTCAAGCGATCTATTCGCGCGCGATTAACTTCAAATCCAATTCCCGGTTTGTCCGGCGCCGCGATCGTCCCGCGCGAACTTACCGTCACCGGCGGTTCGATGATGTCTTCTTCCCAGTAACGCGCGCTGGCCGAGACGTCGCCCGGCAGCGTAAATCCCGCGAGCGTGGCCATCGCGATGTTGTGGGCGCGGCCAATGCCGGATTCCAACATACCGCCGCACCATACGGGAACGCTTCTCTCGCGACAGATTTGCTCTACTTGTTTCGCTTGAGCATGCCCGCCGACGCGCCCAAGCTTTACGTTGATGACGCCGCAAGCGCCGAGCGCGATTGCGTTTCGCGCATCCTCCGGCGTTTTCACCGACTCGTCCAAACAAACCGGCGTCTTAATCTGCTTCTGCAATTCGGCATGGTCAAATATATCGTCGTGCCGGAGCGGCTGTTCGATCATCATCAGCTTGAATTCATCGAGAGCCTTGAACAGTGGCGCGTCCTTGAGCGTGTAAGCCGAATTGGCGTCACCCATCAAACCAATCTCAGGAAAGCGTTCGCGCACTCGCCGGACAATGTCGAGGTCCCAGCCGGGCTTGATCTTGATTTTGATGCGCTGGTAACCGTCGGCCAGCTCTTTCTCGATCTTCTCAAGTAGGATCTCTGGAGAATCCTGTATGCCGATCGAGACGCCGCAAGAAATCTCCGCATGAACTCCGCCGAGGTGTCGCCAGAGCGGCACGCCTGCGCGCTTTGCTTCCAGGTCCCAGCACGCAGTTTCAATCGCGCCTTTGGCCATGCGATGGCCGCGCACTTTCTTCATCAAATCCGAAACGGCGCCCGCATTCGGAACCTCGTGACCAACGACCATGGGCGCCAGAAAACCTTTCAGCGTAGGCCAAACAGTTTCCGTCCATTCCTCGGAATAAAAAGGACCTTCGCCCGCGGTGCACTCGCCCCAGCCCTCAGCGCCGTCACGATCGATGACCCGCGCAAGCACGATGCGGCGTTCCGTAGTGCGCCCGAAACTGGTTTCGAAGAAATGAATCAGCGGCAGGCGAATCTCTCTAAGCTCAATCGAAGAAATGATCACGAATCAGTCCACTCCCACGAAGTAATCCGAAGACGGCATTATGCATTGACTGTCGGACTTTGTCAGCCGGGCTGTTGAGTTCGGGAGAGTCTTGGAGCAGTCAGTTGGACTTTGCTGCATGATACCGCATATCGGCGTATTATTGTGAAGATATGATATTGAGCATCGTCCAAGTTAACTCATCTAACGGAGGATCCGAATATGCCAGGCGACTTCACCTTCAGAAACCTAACCCACGACGTGCGAGAATGCATGCTAAGGGAAATCGATCACGACATCGCGGATGGTGTGCTGTATCTCAGCAAGAGATTTACCGAGGCTGGAAAGATCGGGTATCCGCCTCTCCTTCGGAGCGCCGCGACTGATTACAACGAAGCATGGCTGGCCGAGCGCTTAATCGGTTCATTCAATGCGGAGGAACCGAGCGCTGGAAAAACAATACAGGTGGCGCGCACTGCGCATACGCTCCTTGCGCAGTGTGAATTCAACCGGTTCTATTGCCGCGGTATTTGCTCGTACGCAATTGAAAATCCCGATAACGTTGTCACGGTTTATCGAGCGAGGGAATCCAGCAAACCCAGGGCGCAATCGGAGGCGAAGATTGGCAGAATCCTCGTTGCTGATGTCGTTCTGAAAGATCTGCGAGACCGTATTGGGACCGATCTTGAGTTTGGAACTCCCGAAATCAACAGTGGTTTGAGCCTTGAATTGGTGCCGAATGCAATCGCCGTATAGCAGCCTACCGATTCCGTGGGCGCATCCTCTATTTACTCGTCGGATGGTCCAGGCTAGCTGCGATGTCGTCTTCGATTTCGACTGGCTGGCGGTTGTTGGGCACAATCAGCCCAAGTTCCCGGGTTTGCATGACCTGTCACTCGCGGTCGCAGAGTTTGCCAAAACATGTGGCAAGTCCCCTCTGTTGTTGCTTAGCGACAAAGCCGATGTGGCCTTCGACGAATTGATTACGGATTCGACATATGTCGCAGTTGTAAACATCAAAGATTTTCTCGCTTGCACGACCGAGCATGATAGGTCTGCCCTCTTTTTTCTAAGCGCAATCAGCAAACACGGAAGCATTTCGGCGGCTTCTGCTGGGATGGCAACGCCAATCCGCATTCAACAACTCTTGAAGGCTCTCGAAATCGGCCTTGACGGCAAGGGCGATGCCTTAATCGAGGTGGTGAACAAGGGCGGTTCCAAGCTCACTCTTGCGCTTCTGGATGCCGCTCTGAAGGCGCTTGAAAAAACTGTGAGCCGCGAGGATCTGGAGGCTTTGACCAATATTTTCTTGACCTCAACCGGAAGCGTAATCGCCGATGCAGCCACGGCAGCGAAGAGAAGAGCGGCCGTTGACGCGTTCGAGCATCTGTTAAGCGATAATGCCAACGAGCACAAGTTCCAGCCGTGGTTTGAAAACAACGCGTGGGTGCTCGGCTCTGACTGCGTCCGGATTCTCGATGCACGGAAGATTGACGTCCGCAATATCGCCGACTTGTTAGTGGAGGGTTATGATGGCCGGGCGGACATCGTAGAGCTAAAACGACCAGGCCTTGGATTCTGGCAAGCTGAAAAAGACCATGACAACTATCTCCCACATCCAGACTTGGTGGCCGCAATTATCCAAGCGCAGAACTACCAGTTCGCTCTTGAAGGGGAAATCGACAGCATCAAGACGCGTGAAAGGCTGAAAGGGATTCCTATCGCTAAACCGTGCTCACTTCTGATTCATGGGCGAAGCACCGACTGGATTGACGAGCAGTTCGAAGCGCAGCGCCTGCTCAATGCCGGCTTTACGAATCTCAATGTCATCACGTACGATCAGGTTCTTCGCAGGGCGAAGGTTGTCATCGGTTGCAAGACTTAGACCCACGCGTTCCGCTTTGCGGGATGAATATCTGACCCTTGTAAGCGCAGATCGGCGCAAGATGGTACATATGATCGCAAAAGATCTAATATGCGAGGCCATCCGCTGTAAAAGGCTGCTGCAATTCAGCTATGGAAATTATGCGCGCGTGGTTGAACCGCATATTCTCGGAAGAGACTCAGCCGGGCATGATGTTCTGAGCGCTTATCTTGTGCGCGGCTACAGTGAATCACGGAAGCAACCGTATTGGCGATTCTATCTATTGAGTGACTTGAAGCTTCTTACAATGCTCGACGAGACCTTTGCGAGGCCGCGCAAAGGCTACAACCCTAAAGACCCACGGATGCTGAAAGTTTATTGTCGTCTCGAGCGTGAATAGGATTGCGGCTTGAAGCGATTCACATCTTCCGTCTTGCGAATGAATGAGACGGTCCCTTGAAGGATGCTATACTCGCCTAACGCTTAAGGCTACTCGTTCACGAAACAGGAAAAGGATCATGGCCGCAAACTTGGAAGACCAACTGATTGATAAGGTGCGAGCGCTGCCGCCCAACAAACAGCAGGAAGCGCTAAGACTCCTTGATACTCTTGCCGGTGGAGCTAGTTCTGAACCTAACGGAACAGGCGCTGATCGCAAACCCATTTGGAAGATTGTTGAAGAGGTCAACGCGAGGCTACCCGCAGACACCTGGGAGAACGTACCGACCGACGGCTCGATCAATCTTGATCATTACCTCTACGGCGCGCCGAAGCGAATAGGAGGACCGCACTGTGGCTTTCAACGTTCAAACTGAAGCGCCGCCACTCCATGAAGATGCGACCGGCGCTCTGCGCGTCGGCAATTCGCGTGTGCTGCTGGAAATAGTCGTGCGCGCGTTCCAGGACGGCGCAACGCCAGAGACGATCGTGCAGCGATACTCTACGTTGGCACTCCCAGACGTTTACGCTGTCCTTGCCTACTATTTACGTCATCCGAACGAGGTCGAGGAGTACTTAGCCCGACGTGAGCAGAAGGCCGAAGAAGTTCGGCAACGAATTGAGAGTCAGCACGGCGACTTAAGCGAAATCCGCGCTCGCCTGCTCACCCAGCGACGGGCGTGAGGATAAGACATGTTGCGGCTGCTTGCCGATGAGAACTTCAACGGCGACATCGTGCGCGCATTGCTTTTGCGCCAACCGGATCTCGACATTGTTCGCGTTCAAGACGTTGGCCTTGCTGGTGTAGGTGACCCCGACATCCTGGCCTGGGCCGGGTTTTCACCCCGTTTAGGGGTGACATGTTTATAGATCGAGGAGCAAGACCCCTTCGGCTCCGTTCGGAGGAGCGGAATGGTTCTGCAGGGGCGAACATCTACTTGACTTCCGCTCCTCCGAACGGAGCTGGTACTGGTTTGAAGCTTCTGCCTATAAACATCTCACTCCTAGCGGAGTGAAAACCAGCCTAAGCCTGTTGGATCTGGAGTAATCATGAGGATCGACATTGACGGGCTTACCGAAGCTGAACTGATTGATCTCAACAACCGCGTTGTCGAGCGGTTGAAATTCTTGAGGCACATGCGGGCCCACTCCCAAATGCTGGAGTTCAGTATTGGCGATCGTGTTTCGTTTCAGCCGGAAGGTCGGCCTCTTCAGGTTGGTATGCTCACGCGCTACAACAAAAAGACGGTTACAGTTATCACTGAAAGCGGCGAGCACTGGAACGTCGCTCCCGGATTGCTGCGCCGCGTTGGTAGCTCTCAGAGCACCGCCGATGGTTCATCGAATGTGATTCAGTTGCACAGGAAGTGACTGGAATGCGGCCCAACGACCGCTTGCGCCGACAAGGCTTGCGGCACCTTACTCTTCAATCCGAATAACGTCGCCGACCTTCATGGTCTCCAGCGCGGTCAAAGCTCTCGGGATAAGAGGCTTCAAACGCACATAGCTGTTTCTCTTCGCGGCAAGAATCAGAATGGCAATATTCAGACCGGCAATGTTCTGTTGATAAGGAAGGTTGCGGTCAACGGTGATCAAGACTTCGTAGGCGCCGGATGCGGCTTTCAAGAGATCGCCATTTTCCAGTCCTTTGAATCCGGCATCTTCGACGGTGTGCACCTCGTGGCCGGTCAAGTCGCGCTTGAGATGGCGCGTTACGCACTCGTCAAGCAGCAACTTCACTTTCGAGCAGCCTTTCCTTGGAGAGTTCCAGAATTCCATTAACCTGTTCGCGGGAGACGGTGGGAAACTGGTCGAGAAACTGATCGATCGTTTCGCCCTCTTCGATGCAGTCGAACAGATTCTGAATTGGAACCCTGGTGTCGCGAAAGACTGGCGTGCCGCTCATCTTGTTCGGATTCACTTCGATCAAGCTTTGCTGACTCATTTGTTGTTCTCCACAACGGAGTGAAAATCGACGAACTCAGTCTACCATTTCAGTAGAGGGCATATCTATCTTGCCTCAGAAGTTCAAAGGTTATCTTCATCTCCACCGTGGGGCGCGTGGAACACCTTCCGAAGAGAATCCAGCAATTGAGCGAAGACTCTTATTATTCAGTAGACACTTTGCCTTGATCTTTCAGCGCGGCCCGCAACGTATGCCACGAGAGCGTGGCGCATTTCACGCGGACGGGATACTCGCGCACGCCGGCAAAGATCTTCAGCTTGCCAAGTTGATTGGGTTCGCTCTCTTCATCAAGCTGGTCGGTCACCATGCGGTGAAATTCGTCGAACAAAACTTCGCTTTCCTGCTTGGTCTTGCCCTTCACCGCCTGAGTCATCATGCTGGCCGCGGCTTTGAAAATCGCGCAACCCGAGCCTTCAAAGCTGACGTCCTTTAGGGCGTCGCCCTCAAGCTCGACGTAAACCGTCAGTTGATCGCCGCACAGAGGATTGTAACCTTCGGCCTTATGATTAGCCGTTTCCAGCTTGTGGAAATTACGGGGCTTCTTGTTGTGATCGAGGATGACTGCCTGGTATAGCTCGCTTAGTTCCGACATATTCCATTTCCAATTTCCAATTTCCGATTGCCAATTTGATCCTTGTCGACACTAAATCGGCAATTGGCAATTGGAAATCGGCAATCAACTAAAGATTTCGATAACCCGCTCCACGGTTCGCGCTAAGACGTCAACTTCTTCTTTGGTGTTGTAGAAAGCGAACGATGCGCGAGCGGTAGCCGGGACCTTGAATCGCTGCATCACGGGCTGTGCGCAGTGATGGCCGGCGCGCACGGCGATGCCTCGCTGATCGAGAATCGTGCCGATGTCATGGGGGTGGATGTCTTCAATCACAAACGAAAGCACGCCCAACTTTTCGCGCGCAGTGCCGATGATGCGCACGCCTTCGATGGCCGAGAGGCGTTCGGTCGCATAATTGAGCAGCTCGTGCTCGTAAGCGGCGGCCTTTTCGCGACCGATGATGTTTAGATAATCAATGGCCGCGCCCAAACCAATCTGCGAAGCAATGGCCGGCGTGCCCGCTTCAAACTTGTTCGGCAGATCGGCATAGATGGTCTTTTCAAACGTGACGCTCTTGATCATGTCGCCGCCGCCCTGGTAAGGATTCATCTTCTCAAGCAGCGCTGCCTTGCCGTAAACCACGCCGCTGCCGGTGGGCGCGAACATCTTGTGACCAGAGAAAGCATAGAAGTCACAATCCAGATCCTGCACGTCGACAGAGTTGTGCGGCACCCACTGTGCGCCGTCAATTAAAACCGGCACCCCATACTTGTGCGCGCGATCAATCATTTCCTTGATCGGATTGATCGTACCCAGCGCGTTCGAAACATGCGCGATGGCGACAAACTTCGTTCTTTCATTCAGAAGCGCGTCGTATTCATCCAGCAACAACTCGCCCGCGTCGTTCATCGGAATGACGCGCAGCTTTGCATTCTTCTCTTCGCAGAGCATCTGCCACGGGACGATGTTCGCGTGATGCTCCATCGCGGAAATAATGATTTCGTCTCCGGCGCCGATGAATTTGCGGCCATAACCATGCATGACCAGATTGATGCCTTCAGTCGCACCGCGCACAAAGATGCATTCCTTCGACTCGCGCGCATTGATGAATCGCTTAACTTTCTCGCGCGCGCCCTCGTAGGCGGTGGTCGCCTTCATGCTGAGATAGTGCACGCCACGATGAATGTTCGAATGTTCGTATTTGAGGTATTGACTGCCGCGCTCGATCACCATCTGCGGGACCTGTGAGGAGGCGGCGTTGTCGAGATAGACGAGCGGATTGCCGTGCACGGACTGGCTCAAGACCGGAAAGTCTTTGCGAATGCGCTCGACGTCCCAAACCTCCACAGGCTTGGGCTTGATCGTAATCAACTGCTCTAAAGTTGCCATCTCGGTAAAGAGATCACGCCAACATCATGCGTGCCGGTTGCAGCGAGCGCTGAAATGGATTTAGGACCAACCCCAACTCTTCGAGCGTGACGGCGCCCAGCAGTGCTTCATCACCTGGTTTTCCCAAAACCACTGGCGTGTGCGTCTTGCCTTGGGCCAAGTTGATGTAACACTCAGAAACGTCGCGCTTGACCTTCGTTCCATCCGCGAGCACGAAAGTAAGACGCCGCTCGGGCTTGAGTCCAATCGCTTTCCAACTCTTCAACGGCAGCAAGGTGTATTTGGCGCCGCTGTCCACCAGGAACTCCAGCGTAGCCCGCTTCCCGGTCGGACCCGATACTGTTCCTTCAACGTAAGTTATGCCCATCGATTCTTCTCCGGCTATCAATACTCTCAAGTAATTCTTCGCGTCTCTTCGTTATCCTAAGAACCAGTCAAGCCTCAAGCTCCGCATGCAGCCGATTCAAGACCACCTCATCCAACTCTCGTTTGATCGATGGGATCTTAATCTTCTCGATCACTTCTTCGGCAAAGCCATAAGTCAAAACGTTGCGCGCGAGTTCCGGCCGGATGCCGCGGCTCTCGAGATAAAAGATTTCGTCTTCTTCCAGCTGACCGATCGCCGCTCCATGCGCGCACTTCACGTCGTCGGCAAAAATCTCGAGCTGCGGCTTGGTATCCACTTGCGCATCGTTGGACAGCAGCAGGTTCTTGTTCGTTTGTTGCGCGTTGGTCAGTTGCGCGCCGTGCCGCACAAAAACTTTGCCATTGAAGACCGCCCGGGACTTGCCGTCGAGGATGCCTTTGTAAAGCTGATGACTGGTGCAGTGCGGCTGCCGGTGATCGATCATCGAATGCGTGTCGGTGTGCTGGGTTCCGTCAACCATGTAAAGCCCGTCAACCCAGCATTCCGCGCCTTCATGGTCCATCACAACGTCGATGGTGTGGCGTGAAAGCGCTGCGCCCAGATTGATTGTGGTCGCGTCGTAACTCGCGTTCGCTCCCAGCTCGGCGTTAGTCGTGGCGACGTGGAAAGCCCTGGTGCTCTCGCGCTGCACTTTGAAGTGCTGCACACGCGCGCCCGCGCCAAGTTGGACGTCGACGATGGCATTCGTCAAATAGACGCTCTCCCCTGGACTTCCGTAGCTCTCAACGATCGTCGCGGCGCTGTTCGCTTCGGCAACCACGAGCACGCGCGGAAACGATGCGCCCGCCGCGCCGTTGCTGGAATCAGAAATGAATTGGAGATGAATCGGCGCCGCGACTGAAACTCCCGAGGGAATAAAAATGAACGCGCCGCTGGAAAACAATGCCGTGTTGAGAGCGGTGAATCCGCTCTCGCTCTTGACTGCGCGCTCAAGACTCTCGCGTAGGCTTGTCTCGTGCTGACTGCCAGCCAAAGCTTCGCCAATCTCGATCACAGAAACGCCGGCGGGCAATGCTTCAACCGACGACAGTTCTCGCCGCAGAATTCCATTGACGAAAACCAAACGGCTCTGCCTTGTTTCGTCATACACGAACGAGCCAAACCCATTGCTGCCTCGCTGCCCGTTAAGAAGCGCGGGCGCGAATTGCAGTTTCGCAATTGCCGCGACGTTCGTGTATTTCCATTCTTCTTCTTTGACCGACGGAAAGCCGACGCGCTCAAATTGCGCAAAAGAATCCTCGCGCATCCGTCGCAACCATGACGGTTCAGCGCTCCCGGTCTGCTCGAGCAACGCGCGAAAAGCGGTGTCGTAGGAACTCGACTGTGTTGCCAATTGAGATGACATTGCTATTTTGCGCCCGCCGCAACGTTTCCGTTGCCGTTCTTCAGCCAGTCGTAACCCTTCTCTTCCAACTCAAGCGCCAGTTCCTTGCCGCCCTCTTTGACGATCCGGCCGGCCGAAAGCACGTGGACAAAGTCAGGCGTAATGTAGTTGAGCAAACGCTGATAGTGGGTGACCAGAATCACAGCTTTGTTCGGATCGTGAAGTTTGTTGACGCCTTCCGCGACGATTCTCAGCGCGTCAATGTCCAAACCTGAATCTGTTTCATCCAGCACCGCGAGTTTCGGATCGAGCACAGCCATCTGAAGAATCTCGTTGCGCTTTTTCTCGCCGCCGGAAAAGCCTTCGTTGACTGAGCGGGTCATGAAACTCGCTTCCATCTCGACGATCTTCGCCTTTTCCTTCAGCAAATCCTTGAATTCCAGTGGATCGAGTTCCTCCTGACCCAGGTGCTTTTGCTTTTCGTTGTAGGCCAAACGCAGGAACTGCGCGTTCGAAACGCCGGGCACTTCGATCGGATATTGAAACGCCATGAAGACGCCTTCGCGCGCGCGCACGTCGGGCGATAGTTCCAGAAGGTTCTTGCCTTCGAAGAGCACTTCGCCGCGCGTCACTTCGTACCATGGATGTCCGGCGAGAACTTTGGCGAGCGTCGATTTGCCCGAACCATTCGGGCCCATAATGGCGTGCACTTCGCCCTTGTTAACCGTGAGGTTGATGCCTTTTAGGATTTCGTTGCCATCAACCGATGCGTATAGATTGCGAATTTCTAACAAGTCATTCTCCTCTTTCTTTCGTGTCAGAAGCCCGACCGTGAGGGAGGGCCTGCCCTTGCAACAGGGCCCTCCCTCACGGTCGGGCTTCCGACACAACTTTACCCAACCGCGCCCTCGAGTTTCAGACCGAGTAAGCGCGTGGCTTCGACGGCAAACTCCATCGGCAGTTGCAAGAAGACGTCTTTACAAAAACCGTTGATGATGAGCGAGACGGCGTCCTCTTGCGAGATGCCGCGCTGCATCAAATAGAACAACTGCTCTTCACTGATGCGCGAGGTCGAAGCTTCGTGCTCGACCTGCGAGCTGTTGTTCATTACTTCGATATATGGAAAAGTATTCGCGCCCGCGTTCGAACCAATCAACATTGAGTCGCACTGCGTATAGTTCCGCGAGTTCTCGGCCTTAGGCATGATCTTCACCAGTCCGCGATAGCTGTTATTCGCGTGGCCGGCCGAGATGCCTTTCGAAATGATCGTCGAGCGCGTGTTCTTGCCAAGGTGAATCATCTTCGTGCCGGTGTCGGCCTGCTGCGCGTGATTCGTCAACGCGACCGAATAGAATTCGCCGACCGAGTTATCGCCCTGCAGGATGCACGACGGATACTTCCACGTGATCGCGGAGCCGGTCTCGACCTGCGTCCACGAAATCTTTGAATTTCGACCGGCGCACTTCCCGCGTTTGGTCACGAAGTTGTAGATGCCTCCCACGCCCTGTTCGTCGCCGGCATACCAGTTCTGCACCGTCGAGTACTTGATCTCGGCATCGTCGAGCGCCACCAGTTCAACCACCGCCGCGTGCAGTTGGTTCTTATCAAACTTGGGCGCGGTGCAGCCTTCGAGGTACGAAACATGCGAACCCTCTTCGGCCACGATCAGCGTGCGCTCAAACTGCCCTGATTCAGAATTGTTGATGCGAAAGTAAGTTGACAGCTCCATCGGACAGCGCACGCCCTTCGGGATAAAGCAGAAACTTCCATCCGAAAACACTGCGCTGTTCAGCGCCGCGTAGAAATTGTCATTAGTCGGCACGACTGAACCGAGATACTTGCGGATGATCTCAGGGTGTTCCTTTACCGCGTCGCTGAACGAACAGAAGATCACGCCGACCTTCATGAGCTTTTCTCTATAAGTTGTCGCGACGGAAACTGAATCGAAAACCGCGTCAACGGCAACACCGGCGAGTTGTTTCTGCTCAGACAGAGGAATGCCGAGCTTCTCGAACGTGCGCAGCAATTCCGGATCGACTTCGTCCAGACTGGCCTTCGTCACCTTCTGCTTCGGCGCGCTGTAATAGATCATGTCCTGATAATCGACTTCAGGAAAAGTGATGTTGGGCCAACGGCGCGGCTCTTTCATCGTCAGCCAATGACGATAGGCCTTCAAGCGAAACTCGAGCATCCACTCCGGCTCATTCTTCTTAGCGGAGATCAAACGGACGGTGTCTTCGCTCAGGCCGCGCGGGATCGTTTCCGACTCGATGTCCGTCACCCAGCCGTATTTGTATTCCCGGTTTGTAAGAATTTCAGCAGTGCTCATTGTTTCCTACTCATATCAAAGTTCAGAGTTCAACCTTTAGGTTGTTCGTCATGTTGAAGGCAAGCTGAAGCTTGAACTCTCAACTGTTCAATTCGCTGACCGCATCGACCTTGACTGAAGTTGTAGCTTTCGAATCTGGTGCAGTTCTGCCCCAACCTTGGCCTCACTACCGACCAACTGGGCAAGTGTGATCTCTGACAAAGCATTCTGCACAATCTCATGCAAGCCAACGATTACGGATCGAATGCCGCAATCGCTCGTATGAATGCAAACGTCAAGCACGCCCGCGTGAGTTTCGCAAAACCGATCCACCGTATCCTCGTCGAGGATGCGAATCACTTCGTTCAGCCGAATGTCGGATGCCGCCCGAGCGAGCGAATAACCGCCTTTGGTTCCGCGCTGTGATTGCACCAGGCCGGCCTTATTCAAAATCCACATCAGCTTGCCGGCGTTCGCAACGGATAAGCCCTCACGCTCCGCAATTTGATTGAGCGTCAAAGACTCGCCGTCCATTTCCGCTCGCGCGAGCTGGACGAGACACCGCAAACCATACTCTTCATGCGCCGAGATTTTCATTCGTCTCTTGATTAACCGAGGCCAGCTTATATCATTCCTTACTTTTTCGTCAAGTATCGAGAACGCTCGTTTTTATGGGTGAAAGCGCTGGATTCCCCAAAAGCTCAAATCATTACGAGCGTCAGCGTTTGCCGCCGAAGCGAGGTCGAAGGTGTATGCAACGCGGAAGTTGATTACAATTCGCGAAAGAGATTGCAGTTACGAAGCGAGGGCATCACCTAATTGTTGGCAAATCTGTCAGGCAAGCGCTGGCTCGGGTATGGCGCCGCAGTCTTAGGGATCGTGAGCGCCACCGAGTTGTTGAAGCTTTGGGGCGAGCGGATAAATCCCACCACCGCAGCGCTGGCCTTTCTGCTCGTGATTCTTTTTGTAGCGACCGCCTGGGGCTCGCGGCCCGCGGTGCTCGCGTCGCTGGTCGGCGTCGTCAGCTTTAACTTTTTCTTCCTGCCACCGTTCGGCACGCTCACCATCAGAGACCCTGACAACTGGATTGCGTTCGTCGCATTCATGATCACCGCCTTGACCGCCGGCCAGCTTTCAGCGCGGGCGAAACATCGCGCCGAAGAAGCCGAAGAAGCGAAGCGTGAAATCGAGCGGCTCTACCACGAACTTCAGGACACGTTCGAGCGCTCGAGTCAGGCGAAAGCCCTCAAACAGAGCGAGCGCCTTAAGACTGCTTTGCTCGACGCGGTAACCCACGACCTGCGCACGCCGCTTACTTCCATCAAGGCTTCGGTGACGACGCTGCTCGACGACCTGAACGCGCAGGCGCGACGCGAGACGAGGGCTTCGCTCGGCGACGAAGGTCGCAAAGAAATGCTGGAGGTAATCAACGAGGAATCCGATAGACTCGATCGCTTTATCGAAGGCCTGACAAAGCTGGCCCGCATCGATGCCGGCGAGATGCAACTGCGGCGGCAGTGGAGTTCTATCGCCGAAGTGATCACCGTCGCGCTCAAGCGAGCCGAGCCGCGCACGCGTGCAAATCAAATCGAGGTGTGGATCGAAGATGAATTGCCCGCCGTGCGCATTGACGAGCATGCCGTCGCCGAAGTGGTTTACACTCTGGTGGACAATGCCGCCAAGTATTCGCCGCCGGAAACTACGATCCGGGTTAGGGCTGCGCCGGGCGATAACGAAACCATGAAACTCAGCGTGGAAGACGAAGGCCCTGGGATTTCCACGGGAACGCGGGAACGCGTCTTTGACAAATTCTTTCGCGCGATGCGCGATGGCGATATTGGTGACCGCAAGTCCGGGAGCGGAATGGGATTGGCAATTGCCCGCGGAATTGTCGAAGCGCACGGAGGTCGCATCTGGATCGAGGACGCCGACGGACACCCTGGCGCGAAGTTTGTGGTTGAACTTCCCACAGGCGATCACGACGGAATCGAACGCCAGGCGGGAGCGAAGGCAGTCGGCTAGGTTTTGCAGATTGAAAATATGGAACCGAAAGCACGCATTCTGGTTGTCGATGACGAGCCGCAGCTTACGCGTGTGCTGCGCCGAAGCTTGACGACGCACGGCTATGACGTCCGGGTCGCGGGCGATGGCGAATTCGCTCTGCAGACTTTTCATGACTGGCCGCCCGCGCTGGTGATTACTGACCTCGCGATGCCGAACGTTGATGGACTGGAATTGTGTCGCCGTCTTCGTGCGGTTTCCGAGGTTCCCATCATCGTGCTTTCAGTCAGGGGCGACGAGAAAACCAAAGTAGAAGCGCTGAATTTGGGCGCCGATGATTACGTGACGAAACCCTTCGGCATGGATGAGTTGCTGGCGCGGATTCGCGCGACGCTGCGGCGCGCGCCGGCAGACGACGGCGGTTCGCAGGTAATCGAAGCGGGAGATTTTCGCGTTGATCTCGATCGTCGTACGGTCACGTTGCAAGACACGGACGTTCATCTGACGCCGAAAGAATACGACCTCTTGATCCACCTCATCCGCAATCCCGGCAAAGTTCTCACGCACCGCAAGCTGCTCGGCGCGGTGTGGGGCGGCGACTACACGGAACAAACTGAATACCTGCGTGTCTTCATCGGCCAACTGCGAAAAAAGATCGAGCCCGATCCTCACACGCCGCGCTACATCCTCACCGAACCGTGGATCGGCTATCGCTTCAATCCCGGCGAGTAAGGTCCGAACTTCAGTTTGTCGCCTGCTGAGCTGATAAATTCCTTTGGCTGGGGCGCGTCAAACTGAAGTTTGACGTACATTTCCTTACGAATTTTTTACAAACCTCTTACTCCATCCTTACGAATCCAGTCTTAATCTTGGTCATGTGGACGCCCCTCCTGGGGAAAATGTTCGCATGGGCAAATGGCAGTTAACAGAGAACAATTTGTACACGACAGCGAGGCTACGCGTTACCGGCCGATTGAATTGATCACCGAAAACGGCTTCAGCATCGTCCGCGCCAGTGATCTCTATGGCGACGGCGCGGCCGATGCCCGCGAGCATTCGTTTCTGGTCCGCGATCCGTACGGGTATGAACTCGACATCGCGGTTGAGATTGATCCGTCGGCTGTTCTCGAAGTGGTCAAGCGAAGCGCAGGTCGAATCTCAAGCGATAGTTCCTACTGGATTTGTTGCGCCGAGCGACACCTGGCTGACTATCTGTGGGAGCAGGACGACTATCCACCGGATGCGCGGCTGAAGGTGGACCGGCTGACGCCCGACGATCTTGATTGCGCGATGCGCTGGCAACGGGATGGAGAGATTTGATCTTTATGAAATCCTTATAACTCTTGATCTAACGTGACTCCCGCTCCACCTAACCCTTCTGCGGTAAAACTGTGCAAATCAATCCTTCAATTCAAAAGGCAGGAAGCAAGCTGACCAAGCATGGCTGCGCAAGCTGAGAACGGAACAAGCAACGGGCGCACTCACGTAATTGTTGCCACGTCGGTGATGCTGTCGTTCATGTCTTTCTGGCGAGCGGCGGCGATCGTCTTAAACGACCTGGGCTCTTCCGCTTATTACGTTGGCGGGATCGCCGAGAAAGCCGTCGGCCGGGCGGCCCCGTGGTTCATTCTCGCGGTGATGCTTTTCTCGTACGCGGTCCGCGCCGTTTACGTTGAATCGTGCGCGATGTTCACGCGCGGCGGCGTTTACCGCGTGGTCAAAGAAGCGATGGGCGGCACGCTCGCAAAGCTGTCCGTGTCGGCTTTGATGTTTGATTACATCCTCACCGGTCCGATTTCGGGCGTGTCCGCCGGGCAATACATCGTCGGCCTGCTAGCGCAAACAAGCGTGTACCTCGGTCATCCGTGGACGCCTTCGGTGGACACCGTGAACCACTTTGCCGCCGGCATCGCCGGGCTGGTTACGATCTATTTTTGGTGGCGCAACACGCGCGGCATTCACGAATCGTCGGATGATGCGCTGCGGATCATGTACGTCACGACTGTGATGGTCGTGCTGCTGGTTGGTTGGTGCACGTTCACGATCCTGACTCGGCCCAGTGCGCACCGTCTGCCGCCTTCCCCGGCGCCTCACAATTTGGTTTTCAATAGCGACGCAGTCGGGTGGATGCCGCGGCTGCTGCCGGGCGCCTTTCAAGAAACCACTGCGCCTACCGGATCATCCGGTGAAGCTTCGACCCATTTCAACCTGGTCGCCAATGCCGGAATGTTGCTTGGGCTGATCGGAATTCTGATGGCGTTTGGCCATTCGGTGCTGGCGATGTCGGGTGAGGAATCGCTCGCCCAGGTCAATCGCGAGTTGGAATACCCGAAGCACAAGAACCTGATGCGCGCCGGCTTCATAATCTTTCTTTACTCACTTCTCTTTACGTCTCTGGTTTCGTTTTTCGCTTACGCGATCATTCCCGACCGGGATCGCCCGCAGTTTTTCGATAACTTGATTAGCGGCATTGCGATCAACCTGGCTGGCCCGATGACGTTAAAGCTCGCGTTTCAGGCGTTCATCGTAATCGTCGGCTTTTTGATGCTGTCGGGCGCGATCAATACGGCGATCGTTGGCGCCAACGGCGTCTTGAACCGCGTCAGCGAAGACGGCGTGATGACCGATTGGTTTCGCGCGCCGCACAAGAAATACGGAACCACCTATCGCATGATCAATCTGATCGTCATCCTGCAACTGGTGGCGATCATCGCTTCGCGCGGCAACACCTACACGCTGGGCGAAGCTTACGCGTTCGGCGTCATCTGGTCGTTCGCTTTCAAAGGGCTGGCGATGCTGGTGCTGCGGTTCACGGACAAATCCAAACGCGAATGGAAAGTCCCGCTGAATATCAAATTGGATGGTTACGAGCTTCCGCTCGGACTGGGAATCATCGCGACCCTCTTGTTTTGCATTGCCGGCATCAACCTGCTCACCAAAGAAGTCGCGACGATCTCGGGCCTTGCGTTCACGATCGTCTTCTTCACTATCTTTGTTGTTTCGGAAAAAATCAACGACCGGCGGCGCGCCGAAGAGATTCACACTACGTCAGCGATGGACCAGTTTCGTCTGAGCGCGAGTGAAACCGTCTCAGCCGAAACCGTCGCCGTGCGCCCTGGCAATACAATTTGCCTGGTGCGCGATTACAACACGTTGGAACACTTGCGCACGGCGCTTGAGATTACGCATACCGGCAAGACCGATTTGGTCGTGATGACTGTGCATTCGATGCGCGGCCCTGACACCGGCTACGAAGGCATCGCGGAAGATCGTCTGTTCAGCCGATACGAGCAGTATCTCTTCAGCAAGGTGGTGGCGTTGGCCGAAAAGGCCGGGAAGAAAGTGCATCTGCTGGTAGTCCCTTCGTCGGGCATCTTCCAGGCAATTGCCATGACCGCTGCGCAGTTGGCGTCGCGAGACATTATCGCGGGCCGCTCGTCAGTGATGACGCCGGAACAGCAGGCCAAGAACCTAGGCGAGGCCTGGGAGCGCTTACCCGGCAAGCCACATAAACGCGTGCGCTTGCGAGTGGTCGGGCCAGGCGATGAGATCAGGGATTTCTACCTGGGCGCGCACCCGCCAGACCTGACTGACGAAGAAATCGATTTCATTCACAAGCTGTGGCTGGAGGTCACGCGTGAGCACGGCCTTGAGGATATTCGGCACAAGCAGATTGTGGTCGCCGCGCTGGTGCGGCTCGCTGATGAGTTGCACGAAGATCGACGTGAACAGGTGCTCAGTTTTCTGCGGACATTGAAGAAAGGCGAGACGATTAAGCGACAGATCAAGTCTGCTACAACCGATGACGCAGGGCCTTCCTCTGAGCCTACCAGCGAACCGTGAACTTGGCTCAAGTTTCAGCTAGTACCTGGGCTGAAGGGTTGCTCTACCACTTCCACCGATTGGCCGGGTTCGATCGAGCCGAGTGCTTCAACAACTTCAGGCATCATGGGAATGTGCGTCGTAAGCCGATTGTTTCGAGCGCGAAGAATCAAAACGGCGATGGGACGAGAACTAAGATTCTGTTGATGCTTAATGTTCGAGTCACCGGTGAGTAGCACGTCGAACTTGGCGTCCGTAGCCCGATCAAGCAACTCTCCATTTAATAGATCGGACCAGCCCAGTTCAACGACGGTTCTTGCTTCGTGACCTGGGAGGTAGTGCTTTAATCGCCAGTCAAGATTGTGGTCGATGAGGATTCTCACGCCGCCTTAAGGTGCTGGAGGAGGCGCTGACCCGCTAGTTCAAGTACCGTGACGGCTTGCTCGCGAGTTACGCCGGGAAACCCTTCAAGGAAATCGTCGAGCGAGTCCCCTCCTCCGAGGTAATCAAACAGATTCTTGAGCGGAACGCGTGTTCCGGCGAAGCAAGGCTCGCCGCCCAATCGATCCGGATGGACCGAGATGACCCCTGAGACAAAGTCCACCCTGCCGTTATTGAGCATTCCTTCGAGGAGAGTCTCTGTCTCTGTCATAAATGCCTCCAAACTTCCTCAACTATAGTCACAGCTCGAAATGATGGCAAGTCAGAGGTCCGAGTTCGGTTGTCGTTCGAGGTCGAGGACTTTCTCCTCGAAACTCCAGCCACCGAAGAATCCGTCAGTCTTCCGGCAACGTCTTCGCGCCGAGGCTGCGAACGATCCGTTCGCGATAGCGGCGAGCGTCAGCTTTGATCTCTACTTCATTAAGCGTTAAAAGCCGGCGGTCGCGCATCACGATGCGGCCTTCGATGATCACGGTTTGGACGTCGCCCGCTTTGGTGGCGTAAACCAAATCAGAATAGATGTTGTAGGAAGGCGTTTGATTCAGATCGTCAAGGTCGACGATGACCAGATCGGCGCGCTTCCCTTTCTCGATTGAGCCAATCTCTTTTTCCAGATGCAGCGCGCGCGCGCCGCGAATCGTAGCCATCTCGAAAGCCTCCGCCGCGTTAACAACTTTTGGATCCTTGCTGATCAGCTTGTGCAGCTTCGCGGCCGTGTCCATCTCTTCCCACAAATTCAAATCATTGTTCGACGCCGCGCCGTCAGTGCCTAGGCCGACCGGCAGATCTTCCTTCAGCATTTCGGGCACGGGCGCGACGCCTGAAGCGAGCTTCATGTTCGACTGCGGATTGTGAACGATGCCGACGCCGAGCTGCTTCAGCACTCCCAGTTCTTCTGCGCTCGGCCACACCATGTGCGCGGCGATGACGCGATTGCTGAGAAAGCCTATGCGGTTGAGATAGTCGACGGGGCTTGCGCCTTTGACTTTGATGCTGTCGTCAACTTCTCGTTTGGTTTCAGAGATATGGGTAACTATTGGGGCGCCCGTGCGATCGGAAAATGCGCGCACGGCTTTCAAGTGTTCTTCCGAAACTGTGTAAGGCGCGTGCGGCGCGATGGCCGGAACGATCAGCGCGTTGCCTTGCCACTTCTTGACGAAGCGTTCTACGTAAGCCATCGCTTCCGCGTTCGTCTTGTTATCGGCGACGGGAAAGTCGATGACCGTTTCGCCCAGCACGCCGCGCATGCCGGCTTTCGAAGTCTCGTCCGCGATGGCGTCTTCGAAGTAATACATGTCGCAGTAAGTCGTGGTGCCGCCGCGAATCATTTCGGCGAGCCCGAGGCGCGTGCCGACGCGGACAAATTCTTCGGTAACGTTTTTGGCTTCGGCGGGAAAGATGTATTTCGTCAGCCACTCCTGCAGATCCAGATCGTCCGCGAGCCCGCGAAAGAGAGTCATCGGGACGTGCGTGTGGCCGTTGATGAGGCCGGGAATGATCACCTTGCCACGCGCGTTGACGATTTCACGCGCCGTGTAGTTGCCATCTATGTCAGTCACGCTCCCGACCGAAACGATTCGTCCGCCTTTCACTGCGACGGCTCCGTTTTCAATCACGCGGCGCTCGGCATCCATGGTTACGACGGTTCCGCCTCTGATGATAAGGTCCACGATGGTCTTCCTTCGCTGCGCCATCGTTACGGATTGCGCTACAGAAATCAACAAGACAAGGACAGTAAGTTTGGTTTTCATTTTGGAATGACCGTGTCAGAACCGCGGTAGCGACCGGATCAAATATTCGACTTCGGTGATTACGCGATTTCTTGATGCGGAGTTGATTCATTAACAAAGGGGTCGCACGATCCGGTCGCTACCGCTCGCGGTTCTGACACACCTCGCCTATTGCCTGCTTTCTTTCAAAAATCTTGCATCAAAGGCCCGCGGCAACAGATCTCGAATCGACACTTCCTCTTTCTGGCCGCGCAAATTCGCTAAAACAATGGTGGCGTGTTTGGCAAACTCCCAGATGATTTGCCGGCAAGTGCCGCACGGCGGCGTCAACTGTTCCGTATCCGCGACGATAACCAGATTCGTGAAGTCGCGCTCGCCTTCTGAGAGCGCCTTCCAAATCGCCACGCGTTCGGCGCACACGGTCAGACCGTAACTCGCGCTCTCGATGTTGCAGCCGGTGAAGACCTTGCCGTCTTTCGTCCGCAACGCCGCGCCGACCAGAAAATGCGAAAACGGCGCCAGGGATTGCACGCGCGCGGCCGTCGCCGCTTCGACTAATGATTGAATGTCCTGTTCGTTCAAACCTGGCCTCCAACTGGGTGCAAAGAATTGGCCAGCCGCTCGCGAATCTTTCCACTGATCAAATCAATGCTCACTAAATTATGACCACCTTCAGGAATAATTACGTCGGCGAACCGCTTCGATGGTTCGACGAACTGCATATGCATCGGGCGCACCGTGGCGAGATATTGCTCGATCACCGAGTCGAGGGTGCGGCCGCGCTCAGCGATGTCGCGTTGCAGGCGGCGAATAAACCGCACGTCGTCAGGCGTATCGACGAAAACTTTGATATCCATCTGTTCGAGCAGGCGCGGCTCGGCAAAAATCAAAATCCCTTCGACGATCACAATCGATTTTGCTTCGATGGGAGTAGTCGCGGGCAGCCGAGTGTGCGTGCGAAAGTCGTAGATGGGAAGTTCAACCGGCTCGCCCGCCCGCAGCTTTTTCAAATGGTTTGCCAGCAGGTCGTTGTCAATGGCGTCCGGATGATCGAAGTTCGCCGCGTTGCGATAGTCCAGCGGCATGTCCTTAAGATTGCGATAGTACAAATCCTGCTGGATGAAAACGACTTCGTCGGCGCTGACGGTTTCCAGAATGCGATTGGCGACCGTGGTCTTGCCTGAACCCGTGCCGCCGCAGATACCAATGATCATAATCAGTCTTCGGTTCTCAGTTTTCAGTTTTCAGTTTTCAGTCGAATTATCACGCGCCGAAGCAGCTCCGTAAACTGCGCCCGCACACCCTCGCCGATGGCCATCACCTGGCTGTGATCGATCGGACGATTCGAAACTCCCGCCGCGAGGTTTGTGATGCATGAAATGCCGATCACTCGCATGTCCATGTGCCGCGCCACGATCGCTTCGGGCACTGTGCTCATGCCGACGGCGTCCGCGCCCAACGTGCGCACCATGTGAATCTCTGCCGGCGTTTCGTAGCTGGGCCCGATGAGCGCGGCGTAGATTCCGCGCCGCATTTCCATTCCCATTGCGTGCGCTTCTTCGATCACGATGTTCTGCAGCTCGGGCGCATAAACCGAAGTCAGATCGGGAAAGCGTGGCCCGAACCGATTGTCATTCGGCCCGGTCAGCGGATTCGCGCCCAGCAGGTTTACGTGGTCGCTAATCACCATCAAAGATCCCGGCGCGAATTCGACGTTCAGCGCGCCCGCAGCATTGGTCAGCACCAGCGTGCGCACGCCGAGCAGTTTCAGCACCCGAATCGGAAAGGTGACATCTTCTAAGCTGTATCCTTCGTAGAAATGAAAGCGCCCCTGCATCGCGGCTACGGGCACGTCGCCGACCTTTCCAATGACCAGTCGCCCAGCGTGGCCTTCAACAGTGGCGCGTGCAAACCCCGGGATTTCGTTGTAGGGAATCGTTGTCGCTTCGCCCAACTCCTCGGCGAAAGCGCCGAGCCCGCTGCCAAGCACGATCGCCACCGACACTTCGGCGCCGGCGCGCGCGCGAATCATGCGGGCGGCTTTCTCTGCACGTTCGTAGAGCGATGAAGAACTCGGTTCGGCTGACATTTTGATTTTCGCTGAAGACATTACAACAGTAAACCAGTTTAGAGTTCAAGCTTCAGCTCGCCAAATCACTATCACAACCTGAAGGTTGAACTCTGAACTGTGCTTACCTTTCCTTTTCGTAAGCAGTTCCCAGCGCTCGCGGGGCGCGCGATTGACCGATGAAACCCGCGAGCACGACGATCGTCACTACATACGGAATCATCTGGATGAACTGAACCGGAATGTCCTCGGCGGGATTCCAGGGGAGTTTGACCACACCTTGCATTTGAATCGTCAGCGCATCAGCAAGGCCAAACAGCAGACATGCGAGCATCGTCTGTACCGGCCGCCACTTGCCGAAGATCAGAGCCGCCAAAGCGATAAAGCCGCGACCAGCGGCCATGTTGCGGGTGAACAAAGACGACTGACCAATCGAAAGATACGCGCCTCCGATTCCGGCCAGTGCTCCCGACAAGATCACGCCGATGTAGCGCATGCGCTTCACGCCGACGCCCGCGGCGTCCGCGGCTTCAGGGTTTTCGCCGACCGCACGCAGGCGCAGTCCGAACGGGGTGCGATACAGAACGTATCGCGTGACCAGCACAACGACCAGAGCCAGCACCGAGATCACCGAAACATCGGTGAAGATTCGCCACTGCGGCACGAAGCTGGGAAGAAATCGAGAAAGCGCCGGCAGCAAATTCTCTCTCGGAATCTGCGGCGTCGAGCCGGAAGAAAGAAACAGCGCGCCGCTCAGAACCGCCGGCAGGCCGATGAAGAGAATGTTGATGCCCGTGCCGGTCACGACCTGATCGGCTTTGAAGCGAATGCAGGCCAGGGCAATGATGTAAGCGACCAGCGCGCCGGCGAGAATCGCGGCGGCGAGTCCAACCCACGGGCTGTACTGAGTGTAACCCGCAGGCAACCACGGCGCGGCGGAACTTCCGGCGTAGTAAGTTACGGAAGCCGCCGTAAATGCGCCGGAGAGCAGCAGACCTTCGAGCGCGATGTTGATGACGCCCGATCGCTCAGAGTAAAGACCGCCGAGCGCCGCCAGCACCAACGGTGTCGACAGACGAATCGTCGAGAATAAAAGCTGAAGAGTAAAGATTTGGCGCATTGCCTAGTTTGTTCTCTTCAAATCTTGAATCTGAAATCTGAAACAGGTCTTTGACTATCTGCGCTTCTGCTTACTGCTTACTGCCTTCTGCTTTCTAGACTTTCGCTTTCTTCATCAAACCAAACTTCTTCAATGGCCCGCGAAACATCGCTTCAGCAGCAACGAAGACAATCACGATTCCCTGCAACATGTCCACGATGTCTTTGGAAACATGAACTGTGTAAGCATCAACAAAGATTCCGCCGCGCAGCAAAATCGCGAACAGAATCGCGGCGAGAAATACTCCCACGGGATGGTTGCGGCCGAGCAACGCCACGGCAATGCCGACAAATCCGTAGTTCGCCGAAAAGCCGTCGTAGTAGCGGTGGCGATAGCCGAGCACTTCGTTAATGCCAACCATTCCGGCCAATCCACCGGAGATCGACATCGCTAAAATTATCTGCTTGCGGATCGAGATGCCGCCGTATTCCGCCGCCGACGGATTCGCGCCCGTCGCGCGCAGTTCGTAACCCCACTTCGTCTTCCACAAAAAGATATAGACCAGAATGCAAGCGATCACCGCGAAGATGAAGGCAATGTTCAGCGGAATCCGCGCCGGCAAACCGGGAATGAATCTGCCCAGCGTCGGTAGGTTGGCGGCGGGACCGATCTGCGCGGTCTGCATGATCGCGTCGCCGGGAATCTTGAAATGATATTGCGTGAAGTAACTGAGCAAAGCGATCGCGATAAAGTTCAACATGATCGTGTTGATGACTTCGTGCGATCCGAAACGCGCTTTCAATAATCCCGGAATGCCGCCCCAGATTGCGCCGGCGGCGATCGCAGCGATGCAGCACAAGGGCAAAAGCACGGGCGCCGGCAGGTTAGCAATCGGCGAACTAAGGACTTGTCCGGAACCCGGATTAATGATCGAGATGCCGCCGAACTTGATTCCGACCCAGGCGGTTGCGAACGCCGCGACATAGAGCTGGCCTTCGGCGCCGATATTCAGAAGACCACAGCGAAAGGCCACGGCCACCGCGAGCCCGGTGAAAATCAGCGGCGTCGCGTTGAAAAGCGTGTAGCCAATTCCGTCCGGCCACGAAAACGCGCTGCCGATCAGCAACTTATACGTTTGAAACGGGCTGTCGCCGATGATCCACACGACGATGCCGCCGACGATGAAGGCAGCGATGACGGCAACCAGCGGAAACAGAATCTCGCGTAATAGTTTCATTGTCTTAAAGCGCCGTTAGGCGCGCCATATTTATAGTACTCGTGTATGTGTGCTCTTTCTCTCCGCAGTCGCGAAAGCTTCGCGACTGCGGAATCTTCTTTTGGTTGTGCCGGGCCTATAAATATGTCGTGCCTACGGCACTCATTTGTGTCCCCCAGTCATCATCAATCCAATCTCTTCATTCGTTACGGTCTTCGGATCGACCTCGCCCGCGACCTTTCCGTTATGCAGCACCAGCAAACGATCCGACAACGAAGTCACTTCTTCCAACTCGGCAGAAACCAAAAGGACGGCGCAACCGGCATCGCGCAGCGCCACGAGTTTTCGATGGATGAATTCGATCGCGCCAATGTCCACGCCGCGCGTTGGCTGGGAAACCAGAAGCAACTTGGGAGGCAATTCAAACTCGCGACCGATGATCAGCTTCTGTTGATTGCCGCCCGAAAGCGCGCGCGCCGGCAGCGCAGGGTTCGGCGGACGCACATCAAAGTCGCGTATCACCTGTTCAGTGCGGCGTAGAATTCCCTTCTGATCCAGCAGAACGCCGTTAGAGGACACGGCGGGCCGGCGATAATGAACGCCGAGAATCGTGTTCTCGGCGAGACTGAAATCAAGCAACAGCCCGCGTCGATGACGATCCTCCGGGACGTGCGCAATGCCCAACTCTCTCCGCTTGCGCGCATCAAGCCGGGTGATGTCCTGACTTTCGAACGCCATCGTTCCAGAGACGTGCGACCCGGGAATCAAACCAGCAAGCGCTTCGATCAATTCAGTCTGGCCGTTGCCCTCAACGCCCGCGATGCCGACTATTTCGCCGGCCCGGACTTCGAATGAAACGCCATCAAGACGCTTGCCGCCATCACGCCCGGCGATTGAAAGATCGCGCACACTCAGAACCGTTGCGCCGGCTTTGGCTTCAGGCTTCTCGACGCGCAAGAGCACCTCGCGGCCAACCATCAGACGCGCCAACTCGGCGGCATTGGTGGCGCTGGTTTTCAAATCTCCGACGACGCGGCCATCGCGCATCACGGTTACGTTATCGGAAATCGCGAGCACCTCGGAAAGCTTATGCGTGATGATCACAATCGTCTTGCCCTGCTCGCGCATGCGGCGCAGGATCGCGAAGAACTCTTCAACTTCCTGGGGCGTCAAAACGGCGGTCGGTTCGTCGAGGATTAAGAGTTGAGCGTGACGGTAAAGCGCCTTGAGGAGTTCGACTCGCTGCTGCTGTCCAACCGACAGGCTTTCAATTGTGGCGTTCGGATCGACGGCGAGCTTGAATTCATCAGAGACTTTCCGAATCTCCTCGGCGGCTTTCTTCAAATCCAGCGAAGCCGCGCTTCCCGGCTCAGCGCCGAGCACAATGTTTTCGGCCACCGTCATCGGCTCAACCAGCATGAAGTGCTGATGAACCATCCCGATGCCGAGTTTGATCGCATCGTGCGGCGTGCGAATCTCGCGCGCCTGGCCATTGATCAGAATCTCGCCGCCATCGGCCGTGTAAAATCCGTAGGCGATGCGCATCGCCGTGGATTTACCCGCGCCGTTTTCGCCGACGATGGCATGAATCGTGGCCGGCTCAACCTTAATGCTCACGCGGTCGTTAGCGAGCACGGCGCCAAAGCGTTTTGTAATGTCTCGCAGCTCGATCATTACTTCATCATTCCGTCGGTAACTTTAATTTGACCGGCGATGATTCTCTTCTTTGCGGCTTCAACTTCGTCAATCGTCGCCTGCGGAATCAAGTCCCGGTTGTATTGATCGAGGGTGTAAGCCACGCCGTCACTATCCAAACCGAAGACGTGAAAGCCTCCCTGAAATTTGTGCGCCACGACGTCAGAGATGATGTTGTAAACCGCGTTATCGACCCGTTTGACCATGCTCGTCAGGACAAAGCCGGGCTTGAGCATGTTTTGATTTGAATCGACGCCGATCACGAAATGCGTCGCGCGGCCATTGTCTTTTCCCGCCTGCTCGACGGCGTCGAAAGCACCCAGGCCGGAGTTGCCGGCGGCAGTGAAAATCACATCAGCGCCTTTGTTGATTTGCGCCAGCGCAATCTCTTTGCCTTTGCCCGGATTGTTCCAGGCCGCGTCGGTGACGCCGACGTAGTTTTGCACCACCTTGATGTTTGGATTGACGGCCCGGGCACCTTCTTCGTAGCCGGTCTCAAATCGATGAATCAACCCGATGTCCATGCCGCCGATAAAACCGACCGTGCCGGTTTTTGAAGTCTTTGCGGCGATCATGCCGACCAGATACGAGCCTTCGTGTTCTTTGAAAACCAACGAAGCGACGTTGGCTTTAGGAGTTTTGCCGTCGGCTTCAAAAATCACCCCGTCAATGATCGCAAACTGGAGATTCGGATAATCGTTCGCGACCGATTGCATGATCGGGCCCTGGGCAAAGCCTACCCCGATAATCAGATCATAGCCGCGCTCAGCGAACGCGCGCATCGCCGGCTCGATCGATACCGGATTGCCGGGTTCGACGTCGCGCAAAATTATGTCGAACTTCGCTTTGCCACAGCTCGTCTTGCCGTCAGGCAGCATGCCGGTTTCGGCGCATTTCACGCCCGTCCAGGCCGCCGCGTTGAAAGAACGATCGTCTTTGCCGCCAATATCAAAAACAATCCCAACGTGAATCTTTGATTTGTCGTCGGCCCCGTACAGCGAGCGATTGCACGCCGGACCGACGAACACCAGCGAAGAGAGCAGAAGCAGGATTAGTAAGGCTTTCAATTTCATGACGCAATTTACGCGGTCAGAACCGGGAGCGGTAGCGACCGGATCAAAGCGCAAGGTGATTGTACGATCCCGTCGCTACCGCTCCGGGTTCCGACACTCCCTGATCCAAAGCGCCGTCGTCGCTTCGCTCTGCCGGTGCACTCCAAAACTTTTCAATTTCATTTGTCGATTACTTCCTTGATGAGCGCTGGCAACTCGCTCGGACGCTCATCGCCAATTTCGTAAGCCGCCCGAATTCGCGCCGCGGCCTGCTGACCTCGATTCGAGTCGGCGCAATAGACCAAGCCGATCGGATCGCGGGAACGAACTTCGTCGCCGATCTTAACTTCGCTTACAAAGCCGACTGCCGGGTCGATTTGATCTTCCATTCGCACGCGTCCGCCGCCGGCTTCCGCGATGGCGTGCCCAACCTCTTCCGTGCCAATCTGAAGGACAAATCCCGAGCGCGCCGATTCTACCTTAAACACCTTGTCTGTCAACGGCAGAACACCTGCCGGATCGTCACACACGCGCGGGTCGCCTCCCTGCGCTTCGACGTTCTTTCGAAAGCACTCCAGCGCCGCGCCTGATGCGTGCACTTGCTGAATTCGAACCCGCGCCTTTTCTACCGATGATTCAAGGCCTGACAACACGATCATGCGAGCCGCTAATTCGATTGAGAGATCGAGCACCGGGCGCGCGCCTTCATCAAACTCGCCGCGCAAAAGTTCGATGCACTCTCGCACTTCGACTGCGTTTCCCACGGCGCGTCCCAGCGGTTGGTTCATGTCGGTGATCAGAGCTTGCGATCGCACTCCCAGCGAGTTCCCCGTCTTAACCAGCGCGCGCGCTAATTCCCTGGCGCGATCCCGCTCGCGCATGAACGCGCCTGAGCCGGTCTTAACGTCAATGACCATCGCGTCCAAACCAGCCGCGCCTTTTTTGGAAATGATCGAAGCAACGATCAGGGGAATTGATTCGATGGTGGCAGTCGCGTCGCGCAGCGCGTACAGCTTTTTGTCGGCGGGCGCGATCTCCGCTGTCTGTCCGTTCATCGCAAAGCCCGCCCTGTCAAGCACGGCGCGGAATTCTTTGAGCGATAGATCGACGCGATAGCCGGGAATGGATTCAAGTTTGTCGAGCGTGCCGCCGGTGTGACCCAATCCGCGTCCGGAAATCATCGGCACGCAGACGCCCGTCGCCGCCGCGAACGGCCCGATCAGAAGCGAGGTCTTGTCGCCGACACCACCGGTCGAGTGCTTGTCGGCTTTTGGTTTGGGAATGTCTGAAAAGTCGAGAATCTCGCCGGAGTGAAGCATTGCTTCCGTCAGCGCGGATTGCTCAGCGTCGGTCATCCCACGGAGAAAGATCGCCATCAGCAACGCCGTGCTCTGGTAATCAGCGATCTCTTCGCGAGCCACGCCGTTTACAAAGAACGTGATCTCTTCGCGCGAAAGTTCCGCGCCGTCACGTTTCTTGCGAATGATGTCCTGTGGCCTCAACTCGATTCGTCCCGTAGCAAAACCACTGCCTGCACGGTCACCGCTTCGCCCCGTCCGACAGCATCTAGGCCTTCACCTGTCTTGGCCTTCACGCTAACGCAACCCTTGTCGACGTCGAGGGTCCTGGCAAGACTTTCGCGCATCGCTTCCATATGCTCGCGCAACTTCGGTCGTTCCAGCGTGATCGTCGCGTCAGCGTTGACAACCTGAAACCCACGCTCGTGCGCCAGCCCGCTCACGCGCGCCAGCAATTGCAAACTGTCAGCGTCTTTCCATTGCGGATCATTATCGGGAAAGTGGAGACCAAGATCGCCTTCGCACAGCGCGCCCAGGATCGCATCTGCGAGTGCGTGGGCCAACACGTCGCCATCAGAATGTCCTTCGGCGCCGCGATCGGCGGTGATCCTCACGCCGCCAAGGACCAAAGGACGCCCTTCGGCCAGCCGATGCGTGTCACAACCGATGCCGATACGAAACATAAGGGTAGGGGCAGGGCTTGTCCCTGCCCGTTATTCGGTTCATTAAAGCGGCACGGGCAGGGACAAGCCCTGCCCCTACGATTGAAGAATCGCTTCAGCCAGCACCAAATCTTCTGCTCGGGTAACCTTGATATTCCGCGCGCTGCCCTCCACGGCGATAATCTCGGCGCCGAGACGCTCGACCAGCAAGCTATCGTCTGTCACTTCGATTCCTGAAGCCTCAACTTCATCCAGTTGATCGTAAGCGCGCTTCAGCAGATCGTAACGAAAACATTGCGGCGTTAACGCGCGTCGCAAATTATGGCGCGGCGGAGTACGTTTGACGCGTCCGTTCTCAATGTCTTTGATGGTATCGGCGACGGGCGCCACCAAAATCGCAGCGCCGCTGGCCCTCGCCGCAGCGACCACGCGATCGATTTCGTCCGGCGTCACGAAAGGCCGCACGCCATCGTGTACGGCAACGATCTCGGCACCGCCAATCGCGTTCAAGCCACGCCGCACGGATTGCGCGCGCGTCGCGCCGCCGGCAACCACGCGCGACAATTTCCGGACTTCAAACTTTTCCGCCAGAGATGAAAAACCGACGGTTTGTTCGGCGGGCACGACCACCATGATTTCGTTGATCTCTTCACAGCGCTCGAATTGCCTGAGCGTGTGAATGATGATCGGAACGCCGCACAGTTCGAGGAATTGCTTGGGCTGGTCGCCGCCCAGCCGGGTACCTTTTCCGGCGGCGACAACGATCGCAACGTTCATTCGTTAGCCTTCGGTGTCGTTAATGCGCGTCAAGGAAGGGGCCGAACGTACTTCGCGCAGGGGCCGGCGCGATCGTTCGTCGTTGCCCGCGCCGTCGGATTCATCACAAAGACGTCCGAAGATCATCTTGCCCGCGGTGGTCTGAAGCACGCTGGTCACCGCTATGTCGGCGTTCTTTCCGATCAGGCGGCGCGCGTTATCGACTACGACCATCGTGCCGTCATCGAGGTAAGCGACGCCCTGGTTGTATTCTTTACCTTCCTTCAAAATAAAAACGTGCATCGCTTCGCCCGGCAGCACGACCGGCTTTAGCGCGTTCGCCAGTTCGTTGATGTTCAGCACGTTGACGCCGCGCAGTTGCGCGACCTTATTCAAATTGAAATCGTTGGTGACAATCACGGCGTCGAGCTGTTTTCCCAGTTCGATCAGTTTCAGATCGACTTCGCGCACGGCGGGAAAATCAGTTTCCACAATCTGTATGTCAAGCGAGCTGTTGTTCTGCAGGCGATTGAGCATGTCCAGTCCGCGCCGTCCGCGTTGCCGCTTGGATGAATCGGGCGAGTCGGCGACTTGTTGCAGCTCGCGCAAGATGAATTGTGGAATGATGAGTGTGCCGGTTAGAAAACCAGTCTCAGCCACGTCGGCAATGCGGCCGTCGATGATTACCGAAGTGTCGAGAACCTTCAGATCGCGGCGCGATGTCTTGTCGCTGAAGATCCCGCCGAGCGCCGACAGATCGAGATAGTCGCCCTTCGCAGCGCCGACCATCAGGCCGATGTACGCCATGAAAACAATCAGCGCGAGCGTCAGAAACGCTCGGGTTTCGGGCGGCACGGCCGCAGACTCCTGACTGGCGATGAGGCTTCCAATCAGATAAGCGCCGATAATCCCGAGGATCGATCCCGCGGCGGCTCCGATAAGCGTCTTCAGAGACGCGCGCCGAATGCGAATCTCAAACAACACGATGGCCACGGCGATGAGCGCGGCCGCGCCGGCTGAAATAAGGTGGCGCCCCGGAATTGGATGCAGCACGTAACCCGCGCTTATCAGGAAGGCAGCGAAGACTAATCGAAGGATGATGACATCAAAGCGCATAATGCGGGCATATTAACACGCATCACGCCCGGCGTCACCGCTTTTGGTTACACGCTTTTGGTTACCCGCGAAAATCGCGCTACCTGGTGACTTCAAGCTCAGGGCTTGGCGGTTTCACAACCACAGCCGGAATATTCGCGTCGCGCACCAGTTGGTTGAACGCCGGCACATCGGTCTTCATGACTTGCCCAAGCTTCTGGAGTTGCGCGTCGATCTGTGCGGCCAGTTCGTCATACACCGCGTATGACTGATCGTTCGGCGGCGTTTCCGATCGCGAGACGACGCCAGCCAGCGCCGCCAGTTTGTTGTTGAGCCGGATGGGAAAGTTCAAAGGATCCTGACTGCTCTGGTTCTTGGTCTGATAGAGCGCTTCCTCGATCTCCGTGAGCCTCTTATTCAGCGCCATCCCTGCATCGCTGATCGCTTTGGTATTCGGTTGCCCGGCGACGCGCCTGACCAAATCCTCAACCTGCTTTTTCACGTCGCGAATAGAAATGATCGCGTTGTGTGTCTCGGTCAGCTTGTCTCGAATCTTCAACGCCAGATCGAGTTGCTTCGCATAGTCGGCGGCGGTGGTAGTCAAACGCGGATCGGGTTTGACCTCAAAACTCTCTGTCATCGTCTTGCCGTCGACGGTTAGCTTGACCTGATAATTGCCCGGCGCGATGCGCGGCCCGCGCGTCTCGCCCGACCACAAAATCATTCCCGGAAAACGCGTGGCGTCCGCGTAGCGCAGATCCCAAACAAAACGATTCAGCCCCACGTCAGTCGTGACGCGCGCCGGCGCGCCGCCGCCGAAACCTTCGTCTTCAGCGGGAGGCGCTGGTTGTTGCTCGGCCGCACCGGCGCCCGCGCCCTGTCTCGGTAACCTGCCGATGAACTTGCGAATCGACTTGCCGTTGGAATCAAGAAACTCGATCACCAAATCTGTTGTCGGTTTCGTCTTCAGCGAATAATAAACAACGGCCCCGCTCGCGGGATTGCGGCCGACTGTTGCGGTCGGCGGCAATTGAAATCCGCCGCCGCCCGGCATCCGATAAGCTTCCTTCGGTTTGAAAAGGTGCGAGTCGCTCGCCGCTTTGAATCCACCCGCATCCATCAATTGATGCAGCACCGGCAGATCGTCAAAAATCCAAAACGAGCGACCCTGCGTGGCCGCAACCAATTCTTTTTCGCGCTTCTGGATTACAAGATCGGTAATCGGAGTAATCGGAAGATCAAACTGCATCGATTGCCAATTCGCGCCATCGTCAAACGAAATGTAAATGCCGGTTTCAGTGCCGGCGTAAAGCAGACCGCGTTTGTTTGGATCTTCGCGGATCACGCGGGTGAAGGCGCCATCAGGAATGCCTGTGGTGATCTTCTTCCAGGTCTTGCCGTAGTCGCTCGTTTTGTAGAGATACGGTTTGTTGTCGTCATGCTTGTACATCGTCGCCGCCACATAAGCCGTCCCGGCATCGAAGGCGCCGGCATCGAGCGAGTTGATCTGAATCCACTCCGGCATCAAGTCTTTCGGCGGCGTGACGTTCGACCAATTCTTGCCGCCGTCGCGTGTAACGTTCACCAGGCCATCATCAGAACCCGTCCAGATTGTGCCCGCGGCCACGGGCGATTCCATCACGGTGAAGATCGTGTCGTAGTATTCAATGCTGGTGTTGTCTTTGGTGATGGGGCCGCCCGATGATCCCTGCTTCGACTTGTCGTTGCGCGTCAGATCGGGACTGATTACTTCCCAACTCTGACCTTCGTTTGTCGATTTGAAGACGACGTTAGCGCCACAATAAAGCGTGTTCGCGTCGTGCGGAGAGAATACGATTGGGAAGTTCCACTGGAAGCGATACTTGATGTCCCCGGCGCCTGAACCCATCGGATTGTTCGGATAGGGATTGACGTCGCGCAACTGGTCGGTGTGATGGTCATAGCGAGTGATCAAGCCGTCATAAGAACCGGCGAAGACGATTTCGGAATCCTTCGGCGAGGGCGCAATCCAGCCCGATTCGCCGCCGCCAACGTCGAACCAATCTTCGCGGGTGATGGCGCCGCTGGTCGTACGGCTGGCAATGCGAACCGTCGAATTGTCCTGCTGCGCCCCGTAAACGTGATACGGAAAATCGTTGTCGACCGCGACGCGATAGAACTGCGCCGTCGGCTGATCCTGTTCGCTCCAACTCCGGCCGCCGTTGTACGAAACGTTCGCGCCGCCGTCGTTGCTCTCAATCATGCGGTTCGGATCTTCGGGCGCGATCCATAGATCGTGATTGTCACCGTGAGGCACTCCAATGCCAGTGAACGTGCGCCCGCCATCGTTCGATCGATAAAACCCAGTGTTGAGCACATAAACCGTCTCGGCATTTTTCGGGTCGGCGTAGATACGCGAGTAGTACCACGCGCGCTGGCGCAGATTGCGCTGCTCGTTCGTCTTCGTCCACGTCCGGCCGCCATTGTCCGAGCGAAACACGCCGCCGTCTTCCGCTTCGACAATCGCCCAAAGACGATCCGAATTCGCGGGCGACACAGTGATCCCGACAATTCCGATCGTGCCTTTCGGCAAACCCTGGTTGCGCGTAATTTCAGTCCAGGTGTCGCCGCCGTCAGTTGATTTGAAGATGCCGCTACCGCTACCCCCGCTCTCCATCGTCCAGGGCTTGCGATAGACTTCCCAGAACCCCGCGTAGATCACATTCGGGTTGGTCGGATCGATGATCAGATCGCAAGCGCCGGCTTTGTCGCTGCGATAGAGAACTTTCTCCCAGGTCTTGCCGCCGTCTTTAGAGCGAAACACACCGCGCTGCTGGTTCGATCCCCACACGTGCCCCTGCGCCGCGACATAAACGATGTCCGGATTCTTCGGGTGCACGCGAATGCGCGAAATCTGTCGCGTGTCTTCCAGCCCCGTGTGCTTCCAGGTCTTGCCGCCGTCAGTCGATTTGTAAACGCCGTCACCGTGCGAGACGTTGCCGCGAATTGGTGACTCGCCCATGCCGACATAGATCGTGTTCGAATCGGAATCCGACAAACCAATCGCGCCGACCGAGCCGGTGCCGAAAACTGAGCCGTCGCTCACCGCTTGCCAATTGATGCCGCCGTCTACGGTCTTCCAAACACCGCCGCCGACGCCGCCGAAATAAAAAACCATCGGCTGAGTCGCAACGCCCGCAACCGCGGCCGAGCGCCCGCCCCGGAATGGTCCAATCTGTCGCCATTGAAGAGCTTTGAGCGGATCGCTCTCGCTGGTTGACGTTGGTGCGGCGGGTGGTTGTCGTCGTTGGGCGATGATTGGGTTCGCCAGCAAAACAAGAACAATCAAAGCGATGAATTCCCACGATCTCTTCGACATGCTAGTGGACTCCTTTAGATCAGTAGTTTCGCGCTCGCGCAAACAGAAGTTGGAGCTGAAAGCTCAACCAGCCTGCGAAGCAGGCGGAAGAATTTAGCCCAGGGTGAAGCGAGCAAAGCGAGCGGAACCCTGGGTGTTGACACCATAAGTGACCTAGCCCGCTTTAGCGGGCGACAGAATTTCGCGCGAGCAATCGTTCTTTCACCCGCTAAAGCGGGCTGGAAATCATTCTCCGAGTTTTACCCAGGGCGGCGCTTCGCTCCACTTCGTTCCGCTGCGCTTGCCCTGGGCTATATTCTTCCGCCTGCTGCGCAGGCTCATTGAGTGACAACAGTACGGTTGAATTCTTTTCCAACTAAAACAATTCACCCAGTGCTTCTTCCACCGAACGCACACCAATAACTCTTAAGCCGAGCAGCTTCTCTAAACCTGAAGTATTCGACGACGGCATCACGATTTTCTTGAATCCTAAAGCTTGCGCCTCGCGGGCGCGCACCGCGGCTTGCATCGCGCCGCGCACTTCGCCGGTTAAGCCGACTTCTCCGAACACGGCGGTGTGCGCATCGATCGGTTGGTTGCGAAAACTCGAGGCGATTGCCGTCACCAGGCCGAGGTCAACCGCCGGCTCGTCAACTTCCAAGCCACCGGCAATGTTCACAAAGACATCGTCTCCGAGCAGTTGCATGCCCGCGCGTTTCTCCAGCATCGCAATCATCAAAGCCACGCGATTCTGATCGACGCCCTGGGTCATGCGCCGGCCGGTCCCGTATTTCGAACTCGAAACCAGCGCCTGAATTTCGACCAGCATCGGCCGCGTGCCTTCCATGCAAGCCGTGACGACCGAGCCGGCAGCTTCAGCCGGACGCTCAGCCAGAAACATCTGCGAAGGATTCGCCACGGGCCGGAGACCCGAACTGGTCATTTCAAAAATGCCGACTTCGTTAGCCGCGCCAAAGCGGTTTTTGGTCGCCCGCACGATGCGATGATTGTGATGGCGCTCGCCTTCGAAATAGAGCACCGTGTCAACGATGTGCTCCAACGCGCGCGGCCCGGCAATCGAACCTTCCTTAGTCACGTGGCCGATCAGAAAGACGGGAATGCCGCGCGTCTTTGCCAGCATCAGGAACTGCGCGGCGACTTCGCGAATCTGCGATATCGATCCGGGAGCTGATTCAATGTCAGAAGAAAAAGTTGTTTGAATGGAGTCGACGATGATCGCGCCGGGTTGCAGGCGTTCGATTTCGCGAAAGATATTTTCCAGATTAGTTTCGGGTAGGAGCAGAAGGTTGGGCGCGTCGACTCTTAACCTTTCACCACGCAACTTGATCTGACGTTCTGATTCTTCACCGGAAACGTAAAGGACGATCACGCCGGTCGCGCTAAGCTTGTCGGCCACCTGCAACAGCAGAGTGCTCTTGCCGATTCCCGGATCGCCGCCGAGTAAGACCAGGGTTCCCGGAACGATTCCCCCACCCAGCACCCGATCGAATTCCGTCACGCCGGAAGAGATGCGCACGTCATCCTGCGATTCGATCTCGGTGTAGGCCACGGCCTTCGGTTCACGCAGCCGGAACGCATTACGGCCCGCGCCCTTCTTCGTCGTGACGACGCGTTCCTCAACCAGCGAATTCCACTCGCCGCACTCAGGACACTTGCCCAACCACTTGCGCGATTGAAAGCCGCAACTCTGGCAAATGAAGGTAGTGTTTGGTTGTTTGGGCAAAGAAGTCCAGTGTCCGACAAACTTCAGTTTGTCGCTTCAAGTTGAAAATTTAGAAGCATCGACAAACTGAAGTTTGTCGGACATCCAAGCCTACAGCAGAGCTTTCACATTTTCAGTTGGCCTACCCAACACCGCACGGGCGCCGCGCTCGACAATTGGCCGCTGGATCAAATCAGGATGCTTAACCATCAGCGAAATTATTTGATCATCGTTGAAGTCTTTCTTACCCAAACCAAGCTCGCGATAAATCGTTTCACTTGTGCGCAAGAGCTCGCGCGGCTTAATGCCCAGCTTTTTGATTAGCTCGCGCAATTTCTTCTCACCCAATGGCGCGAGATAATAGTTCACTTTCTCAAACGCGACGCCGCTCTCACGGAGCAACTTGTCCATTTCGCGACACTTGGTTCAAGTGGGCTTTTCGTAGATGGTGATTTTGTCTTTCATAAACTCCGTACTTTGTACTTGGTGCTTTGTACTTTGTTCGGGACTCAGACTTGAGTTAATGCAAGAGCACTAAGCACAAAGCTCAAAGCACTAGGCTCGTCCTATGGGAATATCCCGCGTACCCGCGTCGCTTCAGCTACGCGGTCGATCGCCAGGATGTAAGCGCCGGTGCGCATGTCTGTGCCATAGCGCTGCGCCGTCTGGTGCACCTTGTTGAAAGCATCACCCATAGTGTCTTCCAGCGTTTGGTTGATGCGCGACTCGCTCCAGAAAAACGAGTACTGATCCTGCACCCATTCGTAATAGCTGACCGTCACGCCGCCGGCATTGGCCAGGATGTCAGGAATCAACAGGACGCCCTCATCTTCGAATACGCGGTCCGCGCCGGGAGTTGTTGGGCCGTTGGCCAACTCAGCGATGATCTTCGCTTTCACTCGCCCAACATTCGCCATCGTGATGCTGTTCTCGAGCGCCGAAGGGCACAGGATGTCGCAATCAACTTCGAGCACGTCGTTGGGTGCAATCTCTTTCGCATTCTCCAGGCCGTAGAGCGCGCCTGTTTCCTCTTTGTGTTTCAGCGCCGCCTGGATATCGAGACCAGTCGCGGAATAAACGCCGCTCTTCGAATCGCACGCGGCAACTATTCGCGCACCATCCTCGGCTGCGAGCCGCGCGATGATCGAGCCGGCATTGCCAAATCCCTGCACCGCCACGCGCGCGCCTTTCAAGCTGGTCCCCTTGACCTTGCATGCTTCCCGCAGAGCGTAGAGCGCGCCGCGCGCCGTCGCTTCGTGCCGGCCCAGCGAGCCGCCGAGCGAGAGCGGTTTGCCGGTGACGACGCCCAGCTCAGTGTGACCGCGCACCATCGAGATCGTATCCATGATCCAGGCCATCGTTTGCGAATCGGTGTAGACATCGGGCGCCGGAATGTCTCGGTCAGGCCCGATGATCGGGGCAATCTCGAATGCATAACGCCGAGTCAGTCGCTCTAGTTCGTGGATTGACAGACTCTTCGGATCGCAAATCACGCCGCCTTTGCCGCCGCCGTAAGGGATGTTGACGGTCGCGCACTTCCAGGTCATCCACGACGCCAGCGCCTTCACTTCGTCGAGCGTCACGTTCGGGTGATAGCGGATGCCGCCTTTGGCCGGGCCGCGCGCGATGTTGTGTTGCACGCGATAGCCTTCAAAAACTTTCGTCTCGCCGCCGTCCATCTTGACGGGAATCGAAACGATGAGCTGCCGCTTGGCAGTCCTGAGCACGGCGCGCATCGACTCTTCGAGTTCGAGATAGTCGGCCGCGCGATTGAATTGCTGTTTGGCGATTTCAAATGGATTTAGTTCTTCCTGGACAGCAGGTGCTGTAGACATGATGCCTCCTCCGTGAAAATAAGCTTATAGGGCGGCGCTATCGTAAAGGAATTGGGCGGAAGTGTCCAAACGCGGAAACGCACAAATGCATTTTCCATTTGTCATTTTCCATTCGCCATCTGTCCTGCAAGCCTGATGACCGCTGAGCCGATGCCAAATGAAAAATGTCAAATGACGAATGGAAAATGATTCTTCTCGGTACCGCGGGAACAACTCCCCCGTTTCGTTGTCTAACCCTCCAGCTTCTTTGACCCGACGGCACCGGCAACGAGGAGGAGCCAAAGAGATGTTTGCCAACCTGATTGAATCCCAATCGCACGGGAAGGAATTTAAACGCCGGGGCCGATTCGTGATCGCGACCGCAGCGGCCTACACAGTTCTGTTCTTCGTCGCCGGGATCGTGAGTATCTACGCTTACGACGCGCGGGTCGAAGCTCAAACTGATGAGTTGGAAGTGCTCAACTGGGTCCCGCCGGTGACGCCACCTGTCGATCACATCAGGCCGCAGCCTGTACGCAGAGCGCCCGCGTCGAATAGCAATCGAGTTTCGCAGCAACCGACCCGGCCAGTTCTCTACGAGAGCGCTAGCAACCCACTCAAGTCGCCGGATCAAATCAGCGCGGCGCCAAATCCGATTCCGCCCGCGCCACCGGGCGCGATAATCGGTTCCCATATTTCCGATCCTGCGGGCGCGCCAAACACTTCCAGTTGCGTTACCTGTACAGGCAACGACACAAGCCCTCCGGTGCGAGTTGTGGTAACAACGCCGCCGCCAACGCCTATTACGGTCAAGCCGCCAACGCAGAAAGTATCAACAGGCGTGCTCATTGCAAAGGTGATCAGCTTGCCGCAACCACCGTATCCGCCAATCGCGAGGCAGATTCGAGCGCAAGGTTCTGTCAGCGTTCAGATCCTGGTTGATGAACAGGGGAGGGTAATCTCAGCGCAAGCCGTGTCAGGTAACCCGACGTTGGTGACGGCGGCGAGAGACGCCGCCATGCGCGCGCGCTTCACCCCGACCTTGCTCAGCGGCCAGCCGGTGAAGGTCCAGGGCACAATCATTTACAACTTCGTCCTACAGTAATCCGAAATCCGATCGATTGATGACTGGAGTAGCGCAAGTTTGGCACTTGCGCTACACCTTAGCCGTCTACAGGCCGACTGCTAACCCGGCGGATTAATTAATGTTTACGCCCGAAATCTCGACTTTCACCACCTCAAGTGATTTCTCGCCTTGAACCAAGCCCGGGCGACACGCTGAATTCACTTCAAGTATGACTCGAGCGAAAATCGCTTTCGCTCCGATGCCAGTGGCGCCCACAAGTCACCTAACCTCTTAATCCGACGGCCAACGTTGTCGATCTGAAAGTCTTCGATCTTGATCCCGCGCTCGATTTCTTTCCACGTCACCGGAGTCGAGACACTTGCTTTCGGAGTCGGGCGAACCGAGTAAACCGAAGCCAGCGTCCGGCCCGACGCGTTCTGGTTATAGTCGACGAGCACACTTCCCTTCGGACGGCGCGCGACGTTGTAAGTCGTCGTGATCAGTTTTGGGTGAGCGTCCTGAAGGACCCGCGCCAGCTCGCGCGCGAACATCCAGACTTCCTTCTGCATCGGGCCGCGCACGATCGGAACGTAGACGTGAATGCCCCGCGAGCCCGTGGTCTTCGCAAACGACGGCATCTTAAGAGACGTCAGTGCATCCCGGAGGATCAGGGCGATGTCCCGGACATGCTCGAACGACGTGCCGGCCACTGGGTCGAGATCGAAGTGCAGATAGTCCGGCCGTTCGGGATCGTCGCAGCGGCCATACCACTGATTCAGATCGATACAGCCGAGATTGATTACCCAGAGGAGCGACGCCAGGTCCTGCACCATCGGGAAGTCGACCAGCTTCGAGCCGTGCTGAAGGCGACAAATTTCAATCCATTCAGGCCGTGGCGAAGGCGCGCGCTTCATGAAAAAGAATTCGCCGGCGGCGCCGTTCGGATAACGCTTCATCACCATAGCGCGATCGCGTAGGTGCGGCAACAGCACCGTTGAGACATCCGCGTAGTACTGAAGCAGGTCTCGCTTGGTAATCTTCAACTCAGGCCAGAACAGCTTGTTCAGATTCGTCAGCCTTACCTGCCGATCGCCGAAACTGACCTCGAGGTGATCGATGTGTTTCGGAATCTCCACGCGACCGCGCGCGTCGGCTTTGCCCGCTGGTTTACCTTTAGAAGGATTGCGCTGTGTCTTTGTCATTGTCTCAACCCGAAGAGTCGGGAAGGCAGTTTAACGTCTCTGTAGCGGAAAGGCATCGAGGAGACAACGATTAGTTTTCAGCTTGACTAAGAACAATCTCATTAACACCTCGCTTCAGCGAGGTGACAACGAAGAAGGAAACAACCGCCGAACCGTTTCAACGGTTTACCAAAAGCCGTTGAAACGGCTAACCTATCTGAGCGCGCCCGGGGACACCTCGCTGAAGCGAGGTGTTAATGAGAGAAGAGATAGCGCATCCCCGGCTTAACACGGCGTTTCATCCATGGTACACTGGCTGCCCCGTTATGACTGATCTCGAATATTTTCACCCGGCGGTTCGCAACTGGTTTCGGAAGCACTTCCCTGCTCCGACCGAGCCGCAAGCCCGCGCGTGGCCGGCGATCAAGCAGCGCCGTCACACTTTGATTGCCGCGCCAACCGGTTCGGGTAAAACGCTCGCCGCATTTCTTTCAGCCATCGATGACCTGGTTTGGAAAGCGGTCGATGGCCAGCTCGTTGACGAAACGCAGGTCGTGTACGTCTCGCCACTGAAAGCGCTCAGCAACGACATTCAGATCAATTTGCAGGAACCTCTGCGCGGCATACAGGAAGAACTCGCTGCGATGGGAATTGACGACGTGCAGATTCGCACTTTTGTGCGCACCGGTGACACGCCCGCCAGCGAGCGCACGGCCATGACGAAGAAACCGCCGCACATCGTCGTGACCACGCCGGAATCCCTTTACATTCTGCTGACCAGCGAAGGCGGCCGCCGCATTCTGAGCACGACCCGCACACTGATCGTCGACGAAATTCACGCAATGGTTGACGACAAGCGCGGCTCGCATCTGTCGCTATCAATCGAAAGACTTCAGGCGCTGGTCGCCTCAGTAAAAGAGCCTCTGGTGCGCATCGGCCTTTCGGCGACGCAGAAACCGATCGAAGAAGTCGCGCGCTTTCTGGTCGGGACCGCCAACCTTGAAGAAGACGGCACGCCCCGCTGCACGATCATCGACACCGGGCACACGCGCAAACTCGATCTGGCGATCGAGATTCCCGGTTCGCCGCTCGAAGCCGTGATGTCGCACGAGATTTGGGAAGAAATCTACAACCGCGTCGCGGCCCTGATCCAGGAGCACAAGACGACACTTGTGTTCGTTAACACACGCCGCATGGCTGAGCGCATGGCGCGACATTTGGGCGAACGCCTCGGCGATGAAAACGTCACCGCGCATCATGGCAGTCTGGCGCGCGAACTTCGCCTGTCCGCAGAGCAAAGATTGAAATCGGGCGAGCTGAGCGCGCTGGTGGCGACGGCTTCGCTGGAACTTGGCATCGACATCGGCGCGGTCGATCTGGTGATTCAGATTGGATCGACACGCGCGATCTCAACTTTGCTGCAACGCATCGGGCGATCGAATCACACGGTCAGCGGCTTTCCGAAAGGCCGAGTGTTCCCGCTTTCGCGCGATGAACTGGTTGAGTGCGCGGCGCTGATGGATTCCGTTCGCCGCGGCGAACTCGATCGACTGGAGATTCCCGAGCAGCCTTTCGATATTCTCGCGCAGCAGATCGTGGCCGCGGTGGCGCCCGAAGAATGGACCGAAGATGCGCTGTTCGAAACGATTCGGCGCGCGTATCCCTACCGGAATCTTTCGCGCGAAGATTTTGACGCGGTGGTGCGGATGCTCTCGGAAGGTTTCACGACCCGGCGCGGTCGTCGCGGCGCTTATCTGCATCACGACGCGGTGAATCATCGCCTGCGGGCACGCAAAGGCGCGCGGCTCGCGGCCATCACCAGTGGCGGCGCAATTCCTGACACCGCCGACTACCGCGTCATCATGGAACCGTCCGAGACGTTTGTCGGCACGCTCAACGAAGATTTTGCGATCGAGAGTATGGCCGGCGATATCTTTCAACTCGGCAACGCTTCATATCGCATCAAGCGCGTCGAGCCCGGCAGCGTGCGCGTCGAAGATGCGAAGGGTCAGCCGCCTTCAATTCCCTTCTGGCTCGGCGAGGCGCCCGGACGCAGCGCAGAACTTTCGGAAGCCGTGTCGCGTCTGCGAACAGAGATCGCGGACAGAACTGACGCGTCAGCGAGCGACGCGGGCGAGGGCACGCGCGTTTCCAGTTTGGATTGGCTCACAAATGAAGTTGGTCTTCAGAGCGGCGCCGCCGAACAAATCGTTGAGTATCTGGTCGCGACAAAGTTGGCGCTCGGCGTGATGCCCACGCAACAACAGATCGTCGCTGAGCGTTTCTTTGACGAAAACGGCAGCACGCACGTCGTCATTCACGCGCCATTCGGCAGCCACTTGAATCGCGCATGGGGCCTGGCGCTGCGCAAGCGCTTCTGTCGCACCTTCAATTTCGAGTTACAAGCTGCGGCCACGGAAGATTCAATTGTGCTTTCGCTCGGTCCCACGCATAGTTTTCCGCTCGACACGATCTTCAGCTATCTCAATTCGAAGACTGTGCGCGACGTTTTGACGCAGGCGCTGCTCGATGCGCCGATGTTCAATATTCGCTGGCGCTGGAACGGGACGCGGGCGCTGGCGATTCCGCGCTGGCGCAGCGGCGGCAAGGTCCCGCCGCAATTGCAGCGCATGGCCGCGGAAGATTTGCTGGCGCTCGTTTTTCCCGACCAGGTCGCGTGCGCCGAAAACCTCACCGGGCCAATAGAAATTCCGAACCACCCACTCGTCACGCAAACAATCCGCGATTGTCTGGACGAAGCCATGGACATTCGCGGCCTGGAAGCTTTGCTGCAATCGATCGAGCGCGGCGAGCGCAGCCTGATAGCGCGGGATATGGTGGAACCTTCGCCGTTTGCCGCGGAGATTTTGACCGCGAAGCCCTACGCGTTTCTCGACGACGCGCCTGCCGAAGAGCGTCGCACTCTCGCAGTGATGAATCGCCGCTTCCTCGACGCAGAGTCCGCGGCCGACCTGGGCAAGTTGGATCAAGCAGCTATCGATCGGGTGCGCGAAGAAGCGTGGCCTCAGGCTGAAAGCGCTGATGAGTTGCACGATGCGCTGATGCAGCTTGGGTTCATGATCGTTGCAGAAGGACGGCGAAACGATTGGCAGGCGTTGTTCGATGAACTTGTGAGTGATCGTCGAGCGAGTGTGATGCACCCGCCTGCTACCGCAAGCGGTTCTGTGCCGGGACTGTGGATTGCGGCTGAGCGATTGGTGCTCCTTCGTGCAGTTCATTCGCAGGCATCGCTCACTCCTTTGATTGATCCGCCGGCAAGCTATGCCAACGAAACCTGGACGTTCGAAGATGCGCTGGTTGAGATTCTGCGCGGGCGACTAGACGGAGTTGGGCCCACGACCGTCAGTGAACTCGCCGCTTCGTTTTCGCTGCCGGTCAACCGAATCGAGCAGGCCCTGGCGCGGCTTGAAAGCGAAGGCTTTGCGATGCAAGGCAGTTTTACGCCGGAGCGAAACGAAACCGAATGGTGCTCGCGCCGTCTGCTCGCGCGCATTCACAGCTACACCCTCAATCGTCTGCGCAAAGAGATCGAGCCGGTTTCGGCCGCCGACTTCCTGCGCTTCCTGTTCGTCTGGCAAAAGGTCGCGCCCGATCATCATGTCGAGGGACCCGAGAGTGTCGCTGCGATCCTTGATCAGCTCGAAGGCTTTGAAGCGCCGGCGGGTTCGTGGGAATCCGAAATCCTGCCCGCGCGGCTGGCGGATTACGATCCTGCGTGGCTCGATGCGCTGTGTCTTTCCGGCAAACTCACCTGGCTGCGTTTGTCGCCGCCGCGTCTGTCGCCGGAAAAGACGAGCAGCTCATCCCCGGTGCGCAGCACGCCGCTCGTTTTGCTGAGCCGAAAAAATGTCTCCGTATGGAATAAGGTCTTCCCTGCCGCGCCCGAATCAAACGGCGTGACGCTCACGACGAACACACAGGCCGTCTATGAACATCTCAAACATCATGGCGCGTCGTTCTTTGTGGACATCATCGCCGCCACCAATCTTTTGCCAAGCATGGTTGAGGAAGCGTTGGGTGAACTCGTGTTTCGCGGCTTAGTCACCGCGGACAGCTTCACCGGTCTGCGTGCGCTTTTGACGCCACTGAGCAAGAGCACGCATCGAGAGGTCGAGAAGCGGCGACGAAAGCACAAGCAGGTTTACAGCATGGACAATGCCGGGCGCTGGGTTTGCCTGGGTACGCACGCCTCAGGCGTGCAGCATGCCGGAGGCATGCGTACCGAATCGATCGATCGCGATGCAATCGAAGCAGTGGCGCACAAGCTGCTCGCGCGTTACGGAGTCGTGTTTCGCAAGGTTCTCGAACGCGAATCGATCAACGTACCGTGGCGCGATCTGCTGAGAGTCTATCGGCGTCTGGAAGCGCGCGGAGAGCTTCGCGGCGGACGTTTTGTGGGCGGATTTTCAGGCGAGCAGTTTGCAACGTCGGAAGCCGTGCAACTTCTCAGATCGATTCGTCGCGCGGCGCCGGACGAAACCTTGATTTCGATTAGCGCCGCCGACCCGCTCAATCTGGTGGGCGTGATCACGCCGGGTGCGCGGCTTTCGTCCGTATCGTCAAACCGGGTGCTCTATCGCGATGGCGTTCCGATCGCGTTGCTGGAAGCAAAAGAGATTCGTTTCCTGGTAGAGATGAACGCTGCCGAGCAGTGGAAGGCGCGGAATGCTCTGCTGCGTCGCAATGTTCCGCCGAAAGTTCGCGCCTATTTGAGCACAAACGGCATGACTGTCTCGCCGCTAAGAGCGACAGCGTCGGCGTCTGGCTAAGCTAGGCCGGCTCATCGATATGATCGAGATCGCGATTAGCCGGCCCCTGAAACACCTTGCCGTAGGCGTCGTAGCGCGAGCCGTGGCAGGGACAATCCCAAGTCTTTTCTTTTGAATTCCAGTTAACAATGCAACCCAGATGAACGCAGGCTGCCGAGCGTTCGTGAGTCGCGCCGGCATCGTCTCGATAGACCGCGATTTTCTTTAGTCCGCGACGAACGACTGCGCCCTCGCCAGACTTGATCTCGTCCGCGGAATCCACATCACCGCTGGTCGCCAAATCCACGTACTGTGCGGCAACGTTGAGGCTCTGTTCAGCGAACTCAGGCAACGCCCGTAGTGTTTTGCGCGTTGGATCGTACAGAGTTTCCCATTCGTTTTCTCGTCCGATGATCATATCAGTGAGCAGAATTCCCGCGATGGTTCCATGCGTCATGCCGTTGCCCGAATCGCCGGTAGCAATAAAGACGTTGGGTTTATCCAGCGGATTGCGCCCGATGAAGGCCAGACTATCCAGCGGCTCCATTACCTGCCCCGACCATTGAAACTCGATCTTTCCGATCATCGGAAAACGAGTTCGCGTCCATCTCTCAAGCGACGCGAATCGCTTGTCGGCGTCATCCGCCTGTCCCGTCCTGTGATCTTCGCCGCCGACGATCAAAACGTCATGGGCGTTTCGATCGTCACGAACACTCTCAAGCCTAATGTAGTGATAAGGATTAGGTGTGTCCCAGTAAAGAGCCTTCGTCACGGAGCCACGCGGAATCCGCGCGCCGATCACGTAAGTTATATAGGCGGCTTGCTTGGTGTGAATCACATAGCGATCGTTAACCGGAGTGTTTGTCGCAACCACCACCGCATCGGCGGTGACGATCTGACCCTCGCTGGTCTCGATGCGCGCTACGTCCCCGCCTTCAATCTTGCCCGCGTGCGTTCCAGTAAAGATTCGGCCGCCGTCACGTCTGATTGCCTTCGCGAGTCCTGCCAGGTACTTCAAAGGATGAAACTGCCCCTGTCGCGGAAAGCGCAGACACTCGCCGGTGTCAAAGTCTTTGATAGGCGCTCGATCGACCATCTCAATGCCTGTCAGTCCGGCGCGATGAGTCGCCTTCAATTCATTTTCAAGTTGCTCTTTTGATTCATCGGGTGGAACGAAAAGATATCCATCGAGTCGCTCGAATTCACATTCGATTTCTTCTGCTTTGACAATCATTTCAACGCGATCGATCGCGGCCGAGTGACTCTGCGCGGCCAGTTGCGCCCCGCGCTCTCCGTGCAAACGCTCAAGCTCATAGAAGCGATCATCGAGCGCGTTGACCAGGTGCGCCGTCGTCCGACCGGTCATGCCGCCACCGATTGGCCCGTCGTCAAGAACGATGACTTGTTTACCTTCACGAGCAAGCAAGTAAGCCGTCGTCATCCCGGCAATGCCGGCGCCGACTATGCAGACATCCGCACTCATGTCTGCGGCGAGCGCGCCGTCGGACGGAATCTCTCCGCTGGTTGCCATCCAGATCGAAGTAGTCTGGCCAGAATCGCTTCTCATCAGTCTTGGTCCTCTTTCTTTTTCGGCTTCACGTCATAGAACGCGATGTTGACGATTAGAATCAAGCCCGCGGCGGCGGCCATTAGAAAGAAAATCGTCGGCAGGCCGGGATAGCCGAGAATGTGAAACGATGTCTCGACGCGCATCATCAGCGCGGCACCCACAATCAGCGCAGCCAGAATCAAACCCAGCGTAATCCGATTGGCGACTTTCTGCATGCCATCCAGCAGGATCTTTTCATCAATCGCGTCGACATTGACCTTCAGCTCATTATTTCCAATCACGTCCAAAATCCGGTTAACGCGTGTGGGCAGCCGCTCCACAAATTCCTTGACCTCGACGACGTTACTTAAGAGGTTGCCGGGCGCAAGGCTCTTCATCATTCTTTGCGCCAGAATATTCGTAGCTTCACCCTTGATGACCTCGTTGGGATTGAAGTCGGGCGCCAGCGTGTAAACGACTTGATCTAGATTCAGAAGCGTCTTGGCGATCATCGTGAACTCAGGTGGCAAACGAAACCAGCAGTCCGCCGAGATGCGCGTTATCTCGAGCACGATGCGGCCGGCGTCCATGCGTTCGAGAGTTGCGTCGGCGTTTCGGGCCACCAGATCCGCAACTCGACGTATGAAATCCGTCTTGTCGAAGTGGGCTTTGGCTTCGCCCATCTTTATGGAAATGTCGGCAGCCTCATCACCGCGGCCTTCGCTGATGGCCAGGAGCAGTCGCAACAGATTCTCCTGAAAGTTCTGCGGCAAGTGCCCGACCATCCCCAAATCAAGCAAGGCGATTCGACCGTCGTCGGTGAGAAAAACATTTCCCGGGTGCGGATCGGCGTGATAGAAACCATCGACCAGAATCTGTTTGAGATACGCTCGGAACAGTTCCTGGGAAAGCGCCACACCATCGGTTTCTAAAAGTCGCAGCGGACTCAGGCTGGTGATCTTCTTTCCCGGGATGTAGTCCATCGTCAGCACGCGCGAAGTGGTGAAGTCTTCAACCGGCTCGGGAATGATAATGTTTTCAAACTCACGCAAGCTGGAGCGTAGCTGTTTGAGGTTGCCCGCTTCGCGTTTGAAATCGAGTTCATTCAAGAGACTCCGGCGCAGCTCAACTAACATGTTGCCGAACTCGTAACGCTTCCCCACTTCGGTGTGCTCGTCGATAAAATCGGCGACAGTCTCCAGGGCTTCGAGATCCTCAACAATCTTTTCGCGCACGCCCGGGCGTTGAATCTTCACCACCACGGCGCGGCCGTCGCGCATGTACGCTCGATGCACCTGGGCCAGTGATGCCGCGGCCGTCGGTTCGCGTTCGAATTCCGCAAAAGCTTTCGAGATGCGTACACCCAGTTCCGACGAGACGATCTGTTCAGCTTCTTCAAAGGAGAAGGGCTCGATCTGATCCTGCAGCCGGGCGAGCGCCCCGAGATAAGGCTCGGGTAAGAGATCAGCGCGCGTGGAAAGAAACTGGCCCAGCTTAATGAACGTGGGTCCCAGCTTTTCGAGATCAGACGCCAACTCTTCTGCTTTTGGGGCTGCGGCGGTTTGAAGCGCCAGCTCGCGATCGTCGGCCACGTGGTCGAGTCCAGCCTGTTTCACCAAATCAGATCGCCCGTACTTAATCAGCAGGGCAATGATGTCCTTGTAGCGTTTCAAACTCTCCGGTTTGAGTGATAGTGTCACGCAATTCCCCTTCCCGTGATATCTATTCTTCTTCCCTGCGAGATCGCTTTCCGCGAATGAAGAGCAAAAACCCGGAGATCACGATGACCAGAGACGAAAATAATCCCAGCCAGAACCAGCCCGTCAGTTGCGCCGCGATCAGACTCGACTCGTCGTGAACTCGCAAGCGTTCGCGATTCATCAAGTAGACCGTGACCCCTCCGCATAGCGCGCTCACGATCGAATAGATCGTCAGCTTCTCTTTCAGCGCGCGGAAGATCTCTAACAGAGCGAGCCCGCCCAGAAGTATCGGCACGAGCCAGAGCAACGTCTGCCCGCCTCTAGCCAGATCCAATCCACTCAGCGTGTCTTTTGCGCCGGCGCAACTGACCTGAACCCACGGCAGAAAGAAACAGACGAGACCGATCAGAGCGGCACTTAGATTGATCCGTCGCAACATTCTCACCTCATCTCCTCCTCGCGCGCGGCCTGTCAACAACAAGCCTTGTCACCTTCGTGTACACCGCGACGCTTCAAGCGTCCGGTTTCCGATCTATCCAGCCAAGATTACCGCGCTTCACAAGATTCATCAATTGGTTGCGCAAGCACAGGGCAGCAATCGCGCCGGCACTAACAAACAACAACTGGCGGCAAGCGGACGGGAAATTTCACATTTTTTCTGATAGCATCTTCGCGCGTCGCCACGGCGCGAGAATCTTGCCCGCATGAATGACATGAGCACAGCGATTATTCAGCCCTCAACGCAGATGTTATCCACCGAAGAGATCCGAGCCGCGTTTCCTTCGCTCGAGCGCCGCCACAATGATCATCCCGTCGCGTACTTTGACGGCGCGGGCGGCACACAGACGCCGCGCGTGGTCGTCGATGCGGTCGCCGATTATCTGCTGAATCACAACGCCAATACTCACTGGGAGTACCCAACCAGTCACGAAACCGACGCGATTATCGAATCCGCGCGGCACGCGTTCGCGGACTTTCTGAATGCTTCAGCGAACGAGATCGTGTTCGGTCCCAACACGACGACGATGATCTATCACCTCTCGCGCGCCCTCGGCCGCACGCTTGGTCCCGGTGACGAGATCGTAATCACTGAACTCGAGCATCACGCGAACGTAGCGCCGTGGCAGGCGCTAGTGGTGGAACGGGGTTTGAACTTGAAAGTGGCGCAGATGGATCCCGAAACGGGCCAGCTCGACTGGAGCGACTTCGAGCGATTGGTTACGAAGAAGACGAAAGTCGTGGCGTTCGGCGCCGGGTGCAACGCGCTGGGCACGGTGAACGATTACCGCCGCGCAGTTGAACTCGCTCATTCAGTCGGCGCGCTCGCTTTGGTCGATGCGGTGCATTACGCGCCGTATTTTCTTTGCGATGTGAAAGCTACGGATTGTGATTTTCTCACCTGCTCAGCTTACAAGTTTTACGGACCGCACGTGAGCGTCTTTTACGGCAAGAAAGACTTGCTCGAGTCGGTTGATTTTCCGAAGCTGCAACCGGCGCCAGACACTGCGCCCGAACGCGCTGAGATGGGCACACAAAATCACGAAGGGATCGCCGGCGCCGCGGCGGCGGTTGATTTCTACGCGTCGCTTGCCGGTGGCACGGGCGTCTCGCCCGTGGTTGTTAACGCGCAAGATGCGCGTGCCACTCGCCGCGCACACCTGCAATCCGCCTTCGCAGGCCTGCGCGCGCACAGCGCCCCTCAAGTAAAGCGACTGTGGGAAAGCATGTCCAAAATCAAAGGCGTGCGATTGTACGGCCCGCCGCCCGACGTTGAGCGCACGCCGACGGTTTCATTCACCGTAAAGAACGTCGCGTCAACCGACGTCGCGCGGCGTCTGGCTGATCGCGGTTTGTTCGCTTCACACGGCGACTTCTACGCGGCGACGGTGATTGAAAGATTAGGTCTCGCGCCCGAAGGCCTGGTGCGCGTGGGTTGCGCGTGCTACACGAGTGATGACGAGATTGAAAGACTGATCGAAGCGGTGCACGGAATTGCGCTTGGCTCTTAGCGCTTTGCTCTTGGCTCTCAGATGAAGCAATACCACGACATCCTTCGCTCGATTCTCGAACACGGCACTGAGCACGAAGACCGCACCGGCGTCGGCACAATCTCGCACTTCGGATTTCAAACGCGCTTCGATCTCAGACATGGTTTCCCGATCGTTACTACGAAGAAAGTTCCCTTTCGCTGGATTGCGGAAGAGCTGTTCTGGTTTCTTTCCGGCGATACCAACGAAGCGAGCCTGCGCGCGCAGGGCGTAGACATCTGGAAAGAGTGGGCCGACGCAGAACACACGCGGCGCTTTGCGCGCGAGCCCGGCGATCTCGGTCCGATTTACGGTTATCTGTGGCGTTCTTTCGGCGGGCATTATCCGAAGCGCGACGGCGTCGATCAGATTGCGCGGCTAATAGATGAGATTGAGAGCAGTCCAAATTCGCGGCGCTTGATTGTGAGCGGTTGGGACCCGCGTGAATGCGATAACGTCGATCTGCCGCCGTGTCATACAGTGTTTCAGTTCAAGATTGAACAAGAACGCGTGCTGCACTGTCAGCTTTATCAGCGCTCTGCCGACGCCTTCCTGGGCGTGCCCTTCAACATCAGCTCGTACGCTCTGTTAACTCATCTGGTCGCGCACGTCTGCGGACTGGACGTAGGCGAGTTCATTTACACGCTCGGCGACTATCACATCTATCAGAACCACGTCGAGCAGGTTAACCAATTGCTATCGCGCGAACCACGGCCCTTGCCGCGACTGGAAATCAAAGATGAAGCAGATCAGTTGCGGGGTCTGGAAGGTTTGCTCAGCGTTCGCTACGAGCATTTGAACCTGATTGGTTACGAATCGCACGCCAAGATCGCGGGGCAGGTGGCGGTTTAGATTTGGCCAGGCGCATGGACTTTGAGATCGTAAGCCAGATAACTGATGTCGAACGGATCGCCAAAGGTCCGAGCGTCCGTGATCGGGCCCGTTTACGAAAGTGGTATGGGAAGGCAAGGTGGCGCAAGGTCAAAGGAGTTGCCAACATACGGCTGCCCGATGGTACGATACGGTTGGCTGAACTACATTGGTACGAGGCGCATAGGATTGGCAAGAAGGAAATCAAGATCAAGTTACCTTTCTTGGACTAAGAGATGAAGAAAGAAAAGAATCTGCATTTTGCAGTTTGCATTAACAACGAGGGTTACAAAGCTTCGTTAGAACTAGGCAAGTTGTATCGCGTGATTCCGGACAAAGACGCGGGCGCTCATGGCCTCATCCGCGTGGTTGATGAAAGCGGCGAGGATTATGCCTTCGCCGCAAATCGGTTTCACGCTCTCGAAGTCCCGCTGGTTGTCCGTCGAGCCTTACTCTCCGCTCGCGCGTAAGGGCCACCCTCAATGGCCATCATCGGCATCGTCGCAGTAGATCGAAATCTCGCCATCGGCAAAGACGGCCGGCTGCCCTGGCACTACTCTGCCGACATGAAGTTTTTCAAAGAGACGACGATTGGCAATGCAGTTGTGATGGGCCGCCGCACCTGGCTGACGCTGAAAGGACCGCTGAAGGATCGACGAAACATCATTCTCACTCGCGACCTGAGTTTTGACTCCCAGGATTCGCTCATCGCGATGCACGATGTCCAGTCCGTGCTCTCATACGCCGGCAAACAGGACTGTCACTTGTTCGTGATCGGCGGCGCGAAGGTTTATGAATCATTCCTGCCACACATCAATCGATGGATCGTCACTGAAGTTCCGCTCACCGTCGAAGGCGCGGACACCTTTCTGCCCGCGAACTTTCTCGACGGGTTCGCGAAGCACGAACTGCGGCAACTGGATGAAGGTTTGCGAGTGAAATTCTACGAGCGCGTGTCAGAAGCCCGACCGTGAGGGAGGGCAAGACGCGCGAGCACTCTTGATAACTTCGACAGTTGGCCGGAATGGGCGTCGCCCTTGCTTACGCGCGGGCTTCTGACACGATCCCTCACGCCGATGTATCCAGCATGTCGTGCCGCGTAATGATCCCGGTGATGCGGCCGTACTCTTCAATCAGAACCGCGGGGTTTGTGCGCAGCTTGCGTGTAACCTGATTCACGTCATCGTCGACGTCGACTATCGGAAAACTCTTGTCCATGACTTCGCTCACCGGCGCTTCCAGCAAATCGCGGTGATTGAAAGCTTTCGAGAGCAGGTGGGCCTCTCTCAATGATCCAACCGACTTTCCGTCTTCCAGCACGGGAATCTGCGTCAGCCCCATCTCGTTCATCTTGGCCAGCGCGGCGGCCACACTCTCGTTCGGCGCCACGGTCACGAGATCCTTCGGTGAGCGCGCGCCTTTCGTTTCGCAAATCAATCCGGCGGTGATCTTCTGCGGTTCCAGCAGGCGCTTCTCTTTCATCCATTCGTCAGAGTGGAATTTCGAGAGATAGTGTTCGCCCGTGTCGCAAACGATGAAGACGACGATCGCGTTCTCATCCAAGTCATGGGCGACGCGCAAAGCTGCGGCGCAATTAGTCCCGGTGGAGCCGCCACAAAAGATTCCTTCGACGCGGCCAAGCTGGCGCGCCGTTTCAAACGAATCGTGGTCGGTAATGTTGAGCACTTCATCAACGTACTGCATGTGCGCGTTCGCCGGCAGCACCTCCTGGCCGATGCCCTCAACGAGATACGGCGTCGTCTCGGGAACCTTTCCCGTGTCTTTGTAAGTCTTATAAATCGATCCGAACGGATCGGCCCCGATGATTCTAATGTTGGGATTCTTCTCTTTCAAAAACCTTCCGGTCCCCGAGATTGTGCCGCCCGTGCCGATGCCGGAAACGAAGTGCGTGATCTTTCCTTCGGTCTGCTCCCACAGTTCGGGACCCGTCGTACGATAGTGCGCTTCGGGATTTGCCGGATGTGAATACTGATCGGGATAAAACGAATTCGGCGTTTCAGCCGCGATGCGCCGCGCGGTCGAGACATAATGATCAGGCGTGCCGTGCTTTGCCGAAACGGGAGTGATCACCACGTCCGCGCCGAGGGCCTTCAAGTAACGCGACTTTTCCACCGACGCTTTGTCGGTCATCACAAAGATGCATTTGTAGCCTCTCACTGACGCGGCGATCGCCAGGCCGATGCCGGTGTTTCCCGAAGTCGCTTCCACGATCGTGCCGCCCGGCTTCAGAAGTCCGGCGCGCTCAGCCGCGTCGATCATCGAGATGCCGATGCGATCCTTTACGGAGAAGCCGGGGTTCAGATTCTCCATCTTGGCGAGAATCAGCGGCTTCAATCCCTTGTTCAGACGATTGAGTTTGACTAGCGGAGTATGGCCGACCAGGCCCAGCACGTTTTCGTAATAGTCCATGTCTGCTTCTTGTGCAACGAGTATCTATCAACGAACTAAGAAAGAAAAGACATTGTCTGCGAAAACTGCTTTCTTTGCCAACTCAGCTCGATCGATCGGTAGTGCCTACTTTGATAAGCGGTGTTTCGGAGTACCGACTTTAGTCGGGTTTTTGTAAGGCGAGAAAAGACCCAACTAAAGTTGGTACTCTATACGCCGTCAAATCAGTACACTACTCGCGCGATCGGCGATCAGCGCCGCGCGCGCGCGTGTTTTTCCGGAGGGCTGCTTGACTCAGGCGTGTCCCCACGTATAATTTCGACTTCCGCTGTGGGCCGATAGCTCAGTTGGTAGAGCAGCTGACTCTTAATCAGCGGGTCGCAGGTTCGAGCCCTGCTCGGCTCACCATCAGATTCGATAAGTTTACGGGCGACGACGCGTCGCCTGTTTTACTTCGCACTCACCTGCGGTCACAAATCTCTAAACCACGGGTTGGACCGAAGCGCGAAACGAAGCGAGCTGATCCTTTACGGTGGTTTCGTAACGTGCTATCCCGATAGAGTCCGTAATTGCACCACACTAACCAAGCCAAAATAAGTCCCGTGATGAAGAGAGGAATAACAAGCAACCTAAAGGACAATCGATTGCCTGCAAATTCTGGCGACCGCGAAGCCATTTGGGTCGGTACTTTCCGTTTGTAAGAGACGGGCCTTTTCACGTTGCTTAACTTTCGCTAAAAATTGTTTGGTGAAGATGTTTGGTTCGACTCATTATCGAAAAGAGTCAGGCAATACGCCGCGGCACATTGGCTAGCGTGTGGCAAAAACGCCGCGCAATGCACCACCTTGCCGCGTGCGGGGCAACGCCTAACACCATCGGCACCTTCTATGCCAAGACATCCATTGAGGCATTCACTGTGGTTGCGATAATCGGCGCTGCCTGGCACAACGAAAGTCTGGCGGAAAGTTATCGATAAAGGTAAGATTCGTCGGCTTAAAGCAGATCAGCGAAGTATCATGCGATGAATCAACTTTGGGAGCAGAAAGACACGGATGAAACTGGCACAGTTCAAGACAAATGAATCGGCTGAGCAAAGGCTTGGCGTGCTGCTGGGCGATGTTGTGTGCGACGTGGCTGAATTGGCGCGCGCAGTGAAGAGTGCCGGTGGACAACCTGCGAGCTGGGTCATTGAAGTTAACAACAGCCTGGATGTCATCAAGCGCGGCCCGGCGGCAGTTGTAGAGATCGAGGCGCTATTGAGCAACGGCGATTCCCGCTCTGGCCGCGGCGCAACGACTGCGTTCGCGCTTGACTCGATCGATTTCCTGCCCGCCGTCTATCCGAGCAAGATTCTGGCTATCGGTCGTAACTACATTGACCACGCCATCGAAGGCGGTGCTGAGCCGCCCAAGGCGCCGCTGATTTTCAACAAGCTTCCAAATTCCTTGAGCGCGCACAACGCGCCGATTGTTCTGCCGACGATCAGCACTCAAGTAGATTATGAAGCGGAACTCGCCGTGGTGATGGGACGCCAGGCGACGCGAGTGAGCGAGAGTCAGGCGCTCAATTATGTTTTTGGCTACACGTTGATTAACGACGTCAGCGCGCGCGATCTGCAATATGGTGACGGACAGTGGACGCGTGGTAAGGGCCTCGATACTTTTGCGCCGCTCGGTCCTTTCATCACCACGCGTGAAGAGATCGCCGACGTGCAGGCGCTGAAGATCGAAGGGCGCTTGAACGGTGAATTGATGCAGTCATCGAATACCGGGAAGATGATCTTTAAAGTTGCTTATCTGATTTCGTATATCTCGCAGGGGATCACTCTGGAACCGGGCGACGTAATTGCGACCGGCACGCCTGACGGCGTGGGTGTCTTTCGTAAGCCGCCCGTGCTGTTGAAAGCCGGGGACGTTTTTGAAGTTACGGTTGAAAATCTTGGGACGCTGAGTAATCCGGTGGTAGCTGCGAGGGAATAAACCACAGATTCACACGGATTAACACTGATTAGAATTCTAAAAGCTAATCTGTGTCTATCTGTGTAAATCTGTGGCAACTAACCGATGCGTGTTTCGACTTTCAGCCACTACAGTTCGATTCGCTCGATGTCTTTGGCTGGAACCGTGGCGCCTTCAACAGCCACAACGGATGGCTTCTCTGGTTTCGCCGGCACGGCTTCGCCCCTGGGAGAAAGCTCCTGGAGCGCACTCGGAATCGCAATCGAGAGCGGCAATTTGATGGGCTCGAGTTTCTTCTCTGCGATCATGAGCGTGCCATACTTGATTGTACCCCTGGCTTCGCAATGACCTGTTTGCATTTCTTTGATACTGCCGTTCTGAATCTTCAACACAAAGCCTTTTAGTTTGAAGCCGAGCTGCACTCCCAGCTCGATCTTCTTGACAGTTGCGCCCTTGATTCTCACGTCAAGCGAAGGCTTGTGGTCGCTGTTGATGCTGTGCTCGGCAAGTTCGAGGTACACGACTTCGTCAGGCGTCGCCTTGGATTTTTCGAGCACGGTCTGGAGTTCTTTGGCCTTTTTCCAGGCGGCGACCAGAATGTTTGGAATTTTGATATCGAGAAGTTCGCAAACCTTCGATGCCAAGTCAGGCATGGCCGCCGTCCACTTGATGCCCTTGACCTCTTTGTCAATCCGCTCTTGGAATTCCTTCCAGCGATTGTCGGAGGGGTCGGTTTCTTTTTCGGGAAGCGCGAAGATTTCACGAACAGTCGGCACAGAATCGGCTGACGCTTCGCCCTTTATGTCTTCGGCGACGCCTTTGACTTTCACCTCGTCAGCCGCTACTCCGGCTTTCACTTCCGTGGCCAAACTTTCCGCTTTCACTTCGTCAGCCATTGCTTCCCCTTTCAGATTTGATCAAGCTTCCTCCTCCAGTGTCGAGTCCATATTGACCGCCTGTCACATTGGGATCGAGGGCCAGTTGGAGATCTATTGAGAGCGGCTTTTCGGCGCCCACGCCGGCGACTCCCGGATCGGGATGTGGAACGAATTTCGGGCGCGGCAAAAGGAAAAACGTCGCGGCCTTGTACACTGGATAGATCAACAGCAACGCGATCAGGAGATATTTCCACCAGCCATCAGGAAAGCGAAACGGACCGCTGACAGTTGGAGTTGGCGAACCGGATGGCGTCGGCGTGACCTCGGGCGATGTGGAATTCGTCAGGCCCCCGTTCCCATCGGGCGTTCCGGAAGACGTTGTTGTTGCTGAAGGCGATGGGTTAGGCGACGATTCGGGGGATGTGCGGTTCGTTGAGGACGGAGACGGACCGGGCGACGGCAAGGGCGTCGGTGACGGCGACACGGTGGGCTTCGGCGAAGGCCGCGGAGAAGGCGAAGGTGTTGGGGTTGGTCCCGCCGCGACGCCAATCTTTGCCGGTTTGCTCGTGCCGGCTGTCTTGATCCCCTGACCGCCCGGCAACCCAACTTCGACCGAGGCAAAATAATCGCCGGCACCTGCATACTTGTGATTGGTGCCCGGACTGGCTTGCCACGAAGTCGACGCGCCGTCGCCAAAGGTAAATCGATATTTGATCTTCGGGTCCCTCGAGTTAGTCTGCGCGTTGAACCTAACTGTGTCTCCGGCCTTGACCGAGATCGGCCTCGCCAAAAGACTGACGCGGACGATCGGCGGAGCTGTCACCTGGATCGTTTGTCGCTGACTGCCGCCGATCCGTTTGGGGGACCGGCGGCTCCCTTCGCCGATATCGACATAGGCGAGGTACGTTTTCTCCGTCGCATAACTGTGCGTAGTCTGCGGCGCATCCTGCCAATCGGTTTGCGCTCCATCACCAAACACAAAACGGTATTGGATGTTTGGATATTTGTGAGAGAGATGGACGATGGAGTTCACCGGACTGTTCGTCGCTACCGTGGTCGGATTGACGATAAGTTTCACGCTGGGAGGTGGCGGCGTGGGCGACGGTGTCGGAGACACGATCTCCTTCACGTCAGTAGCATATCTGTAAGTTTTGGCCGCGCCATACTTGTGGCGGAAGACGTCCGGGACTTGGTGCATTTCCGGCAGCGAGTCATCGCCAAAATAGAACGTGACGGTGAACCGCGAATCCCAGACGCCGCTTGCGGGAGCGAGAGTAAATGTCACTTCGTCGCCGAGTGGCACCCGGTTCCGATCGACGTTAACGCGGACAGTCGGAACTCCCGGTTGAGCGGTGACCACGCGTGGTCGAATGTTGACTGTGCCCGGCTCCTGCCCGATCACATTCGTGCAGAAGGACACGACTGCAAGCAGAGAAATGGTTAGAAGGCGAGCTCGGATCAGCATGGTGTACAGTTCTAAACGCTTATTTGAAGCGACCTTCACATTATTAGCAAGGGCGCGCACGCGTTGCAGGAGTCAATCAATTTTCCAAATCTGGCTCGGCGCCCCACGGCTTGGTGAAAGCCCGGAAGATCGCGGGCTCTTGGCGGCGTGCATTCAGCGCTAGTGGCTTGCGCGTTCTTGCTAAACCTAAGTAGTCTTTGACTCGTATTAGTCCATCTCAGGCCCTACAGCTCTTAAGTTAAGGAGACTACCGTGAGAAGAATTCCTGTCTTAATCGCGACCCTGGTGCTGCTTGCCCTGCCCGCTTCCGCGCAATCAGTCGATGACATCATTGCGCATTACTTCAAGACTGTTGGCGGCATGGAAAAAATTCAGAGTGTCAAGACTCTACGCCGCACCGGCAAGTTTATTGGTGGCGGCGGATTCGAAGCGGCGATCTTGCAAGAGAACAAGCGCGGAAATCTGGTGCGTGAAGAGTTTGCGCTCCAGGGCATGGTCGGCATCAACGCGTATGACGGAAAGACGGGATGGAAGATCGAACCCTGGAACGGAAAGAAGGATGCCGAGGCCCTTGGCGAAGAGGAGATGAAATCGATTCTGGAAGACGCGGATTTCGATGGCCCGCTAGTCAACTACCGACAGAAAGGCAACAAGGTCGAGTTCGCCGGCCTGGACACGTTCGAAGGTACCGACACATTCAAACTGAAAGTGACGAGGCCGAATGGCGACACGTACGTCTATTATCTGGATACCGATTACTACGTGCCGATCAAAATCGACACCAGGCGAATCGTGCGCGGCGCTGAACGCGAGTACGAGACGGTGCTGGGAGATTACAAAGAAGTCGCCGGCTGGTACCTGCCCTACTCTGTCGAGATCGGCGTCAAAGGCAGCCAGGACAAAGCCAAGACAGTCTACGAGAAGATCGAAGCTAACGTGTCGATCGACGACCGCCGATTTAGCATGCCGGGCGCGCCAAAGAAACCGTAGTAAGAGCCATAATCTGCCACAGAGACACGGAGGCACAGAGGGAGTTAAGAACGATTTATCCATTCGGCATTTCTCTGCGACTCTGTGTCTCTGTGGCTGTTCGAAACATTTCTGATCCAAGAGGATTCTCCGATGAAAACAAATTCCAGACTTTGGTTTTGGACACTGGTGCTGGCTTTCGTTCCGGCGACTACCGCAATCGCGCAGGCGCCCGCGCCCAGGTTTGACTCGGAAACAATTTCCGGGCTCGGCGCGCGCAACATCGGTTCGGCAACGATGAGCGGGCGCATCTCCGCGCTTGATGCAGTGCAGGAAGGCCAGCGGCTAACGGTTTATATCGGCGCCGCGAGCGGCGGCGTGTGGAAGTCGCTCAACGGCGGTTCGACTTTCAAACCCGTCTTTGACAAGCAGCCGGTCCAATCGATCGGCGCCGTCACCATCGATCCTAAGAATCCGAAAGTCATCTGGGTCGGAACCGGCGAAGCGTGGACACGCAACAGTACATCGATCGGTGACGGTGTTTATAAGTCAATCGATGGTGGCGAGAACTGGACCAACATGGGATTGAAAGACTCTGAGCGCATCGCGAAGATTCTGGTTGACCCGAGCAGTACGAGTACAGTCTACGTCTGCGCGCCCGGCAAGCTCTGGAGCGACAGCGACGAACGCGGACTCTACAAGACCACCGACGGCGGTAAGACCTGGACCAGAATTCTAAAAGGGCCAAACGCCTCGACGGGCTGCTCGATGATTTCGATGGACAAGCAAAATCCACAAACGATTTATGCGAGCCTTTGGGATTTTCGCCGCAAGGGTTGGACGTTCCGTTCCGGTGGTGAAGGGCCAAATGCTTTCAGCGGCAGCGGGTTCTTCAAGAGTACTGACGGCGGCGCGTCGTGGATCGAGCTCGATGAGAAGAGCGCCACTGGACTTCCCTCCAGACCATGGGGTCGTATCGCGATCGCGGTTGCTCCTTCAAAGCCCGCTACCGTGTATGCGTCGATCGAAGCGGAGATGCCAAAGGACGGACTTTACCGTTCAGATGATGGCGGAAAGACGTGGAGACAGCTCGATCGCAGTCAAAACATGATCTGGCGTCCATTCTACTTCGCAAATCTGATCGTCGATCCCAAGGACGAAAACAAAATCTACAAGCCTGACGGATCGTTAATCGCAAGCAACGACGGCGGTCAGAGTTTCAGCAACATCTCCGGCGGCGCGCACGGAGACTTTCACGACGTCTGGATCAATCCCAACAACACCGACAATCTAATCACTGGCGATGATGGCGGCGTCTGGTATTCCTTTGACGGTGGCAATCGCTGGTGGAAAGGCAACAACCTCCCGGTCTCACAGTTCTATCACGTCAGCGTAGACATGGACATGCCTTACCACGTTTACGGCGGACTCCAGGACAACAGTTCGTGGATCGGCGATTCCGCCTATCCGGGCGGGATCACGAATGATCGTTGGGAGAATATCTACGGCGGCGACGGATTCTGGGTATTCGCCGATCCTTCGGACAACGATTACGTTTATGCCGAGTCGCAGGGCGGTTACATCGGCCGCGTCAACCGAAAGACGCACGAGTCGCGCGGCATTCAGCCGCTACCTGAATACAACGAGAAGAAACTCCGCTATAACTGGAACACACCGATTCACGTCAGCCCGACGCAGAAAGGAACCATCTACCTCGGCGCGCAATTTCTGTTTCGCTCGCGCGATCACGGCCAGACCTGGGAGCGCATCTCGCCGGATCTCACCACCAACGATCCGGAAAAACAGAAACAGGAGGAGTCGGGCGGCATCACCGTCGACAATTCTTCGGCAGAGATGCACACCACGATCTTTTCAATTTGTGAGTCACCGAAGAATCCGAATTTGATCTGGGTAGGCACCGACGACGGCAACGTCCAAATCACCCGCGACGGCGGCAAGATCTGGAAGAATGTAGTCAGCAACATCAAAGGCTTGCCAAAGAATGCCTGGGTGTCATCAATTGACGCCGGCCACTTTGACGAAGGCACGGCCTATGCGACGTTCGATTTGCATACGTTCGGCGACATGCGACCGTACGTCTACAGGACGACAGATTTTGGCCAGACGTGGACACCGATTGTCGCCACGGGAAACGTGCTCGGCTATGCACATGTCGTCAAAGAAGATCTGGTCAACAAGGAACTGCTGTTTGTCGGCACTGAGCTGGGGTTGTGGGTTTCGCTTGATGGCGGCCGGCAATGGGTGCAGTACAAAGGCGGCGATCTGCCAAGCGTCGCCGTGCGCGATCTGGCAATTCATCCGCGCGACAAAGATTTGGTGATTGCGACGCACGGCCGCGGCATCTGGATCATCGACGACATCACGCCGCTGCGCGCGCTGACGCCGGAGAACCTCGCGAAAGAAGCCGCCTTCATCGAAGCTCGACCCACAGTTCAGCGCGTCCCTGCCGGCGGCGGCTGGGCGAACGGAGATGCCGTATTCGTGGGTGACAATCCAACCAGCGAAGCCGTGATCACTTACTATCAACAAAAGCGCCACATCTTTGGTGACTTGAAGATCGAAATCTTAGACGACAGTGGCAAGCTTCTCAGCACTATTCCCAGCAGCAAGCGTCGCGGCTTGAACCGGGCCGCCTGGTCCATGCGTCTGAAGGCTCCGCGCGTGCCCACTGCCGCCAGCGCGGCCTTTAGCGCTTCTACTGGTCCGCGCGTGCTGCCCGGAAATTACACGGTGAAGATGACCAAAGACAAGAACGTGTACACGACCCAGTTGCAGGTCATGCCCGATCCGCGTTCAAAGCACACGCCGGCAGCTCGCCAGGCGCAGTTCGATCTTTCGATGAAGCTCTACAACCTGCTCGGCGACATGACCTTCGCAGTCGATCGAATCAACGGCGTGCGTCTCGCTCTGGATCGAGCCGCGGCAAAGCTGCCGGCGAACGATCCGCTGGTCGGGCGTCTGCGCGCTGCTTCGGCGCAGGTCGATGAGCTGCGCCGGAAGATCGTGGCGACAAAAGAAGGCGGCGCCATCACCGGCGAAGAACGCCTGCGCGAAAACCTCGCCGATCTCTACGGCAACGTGATCGGTTACGAAGGTCACCCCGCGCAGACGCAAGTGGAACGCACGGATGCGATTGCTCGCGAGTTGGCTGACATCGGTCGCGACTTCGACGCCTGGCTGGCGAAAGAAATGCCGGGTCTGAACTCCGCGCTGTCAGGAAAACAGTTGCCGCCAATCAAGGTGATCACTCGCGCAGAGTGGGATAAGGATTAGCGCCAGACTACGAGCCTTCGGATGGTCGTTAGCTGCCAACCAGGCCGGCCATCTGCTGAATATAGATCAGGACGAACTCGGCGGGGTTGATCGGCGCGAAACCCACAACAATATTGACGATGCCGCGCTCAATGTCGTCCGGACTGGTAGAGTGTTTCGGCGAATCGTTTTCTAGTTCGTTTTGGCTGGCGTCGGTCTTGGGTCAGGGCCAGCCGATGTTCTCTCTGTGGGAACTGCGGTTCAAATCGAAGAGCATGATCTGCGGCTCGGGAAAGCCTTCCAGGTAGTACTTCACTTTGAGATGCACCTCCGGCTCGTCGACCTGGGCTCCCGCGAACTTCCTGAATGAAACTACCACGACGTTTCGATGGCAGAAATGATGGCTCACCTGGGCCTTGTAGGTTTTCTTCTCTCCGAGCTCTATCGTCGTACTGAGGTGTCGGAAAATAGCTTCTGCCAGCCAATGGAGTGGGGAATATGCCACCGGCGTCGCCACGATGTGCGGGATGACCGCCTTCGATTGATGGCTCGGGTCGGCGGAGTAGAGTGTGGAATACCCGGGCGTGTGAATGTCGCCGCTCAGGATAACTACATTGAGCGCCTCGGCGGGATTCGGCGGGTTCTGCAATTCGAATAGAAAGTCGAGAACGCGATCAGTCTCGCGGCGATTAACGCGAGCGCCCCAGGAATCATTGATATCGTCGCGCAAGTCTCCGATGTTTCGATCAAACAAGCCTCTGAACTTATTCATGACCCGCAGTTTTTTCAGCCAGCCGACGAAGCTCAGCACCACAAACCAGATGTTCAGGATAAGGCCCGTGACTTGTGGCGCGTCGTGAGAAAACACTACGGTGCTGACAAAAAAGAGCACGTCGAGATTGTTCTTGTTGTCAGAAACCCAGGTGCGAATCGCGTCAAGTTGCGCCTGCGACATGATCCGCGGAAGCTTTACATTGCGATTGCTCCGCAGATCGGGCACGGCAAATCCCGCCCGGCCAATCCTGAAACAAAAATCAAAGCTCTTGTTAACGCCGTCCTGTGCGAGGGGCTTGGGATTTCGCGAAGCCTGCATTTGCCGAAACGTGCTTTGCGCTGCTTCGAAGAGTCGGAGCCAATCGTCCTTGAAAACTGAGGCTTGATCTTTGCGAAAGGAATCCTCGCGCGAGCCCCAGCCGTCAGTGATGTCGTGGTCGTCCCACATGAGGTATGCGGGCAGCGAACAGAGCACCTTGCGATAATGGACGTTGTCCCAAAACTTCTGATAGACGCCGAGGTAAAGTTCCTGTCGCTTTCTCAAGTCTTGCTCTTTTTGCACCAGTAGTTCGACTTCGTCCGCATAAATCTGATCGCCGGCAAGAATCGCGAAGCGCACGTTCTGGTTTTCATTAATGATGTCAGGGATTCGGGCCCACACCGCAAAGCCATCAGCGCCGTCCCTGGTCTGGGTTTCGGGGTTGTGGCAACTCATCAAAAGGAAATCCAGCTGATCGTTGAAGCCGTCGATTGGCAGTGTCTGAAAATGCAGATCGTCCTCGGCAAGACCGTTCGTATCCAGCGCGGCTTTGTGTTCAGCATCCGTCCAGAGCTTGTAGAAATAGACGGTGTCGGGTTTGAGACCGTCAAACCTGACAACGCCGACGTTCAGAGCGTCATAAGTGGCATTGATCACGCCGGCCGCGGTGGGCAGGGTGTCAACGGCGCCCTCGTGCAGGGTCACGAACACCGTGCGAGTTTCGTCTTTTGCAAGGTTCGGGATCTGTATCCAGATCGTCGCCGCGGAAGCGGTGACGTTTCCGATAAATGGGCCAAGCAGATGAGAGTCAGTCGGGGGCATGGCGATGGTTCTCGCGGGTACGTGAGAAGTCAACCGTGAATCGGAGAACGCGGCGACGATATTCCCGTCCACGCAAAAAGTCAATCACTTTTCAAACGGGTCGACTCGCCTGCAATTTGTGATACGCTTTGCCACGATGGCGAGCGAAGCGAGCAAACAACTGGCGCGTTCAACAGCCCTCGGCGTGCGTTTGTGGTGGCTGATTTCGGGCCGGGCGGCGGCGGTTGTTGTGTTACTGCTGATTACCCTTCTCTGGAAGCGCAGCACGCCTGGTCCCAGCCTCGTCAACTCACTCAGCATCATAGCGCCGATTATCCTGACGGTGGCCGCGCTCACCTTGATTTACAGCGCCGCGCATCTGCTCTGGAAAAACTTTCTCGCCCAGGCGCGCATTCAGTTTTTCGTCGACGTATTTCTGGTCACGTGGCTGGTGTGGGCGACTGGCAACGTGCATTCGCCCTACGCAGCGCTTTACATCGTCGTCATTTCGATTGCCAGTCTGTTCATCGGACCGCGCGGCGCGATGATTACCTCGGTGGGCAGCGCAGCGGCCTTCAATGCCTGCGCGCTGCTGGCTATCAACGGGATTGGCCCGATCGCCGCCAACACCGCGGAAGAATCGATCGCAAATACGATCCAGGCACTTGGTCTCTCGGACGTTTCGTTTCTGGTCGTAGGCCTACTGGCCGCGAAACTTGCCGAGCGGCAATCTCGCTCTGACGTGCAACTCGCGGCGACCACGCAGACCCTCGCCAACCTGCGCGCGCTCCACGAGCGGATCGTCGAATCAATCCGTTCCGGAGTTATCACCACCGATCTTCAGGGACACATCTACACGTTCAACGCAGCCGCCGAGGAAATCACCGGCTATCCGACGGCGGACGTGCGCGGAAAAGACGCTTCGATTTTTTTCGGCGACATGACGCAGCGAATTCCCGATTCGATGCGCGCCGCGGCCAGCGGCCGAGCCAGCCCGCGTTTTGAATCCGACTGCCTGGCGCCCGATGGTTTGGTGTTGCGCCTGGGCTTCAGCATTTTTCCGCTGTTCGCTGAATCGGGTGAAACCAGCGGCATGGTAATCACCTTTCAGGATTTAACGGACGTGCGCGCGCTGGAGGAAACTTCGCGGAGACAGGATCGTCTGGCAGCCGTGGGGCGTCTGGCCGCTTCGATTGCTCACGAGATCAGAAATCCGCTGGCGGCGATGCGCGGCTCGATCCAGATGTTACGCGGAGAGATGGACGCCGACTCGGAACAGGCACAGTTGATGGACATCATCCTGCGCGAATCCGACCGGCTAAATAACATCGTCGCGGATTACCTGAACTATGCGCGTCCGCGACCAGCGCAATTGAACGATGTTGACCTGTGCGTCCTGATCCGCGAGGCGTTCACATTGTTGCGCAATAGCGCCGAGTTGAGCGACGCCCATGTGTTGGAAGACGACCTGCCCGAGCAGTCGATAATTGCCAGAGGCGATCCGGAACGACTGAAGCAAGTGTGCTGGAACATCGCGCGCAACGCTCTGCAGGCAATGCCTGGCGGCGGGACCTTTCGGATTTCCTTAACGCGTCCCGAGCCCGACCGCCTGCGAATTTCTTTTATCGATAACGGCCGCGGCATGGCGCCCGAACAAGTCGAGCGTCTGTTCGAGCCATTCTCTTCAACCACGGGCGGCACTGGTCTCGGGCTCTCAATTGTCTATCAGATCATTCGCGATCATAATGGTACAATTAACGTGCGCAGTCGACTGGGAGAAGGAACGACGATTACCGTAGAGTTGCCGGCCTCGAAGTAAGACAAGATCATTTGACATTTGTCATCGGGCCATTTTTGTTTAAGTGCTCTGAACACTGAAGGATAGCCTCATGCAAGAAGGAACGGCTAGGACTAAGGAACCACAGTCACAAGCAGACGTGTTGGAGGAGCGGCTGGTTGAATTCGCTGTTCGTATAATAAAGCTCTCCGCCAGCCTACCTAAAACAGCGGCCGGTCGACACATCGCCGGGCAGATTCTTCGATCTGGAACTTCCCCGGCGCCCAATTATGGTGAGGCGAGGGGTGCAGAAAGCCACGCCGATTTCATTCACAAATTACGCATTGTCCTCAAAGAATTGAACGAGACATCAGTCTGGTTGAGGGTTATTGAGCGTAGCGAGTTAATCAAGAGCGGCCTGCTTTCTGAGATTATTCAAGAGACAGGCGAGTTGTGCCAAATCTTCGCCACCTCTTTGAAGACTGCGAAAACAAAAAAGGAAATTAACCAATGACATATGTCAAATGACAAATGTCAAATAGTTGTTTGGACTCTATGCCTAACATTCTAATCGTCGATGATGAACTGAGCATGCGTCAATTCCTGACGCATCTGTTTCAGCATGACGGACACGCGGTGCGCGTCGCCGAAAACGGCCGAGCCGCGATGGCTCTGCTGCGAGATCAGCCGGCCGACGTCGTAATTTCTGACGTGAAGATGCCCGACATGGGCGGCATCGATCTTTTGCGCGCGGCGCGCGAACTGCGGCCGGACCTTGAGTTCATCATGATGACGGCCTTTGCCAACGTTGATACGGCCCGCGAAGCTTTCCTGCTCGGAGCATTCGACTTTATTCAAAAGCCTTTCGACAACGTCTTGCTTAAAGAGATCGTAGCGCGGGCTTTAGCCAAGATTTCGCTGCTCAAAGAGAAACAGGCGCTGCTGGATGAAAACCAGGCCCTCATCAAGGGTCAGCGCGCCCGCGGCAAGCTGAGCAACATCATCGGACAGTCGGAGCGAATGCAGGCAGTCTTTCAAATGATCGAGACCGTGGCCCAGGTCCAATCGACGGTTCTGATCAACGGCGAGTCCGGCACCGGGAAGGAACTGGTCGCGCGCGCGATCCACGATCTCAGCGCGCGCGCGCAGAAGCCGTTCGTGTCGGTCAACTGCGGCGCGTTCACCGACACGTTGTTGGAATCAGAATTGTTCGGCTATGTGAAAGGCTCGTTCACCGGCGCTACAGCAAATCGGAAGGGCTTGTTTGAAGCGGCGGACCAGGGCACGATCTTTCTCGACGAAATCGGCGAAATGTCGCCGGCCATGCAGGTGAAGCTGCTGCGCGTCCTGCAGGAACGCAAAGTGCGACCGGTCGGCGCGCATGAAGAGATGCAAGTCAACTCGCGAGTCATCGCAGCCACCAATCGCGATCTCGCGGCGCTGGTGAAAGAGGGAACTTTTCGCGAAGATCTCTTCTATCGCGTCTCGGTGATCCCGATCGAGCTACCTTCATTGCGAGAGCGCGGCGCGGACATCGCCGAACTTGCTGAGCACTTTGTCCGGAAGTATTCCACCCAAACAAGTCACGCAATTTCGATCAGCGACGGAGCCATGCGCTTGCTCGAAGCGTATTCGTGGCCTGGCAATGTGCGCGAATTGGAACACACGATCGAACGCGCGGTGGCCCTGGAAAAGACCGACACGATCCAGCCTGAACGCCTGCCCACGCAAGTCACCAACTACAACGAAGCCCGAATTAATTCCGAGCTTGAGATCCCAACCGACGGCCTTCATCTGACAGCGCATCTGGATCAGCTCGAAAAAACCTACGTCCTCGAAGCTTTGCGTCGCACCGAGGGAAATCAGACGAACGCCGCTGAACTTTTGAAGATGACGGTGCGGTCGCTGCGCCACCTGCTCGACAAACACGGCATTCGCGGACTGACGGCCCAGATGCGCGACGAGCGCCGCTCAGATGCGATCCCGCGTCGCCGCGCCGCCGATCCTTATCCGCGCCGGCGGGCCGAAGATTTTCCAGAGCAAGCGAATGACGCCGAGCAAGCGGCTCGCGCCGGCGAGCGGTAAGCCGTGTCAGAAGCCCGACCGTAAGGGAGGGCACCTTGTCTTAAGAATTCCCTGATTGACACTCGAACCAAGTTGCCCTCCCTCACGGTCGGGCTTCTGACAGGAACCGTCACCACTTAGCTGACAGAAATTGTCAGGAACCAACTCCGGTCACTTCCAGTTTTTGAAGCGAAAAGTCTTCTCTGGCAAAACCCTCACGTTTTCCAGCTCTGCAATCGATCAATCGCTTTGGCACGGAGCTTGATAACAATGCCGTGACAAATCGCGCGCTGCGGTTGGTTCGATGAGACAAAGCCGGTGGCGCGAAGGCAAAAAACCAGCTTATCTCTTAAGGAGCAAATGAAAGACATGATGAACAAGAATCAGAAGGGCTTCTCGCTTATCGAGTTGCTCATCGTTGTTGCGATTATCGGCATCATCGCCGCCATCGCGATCCCCAATCTTCTCGCTTCCCGGCGCGCCGCGAACGAAGGTTCAGCTCAACAGTCACTGCGTACGATGAGCAGTGCTGAAGCTACCTATCAGTCGACCGCCGGCAACGGCAGTTACGGAACAGTGACCAGCCTGGCGGGCCAGAGCCTCATCGACAGCGTGCTCAGCACCGGCGTCAAGAGTGGCTACAATTTCACAACTGGCGCCGCGCCTGTTGCTTCTACGACGGTATTTGTGATCGCTGCCGCACCGGTAACTTCCAGTGGTGTTACCGCAACTGGAACACGCGAGTTTTGCATTGATCAGTCCGGGGTCCTGAATGCAAAGACTGCTGCCAGTCAGGCCGTCGCGACGGCTTGTACCGGGTTTACGCCAACTGGCAACTAGAGCCTTACGATCAACTGCCAATCAGTTCCTCCAGAGGGCAGGGTTGCTTTTCTCCCCTGCCCTTTTTTCAAAGCATGGCGGATTGTTCGCCTGCCGTCGCAAGTGCCCTTGGTAGTTCCTTGAATACCGCAGTTGCTGCGGACTGCGGAACAAATAGGATCCCTTTTTTGGAAAGGATAAGACATGCGAAAAAGTACTGACAAAGGTTTCTCGTTGATTGAACTTCTAATCGTGGTGGCGATCATCGGTATTATTGCCGCGATCGCGATCCCCAATCTTCTCGCTTCCCGGCGCGCCGCGAACGAGGGTTCGGCTCAACAGTCACTGCGCACTATGGCCAGTGCTGAGGCGACCTATCAGTCAACCGCGGGCGGCGGCAGTTACGGACCAGTGGCTAGTCTGGCGACCCAGAACCTCATCGACAGCGTGCTCAGCACCGGCGTGAAGAGTGGCTACAATTTCACAACTGGCGCCGCCCCTGTTGCTTCCACGACGGTATTTGTGATCGCTGCCGCACCCGTAACCTCCAGCGGTGTTACCGCAACCGGAACACGCGAGTTTTGCATTGACCAGTCTGGCGTCCTGAGCGCACAGACTGCTGCCAGCCAGACCGTCGCGACGGCGTGCACCGGGTTTACTCCGGTTGGCAACTAGAGATTTACGAGCTCCTCCAGAGGGCGGGGTTCTTCCCCGCCCTCGTTTCTCCAGAGACGGCGAATCTTGTCTGGGTATTCCAACTTGAAGATCTCTTGAGTTAAGCCATGCTGGAAGGAAGACACAGTCAAACGTTCAGAAGGTTTCCCAGGGGCAGGAAAAGAATAATGAAACGTCAATACCACGCCGGTTTCTCGCTAATCGAGTTGCTCATCGTGGTTACGATCATTGGGATCATAGCTTCGATCGCGATTCCAAACATCCTTGCTTCCCGGCGAGCTGCTAATGAAGGATCGGCGCAATCGTCGATTCGCACGATCAGTTCCTGCGAAGCCTCGTATAGATTCACTTACGGAAACGGCGACTACGCCGACCTCCCCACGCTGGGCACCAAGACGCTCACTGACAGCGTCCTGGCCTCCGGCTCAAAGAGCGGATACAGCTTTATTGCTAATCCCGTGACGGGCCAGTCTCAATTCTGGGCCTATGCTCTCCCTCTCGTTACCTCAGGGATCTCGCAGACCGGCACGCGTCGATTCGCTATCACTGAAGACGGAGTTCTCCGCGCCGACCAGAATCTCACAGCTCCTGCGGACGAGGCGGCCATTAACGGCAGTCCCGGAATACCCCCGCTTGGCAACTAAGCCGTTTCAGTTTTGTAACCCTGCAATGCGGAGGTCGGAGTACATGCTCCGCCCTCCGCCATTTTTCTTAGAGAGTTCCCATGACTGCACGCTCACTCAGCTTGTCGGCAACCAGAAGCTTCGCTTCCTCGCTTTCACCGGAGACAAAGCACCTGATTATCCTCGTGCTGGTGGCGTCCGCAACCATGGCGCCGACGCTGTTTTGGGGAATCCCTTCCAATCGCGATCTCTCAAATCATTTTCGTTTCGCGTTGCCTTTCTATGATGCGCTGCGAAGCGGACACTTCTATCCTGGCTGGTTGGCGGACGCAAACCACGGATTCGGTGATGCGAGTTTTCGCTTCTATCCGCCGGCGTTGTATTACCTGCTGGCCCTATCGAGGACGTTAGCGGGAAACTGGTACGCGGCCACCATAATCACCTTCAGCGCCTTGTCGGTCCTGGGCGCTGTCGGCGTCTATTTCTGGGCCCGAGAGTTTGGATCCAGCGAGCTGGCGATGTGGTCCGGGATTCTCTATTCGCTTGCACCTTATCATCTCAATCAGTTCTTTCAAGCAGTGATGTTGGCGGAATTTGCCGGCGCCGCGGTTCTGCCTTTTGCTTTCGCGTTTACCGAGAGAGTTTGCAGACGTCGCCGCAAGAGGGACGTCGCCGGTCTCGCCGGGGCTTACGCCGTTCTAATCCTTACCCATCTGCCGCTCGCGGTTATTGGTTCGATAGCCCTCGCGGTTTACGCTCTGCTGCGGATCGATAGAAAAACAAGATCGGCTACCGTGTTGTGCCTGGCATCGTCGGTAGCGCTGGGTCTCGCTGCCAGCGCGTGTTACTGGACGACGATGTTGATGGAGCTGAAGTGGATTCGCGCCGATAACCTTAACCCGGAACCGTCTGTTGATTACCGGAAGAACTTTGTTCTCTCAAGCTTTTCGCCAGACTATCTGAATGTTTGGTGGATGAACATCCTGTTGCTGGGAACCGTCGCGATGTTTTGGCCGGCGTTGGCCCTCTTGTCTAGAACTGTTTATGCGTCGCGCCATTCGCAGAACTACGCGAGCAAACCAATCAAAGCCCTCGCGGTCGTGCTGCTCCTTACGATCTTCATGGCGACGCCCGCGTCGCGGCCGCTCTGGAATTTGATTCACCCATTACAAGAAACGCAGTTTCCCTGGCGCTGGTTGTCGATTACTTCCATGGTCTGTCCGATTCTGCTGGCGCTGACGATTCCCTTTTGGGCGCGTCTGGCAAGTGGAAAGAAGCGCCCGCTCGTAATGATCGCGCTGGGCACAATGGCGATCTCGTTTGCATTCTCGGCGGCTCACATCGTTCGCGAAGCCAGGTGGCTAACACCGTCGCAGTTTGAGCAGACGCTAAGCAGCATCCCCGGCTCGTCGGGTGTTTACACGTGGTTGCCGGTTTGGGCCCACGACCCGCTGCCGAACATGACCGCGCCTGTCGAAGCAGGCGATCGACAACTGACGATCAAATCCTGGCAACCAGAAAGGCGCATCCTTGATGTAAGCGCCGGCGCCACGACCGAGGCTCGCGTCCGGACTTTCTTTTATCCGCATTGGAAAGCGAGCGCAGCCGGCCGACCACTTGATGTTCATCCGGATCAAAACGGAGCGTTGGTGATCGCGCTGCCGAAAGAAGCGGCCGAAATCGAGCTTGAATTCCGCGAACCGAAGCGAGTGAAATATGCGGCTGGGTTAACCCTAATCGGATGGGTATTGATTGGCGGGCTCTTGCTCAAACGTCGAACCAGGAATTCACTTCCGCTCTCAGCTTGAGGATACAAGGTTACGCCTCATCGACGCGTCCCGCCGCCGATGGCGCGCTCTTGATCTCACTGCCGCCAGAGCGGGTGACGGTCAATCTTCGATTTCGCGAACCGTCGCGCGCCAAACTTTCGAGCGTGGTCAGCATAATTAGTTGGACTTTACTGGCGTCGTTTCTTATATTTGGTGCGTTCGTCAGCCAGCATGAGCCAATTCAAGCCAAACAAAATCACGCTAATCAATAACACCGTTTCCGATCTGGGGTTGGACTCCAACTCCGTCGGCTTGACTGTCCGACGCACGGTCGCGATTGCCCGTAACGCTTTTCGTGAAGCCGTCCGCGACCGCGTTTTGTACAATCTGGTCATTTTTGCGCTGCTCTTGATAGCTGGAGCGATCTACCTCGGCGAACTCTCTGCCGGACAGGAATCAAAGGTCATTGTCGACCTGGGATTGAGCGCAATGTTGCTCTTCGGAGTATTCATCGCGATTTTTGTTGGTGTAGGACTGGTTTACAAAGAGATCGAGCGCCGCACGCTTTATGCAATCCTGTCGAAGCCAATCGCCCGCAGCCAGTTTCTGCTGGGCAAGTATCTCGGTCTTTGCCTTACTTTGCTCGTGAATGTGCTGATCATGGGCGTAGGTGTCTCGCTGGCTCTCATCTATGTGCGACGTGGCTGGGATCCTTTGGTGTTCAAAATCTGGCCGGCAATTCTCTTGATTTATGTCGAGCTGATGATCGTAACTGGCGTGGCGTTGCTCTTCTCAACCTTTTCATCGCCGGCGCTTTCAGCCCTGCTGACCTTTTTCGTATTCATCATCGGACACTTCAGCGCTGACTTGAAAACGCTCGGAAATTCCGCCGGCAGCGTTGCGGCGCGATGGCTTTTCCGTTCGCTCTATTACGGGCTTCCGAATCTCTCGAACTACAGCGTGATCACCACGGCTGCGCATGGCTACGTGCCTGAGCCGCGAGGGCTGGCTGTGTCGATCGCTTATGCGATCGCCTACATCGTCGTGTTGCTAGCGGCTGCCACGTTGGTTTTCAACCGCCGAAATTTCAAATGAAGAAAGATGCTCTCACATTCCTGGTGATCGTGCTGGGGCTGGCCGAGGTCGTTCTGCTGGCGCATTGGATCGACGATCATCGGCAGGACATGAACGCCCCAATCAGCGAAGAGCGTCTGTACCTGGATGGCGCAACCGCAAAGCGTCTGACGTTTGCTTTCAATGGGCTGGCCGCCGATTGGTACTGGATGCGCTCGCTCCAGTACGTCGGTGGCAAGATCGTCCATTACGAAGACTCGCATGACGGCAGGTTCAACCTGGGCAATCTTTCCTCGCTCAATTTGACTCTGCTGCCGCCGCTGCTGCGCGTGACCACGACGCTCGATCCGCAATTCATCGCGCCTTACGAATACGGCGCGGTCATCTTGCCAGAGCTGAATCAGGACGAAGCCATTTCGCTCTTGAATTACGGAATTGCCGCGAACCCTTCGTCGTGGCGTTTGTATCACTATCTCGGTTACATCTACTGGCAGCGAAAAGATTATGCGCAAGCCAGCGACGTTTACGCCGCCGGCGCGAAACTGCCGGGCGCGCCCGCGTGGATGGCTGCGCTCAGCGCGCGCATGAAAGCGGAAGGCGGCTCGCGCGACGCGGCGCGCGAAATGTATCGCCATCTCTACGAGGCGTCGAACGACGAAGCTGTGAGAGAAATGGTGACCAAACAGATCATGCGACTTGATTCGCTCGATGAGCGCGACGTGATTCGCCACGTCCTTACGGATTATCGAGCGCAGTCGGGCCACTGCGCTTCATCTTGGCGAGACGTCGCCGGCGCGTTGCGCACCGCGCGATTGAAAATTGATTCGACTACAGGAGCGCCGCTTGATCCGTCGAATACACCGTATCGCTTGATCAAGGACGGATGCGATGTCGATCTGAGCGAGAACACGAACGTTCCGAAACGTTGATTATGCCCGCAGCTATAGAAATACGAGACCTGACGAAGGACTACGAAGTCGGCTTCTGGCGCAAGCGCAAAGTGCGCGCGCTCGACGGCTTGTCTCTGAGTGTTGAGCCAGGCCAAATCTTCGGCTTTCTCGGCGCCAACGGCGCTGGCAAAACGACGACGCTGAAGTTGTTGATGGGTCTGATTTATCCTACCAGCGGCAAGGCGCGTATCCTGGACCGCGACATCGGCGACACTTCGATGCACGCGCGGATCGGTTACCTGCCCGAGAATCCTTACTTCTACGACTACCTGACGGCGCGAGAGTTTCTGAACTATTGCGCGCAACTTTTCGGTCAAGATAGCGCCACACGCACTCGTCGCACCGAAGAACTCCTGGCGCGCGTCAATCTTGAGAAAGAGAGCTGGGACCGGCAACTGCGGAAGTTTTCGAAAGGCATGTTGCAGCGCGTCGGCTTAGCGCAAGCCCTGGTTAACGACCCGGAGGTTGTTTTTCTCGACGAGCCGATGAGCGGCCTGGATCCCGTTGGCCGACGCGAAGTGCGCGATCTGATCGCGTCTTTACGGACGCAGGGCAAGACCGTGTTCATGTGTTCGCACATCCTTTCCGACATAGAGGTGCTCTGCGACAACGTGGCGATTCTGAAAGATGGGCGTCTGGCTCACGCCGGCTCGCTCGATGAATTGCGCGCGCGCGAAAGCGCCCTGATTGAGGTGATTGTCACCGGCGCCGATGCGGCGACGATGAGTCAGCATCTCGAAAGCTCCGCGAAAGTCACGACCACGACGAGCGGCTTGCGAATCGAAGTTGCAGATGAGAAGCAAGTCGACGAGGTAATCGCGGCGCTACGCAAGGCAAATGGAAAATTAGTTTCGGTGCAACCGGTCAGGCAGTCTTTGGAGGAATTGTTTCTTGAATGATAGCAGAGAGTCTCAGAGCCATTTTCCATTTCTCATTTGACATTTTTCATTTGTCACTCTTCTCGTGTGATTTCGTGGATCGTTCTTCATTTCTCATCCAAGCGAACGATCCACGAAGTAACACGAAGCGACGCGAAAACAAATCCGGGAAATGGCCAATGAAAAATGTCAAATGAGAAATGGAAAATGATCTCTACTTAAAGCGAAACGCCGTCACTTCCATCTTGATGTTCGCCCGGTCATCGCTTTCGGTCATGCCTTCCAGCCTCACTCCGACAAACATCGTTTTGTTGGGCTCGAGTTCGCCCCGTTCCGAGTTGGGAAGAACGACCACCGTTCGTTCTTTAACGGGCTGGTTCTGGTGATCGACGACCGCGGCGTGAACTTCCAGTCCCGTGATCGTGCGGCCGGTAAAGTTGCGCGCCGTCGTATGCAGCGTCATCACGATGTCGCCCAGGGCGCGCGGCGATTCATCCGCCTCGGGGTCGTCAAGCGCAATCAGCTTCTTGTATTTCTCAAAGTCCGGCGAGCCCGCCCTGATCGCGTTGTCCAGTCGGAGCGGCGGACTGTCGCGCATTGACTTGCGCATTAGCACGTAGAAAACACCGCCAATCAAGACGGCCGCAACCACGGCAACCGCGATAATGATCGCGCGTGGCGATTTGTCTTTGGGAAAACTGTGTTCCGGCGGCATAAGCTAAGAAGTTTCCCTGATAATAACCATTGGCGTTCGTATTTGGAAGCCTTCAAATCAACCGGTTGGACGCCGCTCGAGTCGAAAATGTTCCGACTAGACGGGCTAAACATTCGCGCCGGACAGATGGTGGCCGAGCACCGCTTGATAAACCTGCTCGGTCCTCGTAATCATGCGATCGAGCGAAAACCGCTCGCTGACCATGCGGCGGGCATCATCCGCAAGACGCTCGCGCTTCTTCGGATCATCCAGCAATTCGCAGATCGCTGCGGCCAGAGCTTCTGGGTCTCCAATCGGCGCAAGCAGGCCGGTCTTGTCTGCGTCGATAATCTCCCGTGCTCCCGCGGTCATCGTTGCGACGACAGGCACGCCGCTGGCCATCGCCTCGACGATTACCAAACCGAAAGGTTCCGAGCGCGCCGCCGAGACGAGAAGATCAAGCGTGGAAAGCAAATGCACCACGTCATCTACCCAGCCACTCAGGAACACGCGTCCACCCAAACCGAGATCGTCGATCAGTTTTTCGATCTGACGCCGATGTTCCCCGGTTCGCGATTTGTCCTCTCCGGCAATAATGAAATCAACGTCATCGCGTTGTGAATTAATTATCGCGGCGGCGCGGATAAAATCATCGTGCCCTTTGATGGGCCCGAGATGCCCAATCGTCCCGACCCGCAGCCTTTCTTGATTCTCGCCCCGCGCCGTTTCGGCGGAGGCTCGTTCGTTCTGCTTGCGGCTGAACTTCTCGACGTCGATGCCGTTATGAATGACCGCTAGCTTCCGTTCGTCGAAGATGGCTTGCGCGTGCAGCACTTTGGCAACCGCTTGAGACACCGCAATAACCCGAGCAACGCGGCACAGCGTCAGGCGATGAATCTTCTTCAACGGAAAAAGGACATGACGCGTGAGCACCAGTGGAATGCCGCCAGATCGAGACGCAGCCAGCGCGGCCAACGGATAATCGCGGGCCATGTGCGCGTGAATGATCTCGATCTGGTTTTCCCGCGCGAATCGCGCCAGCTTCAAAGCGCTTCCCACGCTCAAGGCGTTACGCATCGGCAATTCCAAAATGTTGTTCACGGGCACCGCAGTAAGTTCGCTCAACAATGGCGACGCCGGAATCAGCGCAGCAAAAACGCCGTGGCCGCGACGCGAGAGAGCATTTGCCAGCTCGGCGACGTGCTTTTCGCCGCCGCCAAGCTCACGGGCCGAACATATTTGCAGAACTCTCATGCGCTAACTTTCAGGTCTGAGCAAATCTAACACAATGCGATGCCGCCTTGAGACTCTCTGGCTCCCTGTAGTACAAACCTGATGACTCGCGCTCCGATGAATCGAAACGCCGACAGCCAACTCCGATGTCTTCTCTGCGACCGCGGCCTGCGCCACGTGGGTCGGGATTTTGCCGGAAAAGCGATCTACAAGTGCGACCAGTGTGAGTACGTTACCACGCCCGTATCGTCGGCAGCGCAAGCGACGGCCCTCTACGACGATCCGGAATACTTCGATGGTTGGGGCTGTAACCTGGACTTTGACTATGCTCGCTTTGACCCTGCCGTTCACCAGCAAGTCCGCGACTATCTGGATTTCATCGGTAAGCACACGCGCGGCAAGTCGCTCCTGGACGTGGGTACCGGCAGCGGATTGTTGCCGCACCTGGCGAAAGAGCGAGGCTACGAAGTCGAGGGCACTGACCTTTCAAAACATGTAAGCGATAACGTGCCGGCAAAAGCCGGCTTTCCCATACATCACGGCCCGCTGGAAGAGATCGATTTCGCGCGGAAGTATGACATCATCACGATGCTGCACGTGCTCGAACACACGAGTAATCCAGTTTCGACGCTGACCAGGTGCCGGGAATTGTTGCGCGAAGGTGGATCCGTCGTGGTGGTGGTGCCGAATTACCAAAGTTTGGATTCACGCGTCAAAGACCAGCTTTCAAAATTCAAATTGAAGAGCAGAGCGTACAAGCATCTGGCGCTGGGTCATCACAATTACGTGTTTTCGCTCAAGAGCCTCGAGATTCTTGGACGCCGATCCGGATTGCGGATTACGCATAAGCAAACCGGACAACCGGCATGGAGGTCGAGTCTTTGGAACCGTCTGCTGGAACGATATCAGTTAGCCGCTTGGTGCTGGGTTGTTTATAGAAACGAGTGAGCGGGCCCTCTTTTTCTCTTCTATTCCTGGACAAAGGTTGATTGCCACCCTTGATGACGAAACATCGTAAGAGAAACTTTGTTAAGAAGAAGCTCTTGCTGATTCTCTTCGGACTGCTGGTCGGTTGCCTGTTAACTGAAATATTCCTGCGAGTGATTGGCTATTCGTATCCGATCTTTTACACCACCGACTACTATCGCGGATTCGCGCTCCAACCCGGAGTTGAAGGTCATTACCAGAGAGAGGGTGAATCGTGGGTCCGCATCAACCGCGACGGCCTGAGAGATCGCGAACACGCAAAGATCAAGCCGGCAAACACGATTCGGGTCGCCGTGTTGGGCGACTCTTACGCCGAGGCTCTGCAGGTTAGCATGGAGGACGGGTTCGTCTCAGTGCTCCAGGGCCAGATGCAGAATTGCCAGGCGTTTGCGGGAAAGAGCGTAGAGATAATTAACTTCGGCGTCTCGGGTTATGGCACGGCTCAAGAGTTAATCACTCTGCGCCAAAATGTCTGGGAATACTCGCCCGACATTGTGTTGCTGGCGTTTACGACCAACAACGACATCAGTGACAACGCGCGCGTCCTCAAGAAAACTGACGAGATTCCTTATTTTGTCTGGCGCGACGGAAAACTTTTGGAAGACGATTCCTTTCGACTAACCAGGACATTTCGCTGGCGCAGCTCGGCCCTGAATCGCGCCGGTCGCTGGTTCTATGATCGACTGCGGATTGTCCAACTCGTCCACTATGCTCAATTCATCGTCAGGGTGCGGCTGGCTGAGCAGCGAAACCAAGAACCGACCGTCGCATCCGAGCAAACTCCCGCCAGCCGAGCCGAAGACATCAGCGTCGAGAACATGATTTACCTCGAACCGCACGACGAAAACTGGACTGAAGCGTGGCGGGTTACTGAAGCACTAATTCAGCAGATGCACGATGAGGTGAAACACAGAGGCGCGAAGTTTGTTCTCGTGACGGGCAGCAACGCAATTCAGGTCTATCCCGACCCGGTCGTGCGTCAGAACTTCATGAAGCACATCGGCGTCAGCACCATGTTCTATCCCAACCTGCGACTGAAAGCCATGGCCGTTCGCGAAGACATTGATCTCGTGGATTTGGCTGAGCCGATGCAGGCATATGCCGATCAAAACCACGTCTTCCTCCACGGATTCGGACGGGATATTGGGAATGGACACTGGAACTCGGACGGACATCGCTTGGCCGCCGATCTAATCATGCAAAAGCTCTGTCAACCGAAGTAATATCTTGACGTGCTAACGGCGTTTCGGAGAACCGACTATCGGGTCTTTTCGTTTCAGAACCCGGAGCGGTAGCGATGGGATCCCGCCACTCAACTTGATCCTATGATCCGGTCGCTACCGCTCTCGGTTCTGAAACACCCAACTCGAGTTGGTACTCTAAACGCCGTTAATGAATGCGGCCTCACACTTATCTCATTTCACGATTTCAAAATCAATCCACTGAGAAGCCACGCGATGCTTCTCGCTTGCCAGCGGGTCGTTGACGATGACCTGAAAGACGTATTCGCCCGGCGGCAAATCAGTACCGAGTTGGATCACGCCGCCGGCCAGCAGCCGTTTCAGATCGGAGGCGTTCGCTAACATAAGGGGATTTTCCTTGCCGGTGAACACCGGTTTGCCGTCTCGAAACATTCGCACCTGCGTGGTTAGTTGCGGAGCTTTCGTCGCCTTGTCCAGATGAGCGTTAAAGACCATGAAGCTATAGACCATCAGCATGCCACGACTGAAGTGTCGCAACGCGGGGCTAGCTTCCGCGTTACCCTGTTCGACGCCTTCCTGACTCTGGCCTGGCGCCGAGTTTGCCGACTGGTTCGCATCGGGCTGGCCCGCCGGCGCGTTGGGTGAAGTCGTCTTCGCGGCGGAATTCTCGCCCCTCATCACAATTCCCGAGAGAGCCAGCCGATCCTTCTTAAGGTCAGGAGCCTCGATGAACTGGCTGGCCGCGCCGACGCGCTCGCTGCTCGAGTCGCGCAAAGACATCCGCAACTGGTACGCGCCCGGTTTCTTGATTGGAACAGTCACATAGTAAACCAGACCATCGCGCAGAGCCCGCTTATACAGATCATCGGACAAAGTCAGCGTGTAGGTGCGGCCGTTCTGATCCACGGGAACGCCATTGTCGCCAAACGTAATTGCGAGCACATCGAAGATACCTTTGTGCCAGCCGTTCGGTTCATCGGTGAACGTGAGATCATGAGCGTCGATGTGCAGGATCGAACGCATGAACGAGCCGGCCCTGGCGTCGTTGCCGAAAAGCGAGGTCAACTGTAAGTGGATTCCGGTCGCGCCAAACGGCGACGTCAGGGCGCCGACCAACTGTTGCGCCGGAGTGCGCGGCGCTTGTTGTCTGTCTTCGTCGCTGTGGCCAAGAAAGCCGTTGCGCATGCGCACGTTGAACTTTCCCGAACGCGTGACCTTCAACGACAGTCGATGAAACGTGCGCCTTCCGGTTTTGGGATCGAAGGTCGCGTAGTCAGGCCGATAGCCGATCAGGTAATAGCCTTTCTGATCTTCTATCACGCGCCGAATGCCGCCACCCAGGTCGTTGCTATTGCGGATCGCAATGCCGCCGGTTTGTTGCGCCAGGAAGTCAAGGCCTTGCTGGGTTTCGAAGGCCGCGTTACGACGATTGCTTAGTTGTTGCTCGATCTCATCCGCAGATCTTTCGCCGGTCGAATCTGCCGCCGTCAGGCGGAGTGTCTGCAAACCCGTCGCATTCATTGTGTATATGACGACGGAAGCCCGGCCGGCTTCATCGATCAATCGGCGGAGCTTTTCCAGCGTCCGATAGTTTTGGGTTGGATCGTCCCGGCTGTAGATCCTGAAACCATCCGATATCAGCAGAACCGACTTGCGCCCCGGCATCTGGCGCAAACCTTTCACCACATAACTAACCGCGCCCAGCGTGCCGACGGCAAACAGATCTTCACGGAACTGGTTTAACTCTTCGTTGGCCGCGTCGATGGTCGCGCCCTGGTCGCCCGGCGTCGCGGGCTGGATCGCGGCGAACGCTCCCACGCCGCCACGGCCGCTCGCATACCACTTCACGCGCTCAATCGCCGCGTAAAGCTGGCGCTTGTCGGAGGTGAATTGCTGCAAGGCACCCATGCCCCCGCTGGTGCGTATGATCGCCACCAGATCGCCAGGCTGCATTTGCTCGTCAACGAATTTTTTCAGCGCGCGGCGAACGTAGTAGGTACTTTCGAAAGACAGACCGAGATCGTCAACCACGATGGCCATCGTCCGCCGCACCTGTTCCGGCTTCAGGGCGACTGGCGGCACGGGCGGCGCGTTCCTATCAACGGTTGCCAGCTTTGCCGGAGGCTCCACGCCGGGGGTCGTGGTGACGTTGTACGAAAAGTGTGTGATCTTTTGCGGCTTGCCGTCTTCGAATATCTGAACTTCTTCAGCCTTCAAATCGGTAATGACCTTGCCGCCCTTGTCGGTGACGACTGCGTCCACCTGCACCAGATTCGTCGTGATGCGAACGACGTCGGCGTCTTCGGGTTTCCGCTGTTGAGTTTTTGGCTGCTGCGCTGGCGGTGGTGGAGGTTCGGTAATCGGCGTGCGGGGTTGTTGGGCAAACGAAGCCGCACTCAGTTGGGCGATTAAAATAACCGCAAGGAAATGGCGTCTCTTCACAGTAAGTCCCTCGCAGCAAAGTTTCGAGACAGCTTAGTACCAATAGTGTTTGAGAGCAAAAACGATCGCCGGTCCAGTGTTCGACCGCAAGGTTTACTTTGCCGAAGCGAGAACCCGTTCGTAAAACTCGATGTATTGCGGAATGATCAGATCCGTGCTGTAGCGCGAGGTAGCCGAAGCGCGGGCACGCTGTCCCATTTCACGGCGCAGCTTTTCATCAGTCAACAAGCGGATTGCGTCTGCCGCCATCTTATCCACCTCGCCCACCGCGCTGAGAAATCCCGTGTCGCCATCGTCAACGACTTCCGGCAAACCACCCACGCGCGAAGCAATCACCGGTACCTGACAGGACATGGCTTCCAGCGCAGCGAGGCCGAACGATTCCTGTTCCGACGGCAGCAATAGAATGTCGGCCGCGCAAAGATAATCAAGGATGCGCGGTTGCTTGCCCACAAAAACGCAACTGTCAAATATGCCGAGACATTGCGCGCGATGAATGGCGTTCGTGCGCTCGCTGCCGTCGCCGACCATTACGAGCCGCGCGGATGTCTTCTTCAGCACTCGCGCGAGAATCTCGACGCAATCAATTGGACGCTTTACCGGACGGAAGTTGGAAACGTGCACCATGATCGGCGCGTCGTCAGGCGAAAGAGTCTGACGAAGGTCGCAGTCGATTTTTGGCTTGTATTCCGATGGGCAGACAAAATTCGGAATCACCTCGATACGATCGAACTGGAAGGCTTCGATCGTCGCTTGCTTCAGATAATTCGAAATTGCCGTTACGCCGTCCGACTGCTCGAGGCCATAACGGGTAATCGGCAGGTATGATCGGTCCGCGCCAACCAAAGTGATGTCCGTGCCGTGCAGTGTCGTGATTACCGGCAAACGCCGGTGCGGTTTCAAAGATTCACGCGCCAGAATCGCGCTGATCGAATGCGGAATGGCGTAATGCACGTGCAGCAAATCGAGCTTCTCAGTCTCGGCCACGGTCGCCATCTTAGTCGCCAGCGCCAAAGTGTACGGCTGATGCTCGAACAGCGGGTAGGACATCATCTCGACTTCGTGAAAACGCACGCGCTCGTTCAGCTCAGTCAGGCGCGTCGGCAAAGACGAAGAGATGAAGTGCACCGTGTGGCCGCGCGCCGCGAGTTCTTTGCCCAACTCAGATCCGACGATGCCGCTGCCGCCGTAGGTTGGATAAACTGTGATGCCGATGTTCATGAATCCGCTGAGCAGTATGCCGTGAGCGGTGAGCAGTAGGCAAACAGCCGGTGCGCGACAAAAAAAGAGGAGGCAGCCGACCCTCGCAATCGTCTGCCCCCGTCTCAACTTGTCTCACCTTTGAGAAAAGGGGGGGCAAGTGAGGCCCGCGAGTATATTCCGCACGCGCGTTTGCTGCAAGCATTTTGGCGGCTTTTTCGTGTCAGAACCGAGAGCGGTAGCGACCGGATCCTCCAATCACCTTGGATCGACAAACCACGACCAGCAAGCAAGACAGAAGTCCTATGATCCGGTCGCTACTCTATATATGAAAGGGCGCCCCAAAGGTAGTAGCTTGGAGATGTTCTAAAGACTTCAAGTAGACACCGAAGGAGAGCCCTATGAGGACGTATTATGTTGGAATGGATGTGCATCGCGCAAGCATCGTGATCGTGGTTTTGAATGGCGCCGGCAAGATGGTGATGCAATCGGTGATTGAGACCGGGGCCGAGCGCGTGCGCGGGTTTCTCAAGC
>Ga0209726_10000284_pt1 | contig 100019 bp, 98 predicted proteins | sample Subgrocontami54m_FD_187453 | JGI IMG/M metagenome (GOLD analysis project Ga0209726, IMG submission 187453) | Subsurface groundwater microbial communities from S. Glens Falls, New York, USA - GMW46 contaminated, 5.4 m (SPAdes) (version 3) | ecosystem: Environmental > Aquatic > Deep subsurface >...
CAAGGCAACTTAAAAAAAGATGTAATGCTTATCATTTATTGATGAAACCAAGAAGTGTTGCGAGAGCAGAAGTTATTGCAAATGGTCATCTTAAAATGTGATAGGATTGCTTAAGTTAGTGCCATTCACCCCAGTGAATGAATCTCCACTTTTTACAACTTTGCTTATCAGTGATGTTGATACATTCAAATAAGTTGCTATGTTTGCTTGAGAATAATCGTCTTGGTGTGCATTAAGTATTGCTAAGTTTCTATCTACTTTTGTAAAAACATCTCTTTGTCGTCATGACAATTGAAGACATCACAACGGTTTACTCCACGATTTATAATATGATGATACCCTGCTAAATCCACTCTCAATCTTGTCGGCATTTGTCAATCCTATATTTTAATCATGTATCTTAACTATTTATATTCGCTACAATTAAATATATTGCAAATTCCTTTAATACCTAACGGTTGAAGGTAGTCAATAAATTGCCGCTAGGCAATTTATTGACTACTCTGATTTGTTAGCATATGCCCTCTTAATAGTTTTTGTAATAACAACTCTTCTATATTTTGTCTTGAGTCAAAAATAGCCATGATATAAACAGTGTCATTTTCAATTTTGTACATAATTCTCAAAGGTTGCGCCATCAGTTCTCTATAAATAGTTATACCTTCTTTTTGAAGTTCAGGAACCATTCTACCTCTTAAAGGAAAAAAGTTGCTAGATTGTGCTTTTTCTTTTATTTGTTCATAAACTTTTCTTGCAGCACATAAACTATCTTTTTTGATATAATCAACAATATTTAAAAGGTCTTCTTTTGCATTTGAAGTCCATTTAACTTTATAAATTTTACTCATTTGCTAAGGAGTTCTTCAACAGAGTTAAAAACATCTTCTTCAGTATGAAGATTTCCACTTCTAATATCTTCTTCTGAAAATGAAAGAAGCTTCATTATAGCAAGAGCATTTTTCATATCTTCATAACTCTTTGGATCTTGTATAACAGCTTTAGCTTCACCATTTTGTGTGATTATCATAGGTCTATGAGTTTCATTGATATATTTTAGAACATCAGCTGCTCTACTTTTTAGATAGGTAACAGGCTTTATATCATTTACAATTTGCATAAAATCTCCTTCAGTCCTTTTATTGTACCAAATTAAGACTTAATGTACAAATGTGATGCTAACGACTGACTTGATGGATAACTGCCCCGTCAGGGTATGTTATTCATCTTCCAAGTACTTGTTATACTTTGAGTTAAATAGCATATCAAACTTTATTATTTCAAAAGTAAGATTTTGATCTTTTTTTCCATGTTTAATAAATATAAATTTATCATTAAAATATACTACTTTACTTGAATTATTATCTCTATTATATATTTTCTTTTCAATATTAATCATATTGCTAAGATTATTTGGTAATAAATAGGCTTGTCTAAGTTCTGATAAAATAAAAATTGTACCTAATAGTAAATATTTAAAGAGGAACGAACCTATTCCTAGCAAAAGAACAAAACCTACATTTTTGATAATTTGTGATAATTTTGGTTTTGTTAAAATATAAGTATGTAACTTACCTTTTTTAAAGTTTTCATATAATGATTTTATACTCTTTAAAATTATGCCTGATACAATAATTATAATAGGTATATGTATAATAAATAATGCAAATTCTAGCTTTTGTTCAGTATATAAATCCTCAATAAATTGGATAGTACCTAGAATAAATAGTAGTAATACAGCCATAATAATTACCGCGATACTAACTTTTATTGACATTACAGAATTTTTATTACCTTGTATATTATTTTTTTTAAAAAAGAGTAAACCTATTTGAACTGTAAAATATATCAATATGCCAATAAATAGTATTAACAGTCCATCGGGAATTAATTGAGTAGGTGAGAAAAACCTTATGAAAGATATAGACATTTTTGATAATTCAAAAATTTGACATAACCCACCTAATATTGGTGTTATTAACAATATTAAAGGAAGATTATTTTTTATAAATTCTAATTTTGACAAAAAATCATTTTTTTTCAATTTTTCTCTTTTCATAAAAACTTTGGACACCTTTTTTAAAAGGTATATGGTTGCAAAGATGTCGCCTCAGGGGTGTATATTCAGACACCCATTTCATATGAGGGGGGGGGGTGTAAAATTACTATAAGAAAAGTATTATTGTTTTTTTAAAGCTCTCAGAAGTCGTTGAAATTGATGTTCATAATTTAAGGGTATACTGAAATCAGCTACCACCCTGTTTATTATTTCATTACGTAAATGTGTACGTTTTGGTTGCCATTCATTAAACAAATAGTCATCAAGTGCAATCGGAATCAAATATGATTCGCCTCCATTTTTAGCTTCTTTTTGTATCGTTTTTTCAAGTTCATACTGCAATCCAGCTCTATCTAGTGAACGTTTTGAACAAATAAGTATTACTATATCGTAATCATTTACTTGGCTCATCGTAGAATGGAGTTTTTCTCCAAAAGTGGCATCAAGCGGAAAGAAGAATGTTGTAATACCATTTTTTGACAAATCTTGATTAAGCTTAGTAGCAAACGCTTCATCAGGACTTCCATAACTAATAAATGTTGAACTCATGAGGCTAACCAATCCTTTTAATGATAATGAACGAATAGAGTCTATCATATAAATGGCAACTACAGGGGGGATACCGCATGATTCAATAAATGACTGTAATTCTATAGTAGAACCAAAATCATGGGGAGATAGTGGTTTAGAAGAAATTGTTTTAGCTATTGATAAATGGTCTATAGAACTTTGAGCACGATGATGAATATTGATTTTTAGAAATACAGATAAATCCATTCCTCGAAATATAGTATTTCCCAATATAGGTTGATGCAAAAGAGAGTCTACAATTTCCGTATGATCAAACAATGTACCCTCAAATATACAATTTGAAAATAATAAATTCAATATCTTACTAGCTCTTATTATTGAATCATTAAAGTTTATAGAAATAAAACCACTATGTGATAATAATAAATTAGTGAAATTAACACGATTAAAACGTACATTATTAAATTGACTATTTATTATCTTCCAATAACTAGCAGTCACATTTAAGTAATCACAGTCTACTGATGATATATCATCAAATTTTATATTATCAAATGATGCACCATTTAATCTTACCTGTACTAACGAAGTACTAAGAAATTTTATATTCTTGAAAATTGATTGATTAATAATTGAGTATTTAAATTCCGTATTCTGTATCTCAGAATTTTCAATTTTTAATCCTGTGCAAGAAATATTGGAAAAGCTAGAAGAGTTGATATGAACAAATGAAAACTGACATAAATCAAGTTTAGCATTATCAAATTTAGAATTATTAATTTTAGTGCCTGTAAATACTGCTCCTCTTAGGTCAGCACCACTAAAGTCAACATCATTAAGATATGCACCAGAAAAATTTGCAAAACGAATATCAGATTTTAGGAAAGTTGTTCCAGTTAAATTAGACCGTAATAAACTTGCGTCAAGTAGTATTGCATTACATAATTTACTTTCATTAAAATCTATACCTACTATTGGCTTCGAAACAACGGGGTCATTCTTTAATATAAGCTTGGAAAGTTCATCTGTAAAAAATTCTGGATGCGATTGCCTTATTATTGGTGTAAAAAAATCTATACCTTGTAGGTTTGTATTACGAAAGTCTTTTCGACCTTCAAAATATTCGACAAAAAATTCATCCTGTGTCATAATCTCTCTACAATATTTTTATTTATAAATGCTTTTCTACCATATAATTAATACGATTAAATAATCATGATTGTATCATAATCTAATATCTAAATAATTAAGAATCTTCATTTTTTAAGGGACTGGATATTATAACGTTCCACCTTTCCCAAGGTGGAATGCATACAATATTCAACAAACATTATATATAAAGCAGCTTGATATTTTCTAAATAAACGAACACTAAAAATGTTCATTTAAATGATAAAAAAAACGACAAAATGCAACATTTTGACTATTTTCTAGCTAAATAGATTAAAATCTTTAAAATATTTGATTGTTACTCATATTTTATATCAAATATAGTACAATATTGACATATAAATTTAATAGTAAATTAACAAGGAAATAAAATGGTTAAATATGCGCAAAATGAACTTTTTTCAATTACTGATTTTACAAAACAGATTGGCAGTGCTGTTAGTAGCATTAAAGAACACTCTCTTGAAAAAATAGGAATACTTAAAAACAATAAACTTGAGGCTGTTGTAATTTCTACTGATGAATATGAGAGACTCAAAGAGCTTGAAGAGATGTTCGAGTTGGCTGAACATACTCAGATATACAAAACAATTCAACAAAGAAAAGAGACACCTTTGTCCCAATATGTATCTATGGAAGATATGGCAAAAAAATTTAACATAGATATAGAAAAAATTTAATCTATGTATGAGATAAAATATCATCCTCTTGTTGAAGAAGATTTGGAGCAGTTGAACCATTCTGTTTGTATAGAGGTCTTTAAAAAATTAAAAAAGATTCAAACTTCTCCTGAACTTGGGCAGCTTCTTGGTAATAAAAATAATATGGATTTGATGGGATTGCGAAAAGTTTATGTAGCAAAGAAGCAGGTCAGGATAGTTTACGAGATTATAGACAACTTATTGGTAGTTAAAGTCATTACGATTGGAAAAAGAGAAGATATGGAAGTGTATAAACAAGCACAACAGAGAAGAAAAAATTCATAATATGCTAAATATTATATAGGTGTGTGTTGAGTGAGGAGTTAAAAATGCGGCAGAGTCAAAGCTCAAAATTTGCAAAAGCACCCTCTACGCTTAGCACGTTTTTGTAGCTGGTTTTTGTGATTGTTACTCTTTTTGTGTTTAGGTCACATACAGCTATGCGAAAGTTTGAACCCATTTGCGGTTCAACTATGCATATGATTTTATCTTCTATCTGTCTCGTTGTATGAATAGTCCCGCGAAGATTGTGAAAAAAGTACTTTGGATAACTAAGCGGTGTGATCTCAACAACATCTGCGGTTCTTTTTTTGTCAAGAGTTTGTGCGATAATATTGGCGTCTTCAAAGTTGTCAAACTGGATGCACCAGTCGTCAAACTCTTTGTTAAATCGTTTTAATTCTTCATCTAAAAAGCCACCTGCCGGTGACTGCAGAGCATATATACTCATATATGGTTATTTAAACTTTTTAACCAGAAGTATGCCAAGACCGACAAGAACAAATATTGCAGCAATGCTCACTGCGATAAATGTAAAAGATACACTCTCGGCAAAATTAGGCATTTACTACCTTTGAACATCTCTCACATGTAGACTCTTCATCATGTGATTGGTACTTCCAGCATCTTGGGCATTTCGCTTTTGTCGCTTTTTGGATGACAAACATATCTCCGTCTACTTCAAACTTTCCAAGCTCATCAACTACTTCAGAGTGTGAAATATGAGATACTATAAACCAGTCTTCTGCCGAAGTTTTATCCATTTTTGAGATAATTGCCGACTCTGTAACAAGTACAAGTTCAAGCGTGCTTTTTATGATTTTTTCTTTTTTTAGAGTGTCTACAATCTCATAAAATTTCTCTCTCGCACTATTCATATAAGCGGCATTAAAGTCAAAATCTTCTATAGCAATTTCTTCATAAACAAAGTCAAATATATCTTCTTTATCGCCTTTTATGATTGATGGTGCAAACTCTATGATTTCGTCTGCCGTGTATGTTAAAATCGGAGCTATGAGAAGCAGAAGCGATTTTGTCATGATAGCCATCGCACTCTGGCTTGAGTTTCTTCTCGGATCATTTATCGCATCACAGTAGAGAGAGTCTTTTGTAATGTCGATGTAGATCCCGCTTAACTCGTTTACGATAAAGTTGTTTAACATGCTCATACCGTGAACAAAGTTGTATTCGCTAAATGATTTGTGAACTTTGCCAAAAACAGTTTTCGCTTCAGTAAGTATCCATTTGTCTAGTTCACCCATCTGCTCGTACGGAGTAATAGTTTCCAAATCGTTGATATTTGCAAGCATGATTCTAAAAGTGTTTCTTAACTTACGGTAGTTTTCAGCACTCTGTTTTAGGATGTTTTGAGAGATTTTAAGATCTCCTTGATAGTCACTTGAAGCTACCCAAAGACGTAGTATCTCACTGCCGTACTCTTTTAAAACTGACTCAGGTGCGACAACATTGCCTTTAGACTTAGACATCTTTTCACCCTTCTCATCGACCGTGAAACCGTGAGTAAGAACTCCTTTGTAAGGTGCTTTGTGCTCAACCGCCGCACTTAAGAACATTGACGATTGAAACCATCCTCTGTGCTGATCGCTCCCCTCGACATAAAGATCTGCCTGATACTCGCCGGCATCATAGTTGCGTGACTTAAGTACCGAGTACCAAGTTGAGCCGCTGTCAAACCAAACATCCAAAATGTCGGTCACTTTTTCAAGCTCATCTGCTTTGTACCCAGAACCTGCATATAGTAGCTCTTCTGTCGCCATTGAGTACCATGCATCGCTTCCGTGCATCTCAAAAATCATAGCCGTAAAGTTTAAAACTTTCTCATCAAGCAGAACTTCGCCTGTTGCTTTTACTCTGAAAAAAGCTATCGGCACACCCCAATCTCTTTGTCTTGAAATACACCAGTCAGGGCGGTTTTCAACCATTGCTTTTAGTCTGTTTTTACCTGTCTCAGGAAAAAATAACGTCTTTTCTACTTCGCTAAGAGCAATCTCTCTTAGCGTTTTATCTTCACCGTTTGGCTTTGCATCAACTGAGATAAACCACTGTTTTGTAGCTCTGAAAATCAGAGGAGTGTGGCTTCTCCAGCAGTGAGGGTATGAGTGGGTAAATTTGCTTACTCTCAAGACACTCTCACCCATCATCTCGATGAGTTCGTCATTTGATTTAAAGATGTGGCGACCTACAAAATTCTCTCCATTTGGAATAAGTCCAAGACCGACAACACTCTCATCAAAACATCCTGTCTCATCAACCGGCATGATTACTTCTAAATCATAAACAAGACCTATGCGGTAGTCGTCTTCGCCATGTCCAGGAGCCGTGTGAACACAGCCTGTTCCGTTGTCTACCAAAACATGTTCGCCCAAAACAATGCGTGAAGATCTGCCATTAAGAGGATTGATTGCTAAAAGATTTTCAAACTCTTTTGCTTTGATGGTTTTTGAAACATCTCCGCTTAAAATATTTTGCTCTTTTAAAGATTCTAAAAGCTCTTTTGCAACGATATAGCCTGTTGTTGTAAGTACATAATCCTCATGCGGATTAAGCGAAATACCTGTATTTGCAGGAATAGTCCAAGGCGTCGTTGTCCAGATAACAAGTGCTGCTTTGCCGGAGATATTTAGTTTTGATTTTGCATCATCACTTAGCTCAAATGCAACAAAAATAGAGTGAGACTCTTTGTCTTCATACTCTACTTCAGCTTCAGCAAGAGCGGTTCTCTCAGCCCATGACCAAAAAACAGGTTTGCTTCTCTCTACTAAAAGCCCTTTTTTAGCCACATTACAAAGCGTACGGTAGATATTTGCCTCAAATTTATAATCCATCGTTACATAAGGATTTTCCCAGTCGGCTATAACACCAAGTTTTTTAAACTCTTCTCTTTGGATATCTACAAATTCAGCTGCATGAGCACGGCAAAGTTCTCTGATTTTTGCAGTTTCTAGAAGCTCTTTTTTCTGCTTTCCGCCTAGCTTTTTCTCAACTTGCTGCTCTATCGGCAGACCGTGACAATCCCAGCCCGGAGTAAAACGAACAGATTTACCGTTAAAATAGTTATGTTTAATAATAATATCTTTTAAAATTTTATTTAAAGCATGTCCGATGTGCGTATGACCGTTTGCATACGGAGGACCGTCATGAAGCGTAAAGCTTTGTGCATCTTTACGATTTTTTTTCATTTTTTCATATATATTTTTGTCGTCCCAAGAAGCGTATCTTTTTGGTTCATTGTTTATGAGATTGCCTCGCATCTCAAATTTTGTAGTAGGTAAAAGGAGCGTATCTTTGTAATCCATAATGTATCCCAAACTGTAGAAAATTTTTGCATTGTATCTTTTAAGGGTTTAAAAGCTACTTTAAATATCAAAAACAGTGTTATAATAGGCAGAAATTATTTTTTTAAAAAGGCTGTTTTTAGACATGAAACTACATCTTTTATTGATTGGTAATAAATTTATATATAACACTTCGCTCAAAGAGTATATTATTAGACAAATTGAGCAAAAAACTGATTTTATAGACTCTATAACTTTTTTTAAAGAGGGTGACAATTCACTTTTTTTATATTTGGAAAAAGAGCTTCATTCAGCAAATAAATACATAATCGTAACTACAAAACAACACTTCTCAACCATAGGAAAACTCATCTGCACCGTTACTAGCGATAATCAGATTTTAAAAGAAGATATGCTCATACCTTCAAACAGTTCTATATTTGAGAAAGGAAGTTATCTGCTAAAGTACAAAGACTCAATTACAAATGTTTTACATGTAGACGAGATGGAAAATTTTCCTCAGATACTGCTTAGTTTTGAAGATTCTAAAGCTACACTGCACCTTTTTGAAGAGGATAGGGAGAGTGCAGTTGCTATGTTAACACCGATTGCACAGATGTATGACGTAAAATTAGATATCGTAAATCTTATAGACGGATGGCTTAGAGTAGACATAAGAAGTAAAAAGTATGGAAATATATCGCAATTTATAACATCTTCAAAGCAGTTATTACCGAAAAAAATTATCGCTGCTTCAAATATTGTAAGCTATATTATAGACAAACTGTCAACTTTTAATAAAAAAATTGCTTTTGCCGAGAGTTGTACCGGAGGGCTTTTAACCTACTATTTTACGAAAAATAACGGTGCATCGAAGATATTGGAAGGCTCTTTAGTGACGTATTCAAACACTCTTAAAGAGAACTGGCTTGGTGTAAACAGTGCTACACTTGAGAGACATGGTGCAGTGAGCAGCGAAGTTGTTTTTGAGATGAGCGATGGAGCTATGAATGTCAGCAGTTCGGATTACTCTATATCTATTAGCGGAATTGCAGGTGAGGGCGGAGGAACTGAGCACAAACCCGTTGGCACCATATTTGTGGGGGTAAGAAGCAAGGGCTCTCATAAAGAGGTTCGGCTAAGTCTTAACGGAGATAGAAACTATATTCAACATCAAAGCGTACTTTTTGCTATAAAAATGTTGCTTTTAATGGATAAAGAGATGTTTTTTTAAAATTCGTTCCATTTTATCTTGACAATTAAAACCTATTTGCCTATAATTTCGTCCTCTAAACAAATAGAGGAAATGTCTTGTTAGCTCAGCTGGTAGAGCATCTCACTTTTAATGAGGTGGCCGATGGTTCGAATCCATCACAGGACACCAGTTTTTTTATATGCGCGGTGGTAGTTCAGTTGGTTAGAATACCTGCCTGTCACGCAGGGGGTCGCGGGTTCGAGTCCCGTCCACCGCGCCACTTTTAGTTGATTTAAAATGGGCGTTTAGCTCAGTTGGTAGAGCGCTACCCTTACAAGGTAGATGTCACAAGTTCGAGTCTTGTAATGCCCACCATTTTAAAACCTTTTGTTTAATGAAAGTGACCCTTTCGTCTAGTGGCCAAGGACACTATCACTTCATGGTAGGGACAGAGGTTCAAATCCTTTAGGGGTCGCCAAAAAATTGGTGTTATTTATAAATTTAAAAAATGGGCGTTTAGCTCAGTTGGTAGAGCGCTACCCTTACAAGGTAGATGTCACAAGTTCGAGTCTTGTAATGCCCACCATTTTTTAGTTACATTTTATGCGCGGTGGTAGTTCAGTTGGTTAGAATACCTGCCTGTCACGCAGGGGGTCGCGGGTTCGAGTCCCGTCCACCGCGCCACTACCTTTTTAAATCCATAAATTCCTATTTCTAAATCTCATAAATATTCTCTATAATTATTTTATATATTTTCTGCCTCACAAGAGACAAGCTTTAGTGCCTATGCTGCTAGCGTGTAAATATTAGACTTCTTGCAAGACCGCAATAAATAATCTGCCTCTTTAATAGGCAAGCTTTAGTGACATAGCGGCTAGCGTAGCTAAATAGGCTTTTCTTATTTAGCGTACAAATATTATAAAAAGCTTTTTGTACCTCGACCGTCATACATATCTTTGTATCTAAAAGTTATAAGATTTTGCATAATTGCAAAAAGAATCATAAAGTTTATAAAACTGCTTCCTCCATAACTAAACATAGGGAGTGGAACACCGACAACAGGAGCGTATCCTATAGTCATGGATATATTTACGCCCATGTATATAAAAATCATAAACGATATTGATATTGTTACAACTTTTATAAAATAATCATCGTTATAAATACTTAAGCTCATAAGATGCAAAATCAGCATAACATATATAAGAATAATGCCTAAAGCTCCCAAAAATCCACTTCTCTCAACTAAAAAAGCAAAGATAAAATCACTTGTTGAAATAGGTAGAAATCTCATTTGCGTTTGTGTGGCATCATCTTTTGATTTGCCTGTAAATCCGCCTGAACCGATTGCAATTATGGATTGTTGCACATGGTAAGATGGTTTTTCGCTAAGAAAATCTTGAATTCTAGTTTTTTGATAGTCATGTAGCAGAAATTTGTATGCTAGCGGAGAAAATAACAGAACTGCACCAACTATTACGGCCCAAATTTTCCAGTGAACGCCTATAAAAAAAAGTACCCCGTAGCCTATAAGAAGAAGAACCATTGCTGTGCCTAAATCCGGTTCTTTCGCTATTAAAATAAACGGTAGAAGTATATAAAAACTAATTTTTAAAAACTCTTTTATTCTATAACCGTACACAGGCGGCGGATTTTTACTTATTATATATGCAAGCATTAAGATGAGAGCCGGTTTTACAAATTCAGATGGCTGAATAGTGGCATCTATAAATGGGATATCTATCCATCTTTGTGCACCTAGCCTCGCATGTCCAAAAAATTCAACTGCAAAAAGCAGTGTTATACTAAGCCAATATATAAGCGGAATAAGCCAACTCATTCTGCGAATCGGGAGTAAAAAAACACTTAAAAATACCAAAGAAGCAACACCCACGTATGTGAGCTGTTTTTGTGCCAGAGCAGGTACAACTTCTCCTATAAGCCAATTTGAAGTAATTACAAGAGGCACAATGAGGATAATAGAAAGAAAATCAAATTGTGCTAAAATACGTTTATCAATTCTCCACAAATTTGAAACTCCCTAAAAATTTAGAAATTGTATCATAAAGGTTAGAAATATGAATGAAATAGAAACTTATATTTGCGATAGCAGCGAGCGTCTTGATACGTTTTTAGTATCAAAAATTGCTCAGAGTCGCTCACAAATTGCGCAACTGATAAAAAAAGAGTGTGTATATGTTGATGGAAAGATAGTTTCTCGCAGCGGAGTTAAGTTAAAAGAGAACCAAATAGTAAAAGTAGAGTTTCCGGATGCACAAATAAATCCTCCGCTTGATATAGATTTTGATGTAGAGATACTGTATGAAGATGATGATGTTTTAGTTATAAATAAACCTACTAATCTTACCGTTCATCCTGCTCCAAGCGTAAAAGAAGCCACTCTGGTTGACTGGTTGAAGCATAAAGGTGTGAGGCTCTCTACCATAAGCGGTGAAGAGCGTCATGGAATTGTTCACAGGCTAGATAAAGGTACAAGCGGTGCTATGATTATTGCAAAGAATAATGAAGCACATGAATTTTTATCTTCTCAGCTTCAAGATAAGAGTATGGGAAGGTACTATTTAGCAGTTGTAAATCCGCCTCTTAAAGATGATTTGACGCTTATTGAATGTCCGATTGCCAGAAGTGCACATAATAGACTTAAGATGGCATGCTTAGATCATGGTAAATATGCAAAGACGCTGTTTTGTACACTTGCTCAATCGAAAGATGAAAAAAATCAGCTTATAGCTTGTAAACTATTTACTGGCAGAACACATCAAATCCGTGTTCATTTAGAGAGCATAAATCGCCATATTATCGGTGATCATATTTATGCAATAAACCCTAAGCTTGAGAATGCGGAACGAATTTTGCTACATGCGTATGTGATATATTTTATACATCCTACGAGTAAAGAAAAGCTCTCCTTTGTTGCATTTCCTGATAAACAAATGGTAGAATATTTAGATAGAAAATTTGATATGGAGCAGATAAATGAAGTTATTAACCCTAGTTACATTATGCACAGCTTCGCTACTAATTCTTAGTGGTTGCAGTGTAAAGCCAACACCAAAAAAAGAGCCTACAATTGATGCAACACTGCCTATTGTCATGCTTACGAAAAATGGAGCTATTGCTGACGTTAACTCTATAGCTCTTGAGTGGGAACCTATTGATGATCAAAGAGTGGAGGGTATTTTTATTTACAAAGTAACACAAAATGCCCAAAATAAGGCTACTGATGATTATTATGACACAGTAAATAGTCGTTTTTCAACGCATTATGTAGATACAAAAATTGAGCCTAATACAAAATACAGTTATTACTTTAAAACCTACAGTTCAAGTGCTGAATCAAGAAAAAGTCAGATAACAACAATATCATCGCTTGCCCCTATGGAGTCCGTATCATGGATCCATGGAAGAGAAAATATGCCTCGAAGTTCAAAAATAATATGGCGTCCGCATATAAATGAGAAAGTAAAGGCGTATATTATTCAAAGAAGATCTTTGCAAGAGAGTGAATGGAGAGATGTTGCAACTATTAACGGCAGACTAAGTGCTGAGTACATTGACAAAGATTTAAAAGATAATTTTACTTATAAATATCGTATCCGTGCTTTGACATATGACGGTGTTATTTCAAAGCCTAGCCAAGAAGTAACTATTGTAACAAAGGAGTTACCCGGGGGAATTGCACAAATAACAGCATCAAACAATTTGCCTAAAATGATAAAAATTAGTTGGCAAGGTGTTAGCAGTAAAGATTTTTTAACATATAGATTATACAAATCTACTACTATTGATAGTGGCTATGAAATGGTTGGTGACACGACAAGCACTAATTATGTAGATAAGATTGAAGAAGATGGTAAAGAGTATTTTTACAGAGTCAGTGTTATTGATAAAGATAAGCTCGAGAGTATAAATAAAAACAGTTCTGCTCTCGGCAGAACATTGATAAAACCGGCTGCTCCCTCACTTAGTGAAGCAAGATATTATGATGGCAGAGTGAAACTCTCTTGGAGTAAAACAGATGATAGAACTACTAGCTATATAGTTCAAAAAGAGTATAAAAAAGGTTTTTTTGAGACAAAAATAGAAGATTTTGAAAATATAACGGCTCATGAGTTTAGCGATACAAACCTTGTGGCTGGCGGAACATACTACTATAGAGTCTTTTCAGTTGATGCAAACAGGATAAAATCAAATCCTAGTACTGAGGCTCTCATTAAAATAGAAGAGAGTGCTGCAGTTAAGTCGGCTCCTATAAAAACACAAAGAAATATCCAGCAATCTGCTCCGATAGCACCGGCAGCTCCGCCTGCAACAGAAGTAGTTGAAGAGCAAAATGTGATTGTCCCAATACAAGATTTTAATTAAAACGAGAATGAATGCCGCATATACATATAGAAGAGTTTAAAGAGATAGAGTTTCCATCATCTTATGATGGAGTCTCGTTTAATTTTATAGCAGACAATGTAGGACATAAAGGAGAGAAGTTAATCTCCGTTACGGTTGATGAAGATACTTTCTTTTTATTGGTTAAAGATGAAGAGGGAAAGAAGTTACTCAAAAGCGATAAGCTTACAAGACCTGCTTCGATATATAACGTGCACAAAGCACTTCTTTCTTATGCAAAAGCATCGAATATGAAACTTCTTTCATCAAATGTGCCGGAACATCAAAAAAATATTCACCTTCAAGAGGTTACTGCACTAAAAGATATAAGCTATTTTGCAGCAAATTTTCCAAAAGATAGAGAGATTCGTATTGAGGTGGGATTTGGGTCAGGTCGTCATCTGCTTCATCAAGCCATTAATAATCCTGATATTCTTTTTATAGGCATAGAGATTCACTTTCCATCAATTGAGCAGGTTCTAAAGCAGATAACTATTCAAAATCTTGATAATCTTCTCATCTTAAGCTATGATGCAAGACTTTTTATGGAGCTTGTTCCATCAAATATAGTCGGAAAAATTTACGTACATTTTCCTGTTCCATGGGATAAAAAACCCCATAGAAGAGTAATTTCTACTACATTTATAGAAGAGGCAAGACGTATTTTGAAAGTCGGCGGATCTCTTGAACTTAGAACGGACAGCGAGAACTATTATGCATACTCTTATGAAACATTTATAGCTTTTAACAAAACTACGCTTCATATAAATAAAAATAAAGATATAGCCGTTACAAGCAAGTATGAAGATAGATGGAAAAAGATGGAAAAAAACATCTATGACCTTACTATGATAAATGATGAAGAGTCTTTAGCATTAAACATGGAAGGGGATTTTTCTTTTATTAAGCTGAATCATTTCAGTGATGAACTTTTAAAACTTTATAAAAAAATAATTAGATTTAATGGTGGATTTATTAATTTTGAGAGAGCTTACACGTTAAAAGATGGAGTGATGTTTCGTATGTCTATGGGTAGTTATGACAAACCTGAACACCTATATGTAATCATAAAAAAAGATGAAATATTTTATTATCCTGCACTGCCGTTAAAATCAAAAAGTAATCTCATGGCTCATCAACTCTTAAATGAGGCATTGCATGAATAAAGTTATTATCGCTAGAGATCTCTCTTTGTCTTACTCGAGCAATGAAACCATCATAAATAAAGCAAATTTTTCCATAGATTCAGGCAGTTTTGTATTTATAACAGGAGCAAGCGGAAGCGGAAAATCAACGCTGGTTAAATCTATTTTTGGTGCATTGAAACCAAAACAAGGCTCTCTTGTCGTGGGTGGCGTAGAGCTTAACCGTGTTTCTCGTTCAAAACTAAATTTACTAAGAAGACACATCGGGATTGTTTTTCAAGATTATAAACTTATAAAAGAGTGGACGATTGATAAAAATATTATGCTTCCGCTCTTAATCAACGGATATGTAAAAAGTGTAGCAAACAATCAGGTAGACAAGCTCTTAAAACATGTGCGTCTTAACCATCAATCCGGCAAATATCCTCTTGAGCTTAGCGGTGGTGAGCAGCAAAGAGTGGCAATGGCAAGAGCACTCTCTCATAACCCGATTTTGATTCTGGCGGATGAGCCTACGGGCAATCTTGATGAGTACTCGTCCCAACTTATTTGGAATTTGCTAGAGGGTGCAAATAGTCAGTTAAAGACTACGGTAATAGTGGTTACTCACCATATTCCAAAAACAATAAGCACAGATTATAAGCATTTCCATATTGAGTATGGGAGCATTAATGAAATCCGTTAAAAATCATCTCTCTCTCGTAATTGCACTTTTGAGCATACTCTTTTCTATGCAGGTTTTTTTCATAGTGGATCGCTCAATTGAAGCATATAAGGTGAATTTAGCAAGCAGTTATTCTGTTATAGCTGTGAGTAAAAAACCTCTAGAGAGCAGTGAAATAGTAAAGATAAACAAGATTATCTCTAGTGTACAGGAACTCTCTCCGGATTCTGTTATAAAGAGATTGAGCAGCGATATGAAAAATACAAATGTGGAGCTTCTTAAGCTTACATTGCCGAAATTTTATAAACTTTCTCTTGCATACTATCCGACTTCAGAAGAGGTAAAAGAGTTAAGAGCAGATTTGTTGGCAAATAACTCAATAACAAAAGTAGAAGATTTCTCACATACACACGGTACAACATACAAGCTTCTGCTTCTCTTTAAAAACGTTGTTTCTCTTTTTACTTTTGTGGTGTTGATAGTTACGGTGTTATTAATATTTAAAGAACTTAGAATCTGGCAATATAAACATAACGAGAGAATGACAATTATGGGGCTTTTCGGTGCGGCATTATGGCTTCGTTCGGCGGTGCTCTTTAGACTGGCAATTGTAGATGCGCTTATTGCATCTTTTTTGGCTTTCGGAATTTTCTTCTATCTGTCGTCATATCCATGGGTGCTGGAGCAGCTCGGCAGTATCGGTATCAATATAGTAATTTTCAATCCTATTAATGATTTTTTAGTAATTCTTGGAGTTGCGATATCTATCTCAATCGTTTTAGCGTCGCTTATAGTAATCGGGCATAAAGAAGAGGCATGAGTCGTTTATTTATAATATTTCTATTTGCAAATCTTCTCTTACAAGCAAAAACAAGTGTTGATAATAAGATAGAAAAAACGAGTTCTGAAATAAGCTCTTTTGCAAAAAGCCATGAAGATATAAATAAGAAGATGGACGAAACTGCAGCGGCTATTATACTGCAAGAAAAAGAGGTTCAGAAGCAAGAAGAGTATCTTAAAAAGTTAAAAGATGAGCTTTCAGAAAAAGAGAACTCTTATCAAGAGAACGTTAAAGAGTTGAAAGAGTTAAAAAGCTCGCATGATAAACTTAAAACAGACGGAAATAAACTTGAAGAAGATTTGGTTTTTACAATAGCTCAAAGCGTTTCTTTGTCAATTATACTTGAAGAGGAGTACAGTTCAAACGAAGAGTCGCTAATCGAATATGAAGTTCTTGAACGTATGCTAAAAGATGCCAAATCAAGAATAAAAGGGCTAAATGAGAGTTTTCATGTATATTCTAAAAATATAGATATCTTAAAACAACAGGTAGACTCTCTTGAAGCTGCAATAACGGTTATTGATGCAAAAAAGAAAGAGGTGACTAAAGCTCATGATGTAAACATTGAGTCGCTTAAAAATTTAAAAATAGCAAAAGATTCCTATAAAAAAGAGCTTCAAGATGTTTTAGGCAAGCAAGATCTCTTAAAGAAAACTTTGGCGCAGTTGAATATTATCAAGATAGATGAGATCAATAAAGCAAAAGAGGAAGCCGAGAGAGCACAAGCCTTTGATGCAAAAAATGCAGCTCAAGCAGTTTCAAATGAGAATCTGCCTAAGGTAAAATCTGTCGGAAGCAGTTTTCAAGCTGTAAAAACAAAAGAGTATAACGGTGAAAAGACGATTGCACCGTTTGAGCCGTACAAGATAACAAAGGCGTACGGTACATATACGGATCCGATTTACGGTATAAAAGTTTTTAACGAGTCGATATCTCTAAAACCTAGCCAAAAAGACACAAAGGTAAAAACAGTCTTTAACGGCAAAGTAATATATGCGGACAAAACTCCTGTTCTGGACAATATTGTAATAGTTGAGCATGATGACGGTATGCATACAATCTATGCAAACTTATCTCAAATAGCGCCTGATATCAGTAAGGGTAAAAAAGTGAAAAAGGGGTATACGATAGGTCGTGTAAATGATGAGCTGATTTTTGAGGTTACCCAAAAAGCATACCATATAAACCCAGTGAGACTATTTCAATAAATAGATCTATTTTAGATATAATTTCGAAAAAAATTTTAGGTACAAAAATATGAACTTTATTCAAACACGCGGATGCGATATAAACAACACTCAAAGCGTTACTTTCTCAGAAGCGATTTTAAACCCTATCGCATCTTTTGGCGGACTTTATGTGCCGCAAAATTTACCGAAATTAGGTGAAGAATTTTTAAGCAAACACTTAAACTCTTCGTATAAAGAGCTGGCATCCGACATGCTTAGTCGTTTTGAGATAGATATTGAAAAAAGCGTTATAGATGAAGCACTTGCTCTTTATGACAAATTTGACAATCCTGCAAATCCCGTACCTGTTGTAAAAGTAAAAGAGAATCTTTTTGTAAGCGAGCTTTATCATGGTCCGACACGCGCATTTAAAGATATGGCGCTTCAACCTTTTGGTGTAGTTCTCTCTTCAATCGCACAAAAAAGAGGTGAGCATTATCTTATCCTGGCTGCAACAAGCGGAGATACCGGTCCTGCCGCATTGGAAACTTTTAAAAACCGTGCAAATGTTCAGGTTGCATGTCTCTATCCTGATGGCGGAACAAGCGATGTTCAAAGACTTCAGATGGTAACAGAAGATGCAAAAAATCTAAAAGTAATTGGAATTAACGGTGTTTTTGATGATGCACAAAATGCGCTTAAGAGGCTATTGGCTTCAGTTGAATTCAAAAATGCGCTAAAAGAGAAAAATATTCTACTCTCAGCCGCAAACTCCGTAAATTTTGGACGTATCATCTTTCAAATCATCTATCATATTCACAGCTATTTGGAACTTGTTCGCCAAAAAGCCGTAGTCATGGGAGAAAAAGTTTATCTAAATGTTCCAAGCGGAAATTTCGGGAATGCTTTGGGTGCTTACTATGCATGGAAAATGGGACTTCCTGTTGAAAAAATCATTATCTCATCAAATGAAAATAATGTATTAACTAAACTTATAAAAACCGGAAAATATGATTTGAGAGATTCTCATGTTGTAAGTACTACTTCTCCTGCTATGGATATTTTAAAGTCATCAAACGTAGAAAGAGTTCTTTATGATATGTTCGGGCATGAGAGAACAAGAGAGCTGATGGAGAGTTTAGAGAGCAAAAACTTTTATGAGCTACATGCAGATGAGTTGGCACAACTTCAAAATAGCTTTGACGCTGATTTTTGTAACGGTGATGATGGCAAAAAATATATCAAAGATATATTTTACAACAATGGCTATTTGATGGATCCGCACACTGCTACATGTATGAAATCTTATGAGACATGTTCGGATTCAGCGATAAAAACTATCACATATTCGACTGCGGAGTGGACAAAATTTTCTCCCGTTATCGCAAATGCATTAACAGGCGAAGAGGATGCACAAGATATAAAAGCTTTGGTTTCTATATCTAAAGAGGCAAAACTTGAAATTCCTCCGATGATAAAAGAGTTATTTAGCAAAGAGATTGTTCAAAAAACTGTTATTGAAAAAGATGATATCGAAAAAGAGATACTGAAGTTTATATAACCAAACTTTTGTATCGGTAACGAAAAATATCTTATATATTTAGAGAAGGAGGAAGTGTTTGCAACTTCAAATAGAGACTCTTTGTCAAAAAAATATGAATAACTTTGATGATTTTTATGCAATTTACTCCATCTCATTTCTGCTGAGTGAGCAAAAATCAAAAGAAGAACTCTTGATTATGCTTAACTCACCCGACTACACGATTTTTACATCTAAAATAGAAACTCAAACGGTAGGTTTTTGTATTATTTTTCATTCTGAGCAAACTTCATTTTATCTTTTAGAATATATGGCTATTGATGGAACTAAAAGGAGTTTAGGGATAGGCTCAAAGCTTTTTTCTCATATAACTATGCAAATCTTTAGTAAATATGGTATAAAACCTATGCTTATAGAGATAGATTCGCCCGAAGAGAAAAGTGATGAACAAAATCTAAGAGAGAAACGAGAACAGTTTTATAAAAGACTGGGATGTAGAAAAATTGAACCTTTTGATTATATTTTGGCAATAAAAAGCGATCAAATCACACCGCCAATGGAACTTTTAGTGTACCATGACGGCATGCAAAATATTTTAAAATCACAGCTTCAAGAGTGGTTGGAAGATATTTACATGCTGGTTTACGGATGTGCTAAAGATGATGAACGGATTACTAAAATGCTTTCTCATGCACCGCAAATTTTAAATCTTATTTAGGAGAACAAATGGAACTTTTTTTTAATGAAGAGTATTCTACATTCTGGACTGCTATAAGCTCTATTATGGGTGTTATTGCGACTACTATGGCTGTTTTTGCACTGCTTTACTCGATGCGAACATACAATAAAACCATGCAGGTTGTTCACTACGGTGAAATTGACAAAATGTATTTTGAGATACTCAAAGAGGCACTTGCCAAACCGCATGTAGTAAGACAAAATATAATCAGAAGTGAAGAAGAAGAGGTTGAATACGGGATTTATGCCTTTATTGTATGGAACTTTTTAGAGTCTATATATGACCGTTGCACGCTTGATGAGAGTTTAAAAACAACATGGTTTCCGATTATAGAAACAGAGCGTGCTACGCATCTTGCATGGATACAAAGCCCTCAAAATAGAATAAAATTTAAAGATGAATTTTTAAATTTTATCGATAAGGGAAATTTTCAAATAGCGTAAAAGCGTAATTAAAGTTCAGTTGCTCTTTTATACGCCTTTTCAACGGCATTCATGCATGATGATCTTACTTTTCCATCTTCAAGAGCCGCATATCCGGCAGCAGTTGTTCCTCCGGGACTCATGACGGCATCTTTTAGAAGTGCAGGGTGAATATCTTTGATTATTTCCCCAAAGCCGCTAAAAAGACCTCGCATAGTTGTCATTGCATCGCTTCTTTTCATCCCCTGTTTTACAGCTCCATCGGCAAAGGCTTCGGCAATAAGTGCTAAGTAGGCAGGTCCGCTTCCTGCAAGTGCAGTTGCGATATCAAGCTCTTTTTCGCTTCCTAACCAGAGTGTTGAACCTATCGTTTTAAGCAGTACTTCAGCTTCATCTTTAAATGCCTCGTCTCCGGTGAGAGTTGTCATAGACTTTCCCACACTGGCACATAAGTTCGGCATACATCGCACTGCCGCATGCGGATTTAAATGTTGCTTTAGTTTTTGTATGCTTGTTCCTGCAAGAACAGAGTAGACAACTCTTGCATTTCCATCCATTTTAGCGGCAACTTCTTCAACATTCGCAGGCTTTATACAGAGAAGAAGAGTCTTTTCATTCATATTAAATTTATCCATGAGCACTTTTTCTATCTTGATACCAAGCTCATTTTCAAAGTTATCAAGCTTTTTTAAATCTCTTCCCACAACTTCAATTTTATAACTATTTTTCAAACCCTTAGCGATACTAAGAGCCATATTTCCGTTTCCGATAAAAGTGATAGTTTTCATAAAATACCTTGATTTTTTTACGATAGTATAGCATTTAACTGCAGATTTTTAGTGATTTAAGTATCGGCTCTACCTTTTTTCTAAAAACTATAAACTCGTCTTTCATTTTTTATTATAATTAGATTTTTGGTAAACTGTCGGTTTTAAAGGGTGAAAAATGAGATATATTATAGACATGATAGATGATATGCGTGAGAATATACAAAACTCCCAAGAGTATACGCTTTTGGCTATTCTTTTAAGAGAAGACGACTCAAAAAATTTTCAAAATGCAGGTGAAAAAGCTATTACATCTTTATACATTGACCATGACGCTAGAGAGTTACAGCTAGGATTTTTAGATGAAAATATTACGACAAAAAATTTACTGAACTCGGTAAACTCTTTAGAGATGCAAGCTATGATGTATGAAGTAGTGATAAAAATCTCGAATGAGCATCCGCTTATGCCTGTTATTGGATTTGGTGAAAACCATGAACAAAAACAGTATATTTTTTTTGTTACGACCTAATTTATATAAATTATTTAAATATTATAGTTCTATTTAACTCTTACAAAACTGCCCAAAATAAACATAGCGAATCTTACTCTTTTTCCAAAACTTCCAGAGCTTTTTTAGATTGGGACTTTTGCCATTGAGCCGAGTCATTATTATACGAACTCTGTTGAACATTCGAACAACCATTAACAATTAGCGTAAGTAAAATAATTACGCCGACATATACAGTTTTCATATTTAACCTTATAAAAAGATAGTTTTATTCATTATTCTACAGTTAAAGTATATATATCTTTATAAAATCTTCTATTAAAATATATCATTGCCACTTTGTGGTAGTATAATATTATCAGATAAACTTAAAAAAAATAGTAGGAAAAAAAATGGAGCGATTTTTACAAGAAGCTAAAAATGCAAGCAGAGTTTTGGCAGAGCTTAGCGGATTTGAAAAAAATAGAGTATTACGTGAGATGGCAAGTGCACTAAGAGCAAATACGATGAGCTTACTCGAAGCAAATGCGCTTGATATGAGGGATGCCGATATAAACGACCTTTCAGTCGCTTTAAAAGATAGATTGCTGCTAGATGAAAAACGTATAGATGCTATGGCTGTCGCCCTTGAAGAGATATCAGCGTTAAAAGAGCCTGTTGGGCGTATACTCGATGGTTGGATAACGGAAGATGGACTGAAAATCGAAAAAGTTTCTATTCCTATCGGCGTGATAGGCATTATTTATGAGTCTCGTCCAAATGTAACAAGCGACACCGCTGCACTCTGTTTTAAAAGCTCAAATGTTTGTGTCCTAAAAGGCGGAAAAGAGGCGGAAAATTCAAATAGAGCTATCGCTGATATTTTGCAAAAAGTTCTTGAGAAGAACAATCTGCCAAAATCTCTTATATCATTGATCCCTGATTCTTCAAGAGATGGAGTCGCAAAGCTTATCAAGATGGATAAATATGTAGATTTAATAATCCCTCGCGGCGGAGAAGGACTTATAAAGTATGTGTGTGACAATGCAACGGTAAGCGTAGTTAAGCATGACAAAGGACAGTGTCACACATATATAGACAAAGATGCGAAAATTGAAGATGCTATAAAGATTGCAATTAATGCAAAAGTGCAACGCCCAGGAGTCTGTAATTCCATGGAGACACTTTTGATAGATAGCCAGATAGCCTCGGAAGCGTTGCCAAAGCTTAAAACAGAGTTTGACAAAGCGCATACCCAGTTAAAAGGGTGTGCAAGTACTCAAGCGATAATTGATGTAGCATTTGCTACCGAGAAGGATTATGATACTGAGTATCTGGCAAATATTTTAAATATCAAGGTTGTTGATGGAGTCGAGGGTGCGATAGAGCACATTGTAAGATTTGGTTCAGGTCACTCTGAAGCTATCGTGACACAAAATGTAACAACAGCGGAGAAATTTTTAAATGCAGTAGATGCTGCAGCAGTTTATCTCAATGCTTCAACTCGTTTCACCGATGGAGGAGCGTTTGGCTTTGGTGCAGAGGTCGGTATCAGCACAAATAAGCTTCATGCAAGAGGTCCTATGGGAATCGAGGGACTTACTACATATAAGTTTAAAATTTATGGCAGTGGACAAATCAGATAAAAATTGTTGATATAAATCAACATTATTAATCTCTATATTAAATATAATTTAGTTATATAAATTAAAAGGAGTTTAAATGTCACTTATTCCTGTAGAGGCATCTAAGATAGATGTTATTGGGGCGTCTGTAGATTTTTTCAAGTTAGAAAAAGATGGGGAGAGCACTTATTATTTTGATACGTCAAAATGCGGACCTCCGGATCCTATGGTAAATGCAATGTGCGGTTTGAAGCTTATCAAGGGGACAAATGATAGCTTGGTTATGATTAATCATAAAACACCGGGCGGATTGTTCGCTAAGCTTGGCGATGATATTTCATATGAGACAAGTGATGCGGAGGGTGGTTTGGTTTTAATAACATTTAGAAGCAACAATACATCATCTGCAAATACCGATCTTAACCAAAATGCATGTCATTAAATAGTTAAATGTTCTCTATTTCGCAAGATTTTGCACCGCCTTTTAAACTTATCTCTCCATTTTTTGTAGTGGGGAGTCTGTTTTATCTTTTATCTGTCTTTTTTTTATTCTTTTTTTCTACAGAAAATATCTCAATGCTGGATACAAAAATATTGGGTTTTGTACACCTCTTTTTGCTAGGTTTTGTAATGATGATAATCTTTGGCGCGATGGCACAGCTTGTCCCTGTTATTTTAGAAGTCGGTCATTTTGGTGTAGAACTTTTTTATGCGATATGGCCTCTTCTTGGGGTTGGCGCACTGCTGATGGCGTTTGGATTTAGCTATCCGATGTTTCTTCCTTTTGGCGGCGTTGTTGTTCTTATCGCTATGATGATTTTTGTCATGGAGATATTTTTAACAATAAAAAAGGTTAAGAAACTAAACCTTGTGATGGGCAGTATGCTGATAGCCAATATATTTCTATTTTTTGGAGTAATTTTCGGGCTATTTATGGCACTCGGATATGCAGGCATTGTAAGCATAGATATAGATACATTCTTAAGAGCGCACGTTTTTTTAGTAATTATGGGGTATGTCATGTTGACCATAATGGGGCTCTCCGTTGTCTTACTTCCAATGTTTGGTCTTTCACACGGTTTTTCTATGAAACCTTTAGAAAGAGCTATAACACTGGTATGTTTAGCCGTTTTATCGGTTGTTTTTTCATCACTTTTTGAATCCGCACTTTTAGAATATTTCGGTTATTTACTTGCTGCAGTCGGACTGTTTATATATTTTTATTTTATAAAAACAGTCTATGAAACGAGAGCAAGAAAAGAGATAGACATCTATGCCAAGTCACTTATTTTTTCATATTTTTCTCTTTTGGCATCGTTGGTTTTAGGATTGACATATCTGCTGGTTAATTATGAACCGCTTCTTTTAACGTCTGGATGGATGTTGTTTTTTGGTTTTTTCTCATTTGTAATTACTGGGCATATTTATAAAATAATCCCGTTTCTTGTTTGGTTTGAGAGATTTTCTCCACTTGTCGGAAAGCAAAAAGTTCCGATGCTCGCAGATATGGTTCCCTTAAAAAGTTCTTCGGCACAGTTTTACTTTAGTGCCGTAGGAGTTGTTGTTATAGCAGCTGCATTGCTGCTTCAAGATGATATTTTTATAAAAGCCGGTGCTTCGTTTTTGCTATTTGGTGCTTTGGCTTTTGTTAGAAATGTGTTTTATATGATAAATTATAGATAAAAATAAGGAGTTAGATTATGTATTCAAAAGAGGAGCTATTTTTAGCAATTTCAACTGTTTTAGATCCAGAGGTAGGTTTTAATCTTGTAGAAATGGGGCTTATTTACGATGCTTCATGTGATGATGAAGGAAATGCTTATGTGAAAATGACGCTATCAACAAAAGCTTGTCCGATGCATCAGCTTATTCAACAATGGGTAAAAGAGGCTGTTAAAAAGATGGCTGGAATCAAGGAAGTGACAATTGATTTAGTGTGGGAGCCAGCATGGAATATTAGCATGGCTGATGAACATGTAAAACAAGCTCTAAATCGTTAGATTTGAATCAATTTTAAAATCTTGCTTTGCGCACTTTAAAAAAAGTGCGTTTTTTACTTTTTTCTTTCTAGTTTAACGATAAAAATAAAACTTAAAAAAGTTAATGTATAATAATATAAAAAATTATAGGCTTTATATGCAAGATATTCCACATGTTCCAGTCCTTTATAGAGAAGTTTTAGAGGTTTTTAGCGATATAAAAAGCGGAGTGGTTATAGACTGTACCATGGGGTACGGCGGACACTCTTCTATAATTCTTGAAGCAAATCCAAATATTAAACTTATAGCGATAGATCAAGATCAGAGCGCAATCGATTTTTCTACTGCAAGACTTGAACCGTATAAAGAGAGAGTCAGCATCAAAAAAGGTCGCTTCTCATCCGTAATAAAAGATATTTTAAAAGAATATGATATTAAAGAGATAAAGGGCATTTTAGCCGATATTGGCGTTTCATCGCTTCAACTGGATCAAAAAGAGAGAGGCTTCTCATTCTCAAGCGATAATCTTGATATGAGGATGGATAAAGATGCTTTTCTTAGTGCGGCAACTGTTGTAAATGAGTATAGCCTTGGGGAGATAGAAAAAATTCTTTTGGAATACGGCGAACTTAGAAATTATAAAAAAATAGCATCTTTTATCATAAACAATCGTCCGTTTTCTTCCGCAAAAGAGCTGAGCGAAGCCACAAAACATCTAATGCCTACCGGCAAAAAAATTCACCCTGCGACACTTCTCATGCAGGCAATCCGAATAGAAGTAAATAACGAACTTGGCGAGTTAGAATCGCTTTTAGATACGATAGAAGAGACAGGGTTTGAAAATGCAAAGATAGCAATTATCTCTTTTCATTCGCTGGAGGACAGAATCGTAAAAGATAGATTTAATAAGTGGAGAGAAAACTGTATATGCCCTCAGGAAGCTATGCGATGCACATGTACAAGAGATTACTCACAGGGCAGAGTTTTAACAAAAAAACCTATAACTGCACAAGAGGATGAGTTAAAGCAAAATCCACGAAGCAGAAGTGCTAAAATGAGAGTATTTGAGACGGATAGCAGAGAATGAGTGAAAAAACAGAACTTTTAGAAGAGGTAAACGTAGTTTTAAATCCCAAAGAGGGAGTAGATCTAAATTATCTTATTTATACTTTGCTCAGTATTGCTTTTGTTTTAGTAACACTGTTTCCAAAGATATATATTCAACAACAGATCTATTTTATGAGCAGAGACGTTGCTAGACTAAAAGGTGAATATGACACTCTAAAAGAGGAAAATAGGCTTATAAGAAGTTCTGTAGAGTCGATACGGTTTAAAAATCAGATACTTGATACTCTTTTTTAAAGCAGTTTGATTCTTCAGCGTTTTTCAATTTCATCTTAATCTTTAATAGTGCTTGCCATATAGATTTAACCATCACTGCCCGTCGTTTCATTGTCTAGTGACTCCAAAATAAAATATATTTAAATATCAGAAAAATCTAAGGTGAGCTAAAGTATAATTCCGACCTGCAAACAGTGGGTTCTTAGCTCAGTTGGTTAGAGCCCCCCGCTCATAACGGGGTGGTCGAGTGTTCGAGTCACTCAGAACCCACCACTTATTTCAGGCTTTTCAAGCCTTCTTCAAACTTTTTTTTAAAGTGTCGCTAACATTCTTAAATAAATCAATATTTATATCTACTTTTAAATGACTATCTTTAATAAAACCTTCATAGTTTTTCATAATCATCTTCGGTGAGGTGTATCAACAATAGCTGCAATTCCATAATTTTAAATTTTCACTATTTAGCATGAGAGTTATAAAAGTACATCTAATGCTAATGAAATACAAGAATAAAAATGCTTTGCTATTTTTGCTATAAGAAGGCACAATGGAATCTCAAACCATTTTGATATAATAATAAAAATCTGTTTTTAAAAGGTGCTTAATTATGAAAATTGACGGCCGCTTTTGGCTTACAAAAAAAGATGAGAGTTTTTTAGGCGCGGGACGGGTTGAACTTCTAAATAAAATTGAACAGACTGGTTCAATTAACGCTGCCGCAAAAGAGATGAAAATGAGCTATAAAGCAGCATGGGAGCGAATAAACAGCATGAATAATCTTGCGGATGAGCCTCTAATAACAAAAACGGCGGGAGGAAAAGGCGGCGGCGGAACTCTACTGACTCCTTACGCACATAAACTTATAGAAACATACAACCGCTTTAACGAGCTTCATCGTCAATTTATCAGCCGCTTTGCCGAAGCAGGGGACAATCCTGAGCGTTTGGCAAAAATACTAAACAGAACATTTTTAACGACAAGTGCTAGAAACCAGATTCCTGCAAAAATAGATAAAATAGAGTCTGATGAGCTACATGCAGATATAGAACTCTCTTTTGATGGCGGTTCTCTTACCTCGGGCATAACGACCAAATCAGTAAAAAATATGGGCTTGGAAGCAGGAAGCGATGTTTATGCCATCATAAAATCAAACGATATAAATATAGTAAGCGAGTTGCCGCAAGACAAACAAAACATAAATATTATAGAAGGCACTATAGGTCAAATAGAGCTCTCACAAGACTCTATAGAGGTCTCTTTTTTGGTAAGCGAACATACAAAATTAGTCGCACTTTTAAGTAAAGAATCTCTAAACTCCCTAAATGCAGGCTCAAAAGCTTACGCTCTGATAAACAAAAACAGCATTATTATCGGATTTTAGCAAGTAGCCATTTTTTAATAAAAGATTAAGAAATATTTATCTACTATACCGTTATATATTTTATGACATAGCGATACAACAGGTAAGTTATTGTCAGTTGCAAAGAGGAGTTAAGAAGTGAATTTGACAACACTTATCGTTATATCAAAAAAGATATAGAATACTCTTTGTTTAAAAATAAAAACTCTTCAGAAGATGTTAACTTTAACGAAAAAAATAGCATCTTCTGAGGCGTTTTCGCCTCAAAAATCTAGTGGCCATTTTTTCATAAGAAAAGCAATATATCTCTACTCTCCTGTGATATTTTTTGTTTAGATGTCCAAAACAAGCGGTTCACTAGATTAAAATCTCTACCAAACAAATTATAAGGAAATTCATAATGACGACTATTTTTAAGCTCATTATTTTACTGATTTTAACTGTTTCATTACACTCAAAGGCAGTAGAATACAACAAACAAGAGATAATCGTACCCGATAATGTAAAAACGGCTTTTGGTTCGTCTCCGCCCATGAACTATCTGCTTTATGCTCTTAACCCTGAGAAAATGATCGGTTTAAATTTTAATGCAAAAAATCAAAACAATAGTGCCGATGATATCTATTTAAACAAGAGATTTCTCTCATTACCTGTAATCGGTTCATTTCACGGCGGAGGTCAAAGTATTAACCTTGAAACCATTATTAAGTATAAACCTGATCTCATTCTTTTATGGGAAGATGATCTGCTTATAGATAAGGTAAAAAAAGAGATAGCAAAAACTGATATTCCTACTATAACTCTTGCATTTAGAAAGATACAAGAGATGCCTAACTCAATTGCATTTGCAGGCAAAGCTATAGGTGAAGAAGCAAGAGGAGAACTACTGGCTTCTTACTCTCAAAAGGTGATTGATGAGATAAAAGCTTCCATAAATGGTACAAAACCTACAAGATACTATTATGCAGAAGGCATTGACGGATTATTTAGCGAATGTGACAACTCTTTTCATGTAGAGGCACTCAATTTTGCAGGCGGGGAGAATGTTCACAAATGTAAGCAAAGCGGGGTTTTAGGACTTGAAAAAATAAATTTTGAGACACTTGTATCATATGATCCCGAGATTATAATCGTTCAAAACGCTCAGGCATATAACAATATTATAAATAACCCTCTTTGGAAACATTTAAAAGCAGTTCAAAATAAAAATATCCATTTAGTACCGAACAATCCATTTAACTGGATAGACAGACCACCCTCTTTTATGCGTGTTATCGGGATAGAGTGGCTTACAAACCTATTTCATCCAAAAGAGTATGAAGTAGATATTTATAAAAAAACGGCTGAGTTTTACAAACTGTTTTTAGGCGTAGATCTAACACAAAAAGAGATAAAAAAAATATTAGGAGAAAAAAATGAGTAAAAAATCTGTAATTATATCTTTGGCGGCAAGCGGCATACTTTTAGCAAACCCAATCAGTATAGAAAAAATCATAGTTAATGATATACAAGACAGCGATGCTTTATATCTTGCAGAGAGTAATTCATCAGAAGCTAAAAACAGACAGATATTTACTACAAAAAGCATATCCACTCTTAGCACTCATGCAAATATGAACCCTTATACGGTTATCGCTTTTTCGCCGTCGGTAAACTTTACTCCTGTCGACTCAACCGGTTCAAATGAACCATCTTACCATGATCCTATTCATATTCGCGGCAAGAGCCAATCTGGTCCCGGCGGCGTATATATGATTAACTCTATGCCGACTTCAAGTAATCCCGGCGGTGGAAAACTTATGCTAGATATGGAAAATGTATCTTCTATAGACCTATATAAAGGTTATTTGAGCGTAGATAAAAATCTCGGATTTTCTTCTCTTATCGGAAAAGTAGATATGAATATACTGCAGCCCTCAAATAAGATGCAAACCACAATATCCCAATCTTTTGGATCTGATGGTTTTGCCAGAAGTTTCATACGATTTGACAGCGGCAAAATTGATGATATTTCTCTCTTTGGATCACTCTCTACTTTATCCAACGAAAAGACAAAAGGCGATGGCGAACAGAAAAGATATAACGGCATGGCAGGGTTCTCATATGAACCCAACCAAAGCTTTAAGGCAGATTTTTATGCGATTAAAAATAGTGACGAACATCACAACTATTACAATCTAAATTATGCGCAAGCTTCTGATTTAGGTAATTTTTTCAACAAAGATTTTGCTACGACAAAGCCGACGACAAACGGCGATGTTAATTATTATGACTGGAATAAACAGGATTTTGATACAACGATATTTTTGGCAGATATCTTGTTTAGACCTACAAACAGCGATACAATTACTATAAAACCATACTATAAGCAAGATGAGGGCGGATATTGGTTCTCTAAAACAAATAGCGATTCTAGTAAAAATCGTGTGATTAACTGGGAAATAGATCATGATCTTTTTGGGGCGGTCTCTTCTTACGAGCATAAATTTTCACAAGAGTTAAAGAGCAAAATCGGATATTGGTATCACAAACAACTCCCTCCCGGACCGCCAAGCGAACAGACAAAATACAAATCTCAAAACGGAAGTTTAGTTTATGACGGATATGCGATTTTATCAAAGAATGATTATCATGTAATACAAGCACCTTTTGTCGAGGTTAGCGGAGAAGTTGACAAAATCAACTACTCTGTGGGAGCACAATATCAAACATTCAAACTCGGCTCTATAAAAAGCTATACAAGCAATACAAACAGCAGCACAAGCAGTGATTATGATACCGCTATAGCAAATTCAGCGTTAGATTTATGGGCAAGTGTTGATACAAAAACATTTAAAACTTTCCTTCCATCACTATATTTGGGTTACAACTTTTCAAGTGAAGATGCTATCTATATTGACTACTCCAGATCTTACGGTTTTGATGTAAATCTATTTCCGACATACTCATCAAACAGGGCATCTTTTGTAGCAAAAAATGTAAAACTGCAAGATTTATGGGATGATTTGGAACTTGAGACATCAGACAACATAGATCTGGGAGCAAAAACAGTGATAGGCGGTGTTACGATAAATCCTACACTCTTTGTCTCATTCGTAAAAAATAAACAAGCAAATATTTATGACGCATTTTACGGTGTCAACTACCCTGCAAATGTCGGAGAAGCTTTTGGTTATGGGTCTGAACTCTCAGTTAGCGGAGCTTTGAGAGATGATCTTGAGTTCTTGCTGGGCTTGTCATATAACAAATACGCATTTACCCAAAATTTTCAATCATCATCTACTGCTTCAACGGATATAAAAGGAAATCAACTTCCCGATGCACCTGAGTTTATGGCAAAAGCAGCCCTGTCTTATTATTTGAACAAATGGACTTTTACTCCAAGTTTAAGATATACATCAAGCAGATACGGTGATGTGGCAAATACTCAAAAGATTGATGCTTTTACTTTGGTTGATTTAGATATCTCTTATAAAGCGCCTCTATTTTTAGGCTCAAAAAGCACTATCTTTAGAGCTACGGCAACAAATTTAACGAATGAAAAATATATCTCCACAATTGTTTCCGCAGATAATGTTTTGGCGGCAGATGGAACTTCTAGCACATATCAAACCGGTGCTCCTTTTGGTCTATTTTTAAGTGCGACACTAAAGTACTGATTGTGAATATGCGTCATAAAAAACACGGCAGATATCTTATAGCATCAACTCTGTTGCTTATGGCAGCGGCTATTTTCTCTCTTTTGTGGGGGCAATATTATATTGGCATGGAGACATTTTTTGAGTATCTTAACTATAAACTTTTTGCAACTTCTGTAATTGATCAAGGCACTTTAGCGTTAATTGACAATATTATTTTAGAAATTCGTCTTCCTCGTGTTTTGCTTGCTATTCTTATCGGTGCGGCACTTTCAACTTCGGGAGTGGTTTTTCAAGCGATGTTTGTAAACCCTCTTGTCTCTCCTGGGATTTTAGGAGTACTTGCAGGAGCATCATTTGGCGCGGCATGCGGAATGTTAATCTCTGAGCATTGGATTATCGTGCAGATTTTGGCTTTTATATTTGGGTTTATCTCGGTAGGTTTTGCGGTGCTTATCGGCTCTATGGTTACCTCCTCCCGCTCAACCGTCATGTTGGTTCTGGGCGGAGTTATCAGCGGTTCGCTTTTTACCTCTCTTTTGTCCATCATAAAGTATGTAGCAGACCCTTACAGCACACTGCCTGCTATTGTTTACTGGCTTATGGGTTCGCTATCTATGGCAAATCTAAACGAAGTTTTTCTTGTAGCGATTCCTATTTCAATCAGCATCGCGGGCATGATATTTATGAGCAAATATTTTGATTTGATGAGCTTGGGAGATGAGGAGGCAAAAGCGCTTGGCGTAAATGTCAAATTTATACGTATCATAGCTATCGTTCTTGCTACGCTGGCAAGTTCATTATCAGTCGTTATGGCGGGCATTATCGGCTGGGTAGGGCTTATCATACCTCATATTATCCGTATGGCGGTTGGTCCATCGCATCGTCTGCTCATACCTCTCTCAGCTATTGCAGGAGGAGCATTTTTGCTTCTTGCCGATGCCGTATCAAGACTTGCTCTTAGTGTTGAGATACCGATAGGGATTTTGACTTCGCTCATAGGGATTCCTATCTTTATAATTGTTTTAAAAAATGCGAGGGCTGCATGGAACTAAAGCCCATTATAGAGGTAAAAAATCTTTATTTTTCATATAAGAAACATCAAGTTTTAGCAGGTGTTGACTTAGAGCTTTACAGAGGTGAAGTCGTCTCTTTGCTAGGACCAAACGGGTGCGGAAAGAGTACGCTTATCAAGCTCATCCTAAAACTTCTACATGGAGAGGGAGAGATAAAAATAGCCTCTAAAGAGATTGGAAAATATTCGCATAAAGATATAGCTTCACATGTAGCTTATATTCCACAGTACAACAATACGCCCTTTAACTATACGGTTCTTGAAATGGTCGTCATGGGAAGAGTCGCAAAACTCGATTTTTTTGCTCTTCCATCGGCAGGCGACTATGAGATTGCAAATATCGCACTAAAGAAGATAGATATAGAGCATCTTTCAAACAGAGCTTTCGGACAACTAAGCGGCGGACAAAAACAGATGGTGCTTTTGGCTCGTGCCATCGCTCAAGAAGTAAATGTTTTTATCATGGATGAGCCTGTTGCAGGGCTTGATTACGGCAATCAGATAAGACTATTGGAACTTATAAACGAACTGAGTGCGCAGGGGTACACATTTTTAAAAACCACACATTACCCAGATCATGCACTTTTGGTGTCAAGCCGCGTAGTGGTTATGAATGGTGGAAAAATCATAGCAGAGGGAACTCCATACGAAGTTATAACAAGCAAGATGATAGAGAGTGTATATGACATCAAAGCCGATATCATCACTCATGACGCACACAAACGATGTGTTCCGATTTTTAAAAAATAGATAAGGATTTTAAGATGGATTTTTTACTTGAAGATATTGGTTATTTTGACTTAACCACACATGGACTCGGTATAGGGGATAAAAAAGGAGTTATGAGTTTTGCGCCTAAAGCCGAGATAGTGCTTTGCGGAACGGATGAAGTTAAAGAGATTTTAAAAAAGCTTGACATAGCACACACTTTTTTTAAAAAGAACGGCGATAGAGTTATGGCAAACGAGACCATCTTGGAGTGCAAGTCCGATGCGGCTTCGCTTCATAAAGCATGGAAAATCTCTCAAAATATCTTTGAGTATATGAGCGGTATCGCAACATATACGAACAAGCTTGTAAAGAGTGCTAAAGCGATAAACCCGAGCATTAGTGTCTCAACAACCAGAAAAAACTTCCCTGGAGCTAAAAAGCTTATGCTAAAGGCGGTTATGTGCGGCGGCGGTGCGCCCCATCGTCTCGGGCTTTATGACTCTGTTTTGATTTTTGAACAGCATCTTAACTTTTTTAGCGACAAGGCAGAGTTGGAGCGAGGTTTCAAAGAGCTAAAACACAATTTTATAGAGAGAAAAATCGCCGTTGAAGTTGATAATTTTGAGCAGGCTTCATACTTTGCTTCACTGGGTGCGGACATACTCCAATGCGAAAAGATGGATTTTGAACTCCTTAAAAAATGTGTGAAACTTAAATATGAGTTTCCTTATCTTTTACTCTCAGCAACGGGCGGGATTCATGAGAAAAATATAGCCGATTTTGCAGAGTGCGGTGTTGATTTTATAGTCACTTCATCGCCTTATCATGCAAAACCCCTTGATATAAAAGTGACTATAAAGGAGACGAATAGATGAAAATAAAAAGTTTTTTCGGCTCTAGCATTATCGGTATGTTGGGCGGATTAATAGGGCTTGGCGGAGCGGAATTCAGGCTGCCTTTTCTGGTGGGAATACTCAAAATAGACACTCTTCATGCCATAATTATCAATCTCTCTATTTCATTGGTAACGGTTTTGTTTGCGCTTCTCTTTAGAGGAGTAGATGCAAACATAGTATCTCACTCTCATATAGTGCTAAATCTTCTTAGCGGAACGCTCATCGGTGCTTATATCGGTGTTTCATATGCTACAAAAATAAATAAAGAAACGCTTCATACACTCATCTTTTATCTTTTGATATTTTTAAGTCTTGTTCTATTTAGCCATACCTTTTTAGAAATAAAAAATGTTATTTCGCTTCAAACGCTATCTCAAGCAGTGCTTGGCTTGATTGCAGGAGTAGGCATAGGTTTAGTCAGTTCGCTTTTAGGCGTAGCGGGAGGGGAACTGCTTATTCCGACTATCGTGCTTTTATACGGAGTAGATATTAAAACTGCAGGAACGCTTAGTCTTGCCATATCACTTCCCACTCTTTTAGTAGGACTTTACAGATATCATAAAAATGGTAGATTTTTAGAAATTTTAAACTTTAGAGATGTTTTAATATTTATGTCTATAGGCTCGATAGTCGGCGCTTTTATAGGTGCTATGCTCTTTGGAGAGGTAAATGCCTCAATCATAGAGATACTTCTATCGGTAATACTCTTAATCTCGGCATATAAGCTTTTCAAGAAGAAGTAAAAATTTATATACCGTTATATCAATTATGAAACAACAAAAGGAGAAACAGATGAAAAATATTTTATTTGCTTTGGCAATTATCTTTAGTGTAAACATCAATGCAAGGACTATTACCGATGATCACGGTAGAGTCGTTGAAGTTCCAGAGCATATCACCAAAATCTACGCCGCCTCGCCGCCGCTTACCATGAGCCTTTTGGCATTTAACCCTGACTTGGTTGCAGGGCTTAACTCCCCGTTTAACGAGATGCAAAAAAAGTATGTAGCAAGTGCATATAACAAACCCGTAGTAGGCGGTTTTATGGGACAGGGAAACATTCCGAACTTTGAGATATTGGCAGGTATAAAACCTGATGTGATAATCATGTGGACGAGGATGAGAGGTTATGAGAAAATATTAACCAAGTTTGAAAAGATGGGCATTCCTGTTTTGCTTGTAAATAATGAGTCTATTTATGATCTCATTACCCAGTTTGAACTCTTTGCAAAACTCACAGGCGACACTACAAGAGCGGACGAACTCATAGCTTACACAAAGAAAAGCCTCTCTCTTATAGAATCACTCAAAAAAGAACTATCCAAACAAAAAGAGGTGCGTTACTACTTCGCACAAGGCTTAGACGGGCTATCCAGCGAATGTGAGGGCTCGTTTCATTTAGAACCGTTTAAATATGCAGGTGCGAAAAATGCGCTTGATTGCCGCATGAGTTCTAATTACGGGATGGAGAAGATAAGCATGGAGAGCGTTATCTTAAGCAATCCCGATGTTATAGTCGCCATGGAGAGGACATTTACAGATACGCTAATGCAAAACCCGCAATGGAGAAATCTAAGAGCCGTTAAAGAGGGTAAAGTTTTCACCGTTCCCGCAACTCCTTTTAACTACATCTCAAGACCGCCCTCTTTTATGAGACTTCTAGGTATCAGATGGCTGATTGACTCTTTTTATCCATCGCTTTTAGAAAAACCATTTGAAGAGGAGAAAAAAGAGTTTGAAAAGCTCTTTTTTCCTCAGCTAAAGGAGAATTAAAGATGTTAATAGAAAAACTTTTAGGAGTCGCTGTTATCGGGGTTGAGCCTGTGTTGTGGGTGCTTATAGCTATGAGCGTTATCTCTTTTGGAGTGATTGTGGAGAGGGTGCTTGCGTTTGGATATATAAAAAACGATTTACAAAATCTAAGTGGCGCAAAGATAAGAATTTTACTTGAAAAAAGGCTGGGCATTCTTGCCACATTTGGAAACAACGCTCCTTTTATAGGACTTTTTGGAACAGTACTTGGGATAATTAACGCTTTTCATACACTCTCAAAAGGAGATGAGTTTGGTATAAATGCCGTAATGGGCGGTATATCGGAGGCTTTGGTTGCTACTGCTGCAGGGCTTTTTGTAGCGATTCCCAGTGTTATAGCCTACAACTACTTTATCAGAAAAATAAAGATGCTACTGCTTGAGACGGAGGCAAACGAGAGATGAAAACAGATAGCGCTTATGAAGAGGGCGAAATTTCAGAGATAAACATGACGCCGTTTGTGGATATCGTTCTTGTAATTTTGGTTATTTTTATGGCGACTGCAACCTTTGTCGCACAGGGCAAAATAGCCATATCTCTTCCAAAAGCTTCAGCGAGTGCCGATACAAAAGAACCGTTAAAACCTTTAGTGATATCTATCGATAAAGAGGGTTTGTTATATCTGGATGACAAACTCATAGATAGACAAACTCTTAGCGATGAACTGCTAAAAAAGAGTGATACGGCAACCAAAGGCGTTATCTTAAGAAGCGATGCAAAAACATCATTTGAGTATGTAGTAAATGTTATCGATATTTGCAAACAAAACAGTATCTCAAAGTTCTCAATCCAAACGCAGACAGAGAAAAAATGAGAAATTTATACAAAAGAGCGGTTATATCCATAGCTTCAACGACGATTTTGCATGCTTCTATCTTCTACACGCTAAATGAGTCAAAACAGCCGCAAATCGTTACTCCAAAAGCCGTAGAAATTGCGCTCTTTGATATGCCCAAAGTTGAAAAAAGAGAGGAGAATAAGCCAAAAACAGAAGAAAAATTCATAGTTAAAGAGAAGCCGATTCAAAAGCCAAAGCCGTTGGCAAAAGAAAAAATATTACCAAAGCCAATCACAAAAGAAGAGTCAAGCGAGCCAAAAACGGCAGTTGAGCAAAAACAACCCTCACAAGCTCAAGAGAAGCCATCGGCAGAGCCTATAAAAATTGCAAAAAATGATTCGGCTTCAATGATACAAGAGCCAAAAGATGAGCAAAAAGCCATCTCCAAAGTCGCTCCAAACGAGATAGAGAACTATCTCTTTAGAGTCAGAGAAAAAATAGAGGAAAATCTGAGATATCCGCCTCTTGCAAAACGCCTTAAACTAGAGGGAGAGAGTATCGTGGTGTTTGAGATTTTAGATGACGGAAGCGTAAGAGAGTCATCCATTCGGATAAAAAACTCAAGCGGACACAGGAGCTTAGACGAAAAAGCAACTGAGACTATACTCGGCGTTTCACCCTTTGAAGCCCCGCCAAATGGCAAAATGGCAATTATTTTGCCGGTTGTATTCAAATTAAATAGATAAAGGAGATATATACATGAGTGAATTTTTAACAAAAAACGATGAGAGCGCAAAGATAGAAAAGATTATGAAATTTAACAGATCTTTTGATGAGATGAGCCAAAGCCAAAGAGAAGCATGGCTTAAAGAGATTGGAGAGATAAATATCGAACACTTCTTTAAAGCCAATCAGAGAGTATTTGATGAAGACGGTCCGCATAAAACAAATCCCAATAAAGCGAAATCTCAGCAAAGAAGAGATTTTTTTCTTGATGTACTTAAAAACAGAGTCAAATCCGACCCTTTGAAATTTCCCAAAGGACACCCCGTTACCAACTATCTTGATGAAAATATCGTGATTCGAGAAATCTGCACAAAAATAAAAGATATTTTTGATGTAAAAGAGTTGCAAACTTATCAGCCGACATCAGAGCTGCTTCATGAGTTGTCAAAAATCCATATTCACTATTTACGAAAAGAGGATCAGCTTTTTCCCTATCTTGAAGGGCATGGTTTTACCTATCCGAGTACGGGCATGTGGAAATTTCATGATGAGATGAGAGCAAACCTCAAAACTGTAACAAAAGCGGTTGAGGGAGGCGCATTGGATGACGAGACACTAGAGCTTATGAAAGAGACCATAAAAAATATTTTTGACATGACCACAAGGGAAGAGAAGATGCTTTTGCCTACTTCTCTCAAACTTCTTTCACAAGAAGAGTGGATCAAGATTCGCAAAGAAGAGGAAGAGTCAAAAGATGAGATAGGGTATGGATTTATAGAAAATCCTCCGATGTGGCCACCGGTGAGCGAAGAGGAGATACAAATCGCAACGCTTGATAAACTCTTGCTGCAAACGGGTTCTCTCTCGCAGGCACAACTCAACCTGTTTTTCTCTCATCTCCCTTTTGATATAACTTTTGTTGATGAAAATGACCGCGTTCTTTTTTTCAACAAAGGCTCGGAGAGGACTTTTCCAAGAAGCCCAAGCGTCATAGGCAGAGAGGTGAAATTTTGCCATCCTCCAAAAAGCGTAGATACCGTACTTACGATACTAGAAGCATTTAAAGACGGAAGCAAAGAGAGTGCAGAGTTTTGGATTACTTTTGGCGGCAGGCTAATCCATATACGATACTTTGCGCTTAGAGACAAAGAGAGAAAGTACAAAGGCGTAATCGAGATAACCCAAGATATCACGGATATAAAGAAAATCGAAGGTGAGAGACGACTTTTAGACTGGGCATAAAGGTCTATTTTTATATAGCGCTATGTGAAAAATGATATAACAAAACAAAGGAGTTAAAGCGATGGATAAAGATAAAAACAGAGAAACCAAAGAGCATAAGGGCGGAACAAATCCTCAAGGTTTTGACCGAATCGTGCGTGAAGTATTTGCACCGATTTACCCTGTTATTGCGCAGCAAATAGTAGCAAAAACACTCACAACATCAGGCAGATGTCTTGATGCAGGATGTGGCACGGGGGCACTGGGGCGTGCGATAGCCGCTATTACGGATCTACATGTAACTTTTTTTGATCAATCAAGCCAGATGCTAGATTTAGCAAAAAAGTATGCAGACGAAGAAAATATTATACACAAAAGCACTTTTTTAGAGGGGGATATACACAGCGTAGAGATGGAGAATGACTCCGTAGATATAGTTATCAGCCGTGGCTCATCACCGTTTTGGGATGATTGGCATAAAGCGTACGGCGAAATATTGAGGGTTTTAAAAGTAGGAGGACATGCTTATATAGGCGGCGGATTTGGCACAAAAGAGCTAAGAGATAGCATAACCGCCCACATGAGCAAAGAAAAACCCGACTGGAGAGACTCATTCAAAGATAGAATCAAAGCAGAGCGAGAAGCACTGCCGCAGATAATGGAAAAACTAAATCCAGCGTCACACACCATAATCGACGATGAGAGCGGCTGGTGGGTTTTTATAACAAAATAAAGGAGAAAAGAATGAAAACAAAAATAACGATAAGCGCCATAGCAGCTTTAATACTGAGTATGACTCTAAATGCACAGGAACAAAGCAGCCATGCTTTAAAACAAATAGAGGTTGACGAAAAAGATTCATCATCAAGAGGTATATCTCAAAACGAGGCTTTTAGCGCTCCTGAGAGTTCAAAACTAACCATAGATAAGCTTACCGAGGAGGAGATAGAGATAGCAAATCCTAAAAATGTACTTGAAGCTCTCAATATGACTATAGGCTCAAATGTCCAGTTTCAGGGAAGGAAGAATTCGGCAATCATAACATTTAGAGGCAGTTCAAATATCTACAGTGCGGCAGCGTTTGGAGTAATTTTGGACGGTGCGCTTTTAGCCCCTATGTCGTCGCTAAGAATGATGGAATCTTTGAGCATGGATGTTATAGAGTCTATTGAGGTTGTAAGAGATGCAAGCGCACTTACGCTTGGACCTATTGCAGGTTTTGGAACTCCAAACGGTTCTCCTACTTTAGGGTTTATAGTTATAAAAACAAAACTTCCAAAAAATAACGGCGGCTCTGCGAAATTGGCATATGAGAGTTTCGATACGAAAAAAGCAGATATAAGCTACGGCGGGATTCATGATAAAGTATTTTATTTAGCAAGTGTAGAGGGTTTAAACACTCACGGTAGAGACGGTTTCAATACGAATCAAGAAAGAGGCTCTATATTTTTAAGAAGCGGTTATGTGGATAATGATTTTACTGCAACTATCAGCGCATACTATTCGCATGACGATAAAGAGACGCAAAAAGCGACAAATCCGCTTAGCTCGGTAACGGCTTCAGAGTGGAAATATGAACCTATGAAAAATGAGTTTGTATCGGCGATACTTGAGAAAGATTTTAACTCTAAAAATAGAACAACGCTGCAAGTATCACATACTAAAGCCTCTTGGAGTCAAGACCTTGATAGAACGAACCCATCTACTGCAACTGCCCCTAATATCTATTTTACAGGAACGCAGAGTACGGATTCTATAGATTTAAGACATGCCATGAAAATAGCGGATACCACACTAAAGTTTGGTACTCAAGCGATGTTTTACGATGCGCCAAACGGTGAGCTTTTTTATGAAACATACCCAAGAAAAGAGCAGATATACGGATTTTTCGCACATGTTTCACACCCTTTTATGGATGACAAACTTATCGTAGATACCTCTTTTAGACTAGATAAAAAGCATATCGACTCTTCTATCGAGAGATACGATCCAAATTCGGTACTTGTCGGACCTACAAAATTAAATAATGCTAAATTAACTATGATTGAAGATGAGTGGGCAGAGGATTCTAAAGCTATTTCAATAGGAGCTCTTTATAAGTTTAGCGATGATTTAGAAGGAACTGCAAGATTCGCATATATGAGTGCAGGTACGGCAGACGGTGATATAAGCGGGGATGGTTCTGTACTTAAGGATGAAGAGAGCTTTAGATATGAAGTCGGGATGAAAAAAATAGTTAGTCAATATTTCAACCCTACGATAAGTCTCTTTGTGTATGACGACAAAAACAAAAAACATCCGCTTTACTACGGAACAAACAACGCTCCATATATAGTTTTCAATCAAATTGACCAAAAAAGATATGGCGGAGAAGTTGGTTTTGACGGTAAAACAGATTCACTTTACTACTCGTTGGGTTATGCTTATGCAACGGCAGATACAAAAGAAAACGAGATACCAAACCATATCATAAACGCTATGGTACAAAAGAAATTTGACAAGTATGCCCTTAATGTATCGGGAAAATATGTAAGCGAATATGAATCAAACTTTTTTACGATAGACAATAAATATCACAGCTTAGGAGATTTTATCTCTCTTAATATCTCTTTGGACTATAACCATAAACTACTCGGTAATGATGCCAAGTTTAGCGTTTACAGCAGAAATCTTTTAGACGACAACTATATGACTATGTTTGGCTTTGAAGATCAAGGAAGAGTGATAGGCGCATCTTACGCATTTAAGTTTTAATACAAAAGGAAACAAAAATGAAAAAAAGTATATTTGGATTATCCATTATAACATCAATGCTCTTAGCGGAGAGTTTTACGCTGGGGCAAGTCAGCGTTTTAGAGAATATCAAAGATATAAATCTATTTGAGCAGAGTATATCGCCGGAGGTAATTTCACAAAACAGCTCAGATACGGTAAGTGAAGCATTGGACAACCTAAGCGGTATAAATCAAGATGTACAAGGCGGTCGTGGCGAATCAACGCTTTACATAAGGGGGTTTGATGCAAAAAGAGTGGGTGTTTTTATAGACGGTATCCCAGTTTATGTGCCTTATGACGGTAACTTTGATTACGGTAGATTTTTGACAACAGATATCGGTTCTATTGATGTTTCAAAAGGGTATTCTTCCATAGTTTACGGCGGAAATACGATGGGCGGTGTTGTTAATATAGTATCGAGAAAACCGACAAAAGAGTTTGAGGGAAATGCCAAAGCTAAGATTGTTTTAGATTCGGATGCCAAAATGGCTAAACATGTAGAGAGCGTCAATATAGGGACAAAACAGGGGAATTTTTACGGACAACTTGGCGCAAACTACAGCAAACAAGACCATTTTAGAATCAGCGATGATTATGAAGCTACCGCTACTCAACCTGAGGGAGAGAGACTTCGTTCAGAAGCGCAAGACAAAAAGATAAGTTTAAAAGCGGGATATTTGGCAGACGATAAGAGCGAAATAGCAATCTCTTATGTAAATCAGCAAGGCGAAAAACAGCAACCTCCTGTAACAGATACGACCTTTGCAAAAAATAAAGATTGGGATTGGCCATACTGGGACAAAGAGACTGTCTCTATTACTGGACAAAAGAACTTTGATAGCAGCTATGTAAAAGCTTTGGCGTATTACGACAAAAGCAAAAATTCTGTTTGGTCTTATGATAATGCCACTTTTAGCTCTATTACAAAAAACTGGGCATTTAAAAGCAGATATGACGACTATAGTTACGGTGCCCGCTTAGAGTATGGCATTGAACTAGGCGAGAACTTCATAAAAGCTGCCGCAAACTACAAAAAAGATGTTCATCGTGCATATGATAAAAACAAAACGACAAATGTTGAATCTCTAGTGGAGAGATACGAAGACAACACTGTCTCTCTTGGGTTGGAGGATGTTTACAACATCACATCAAAGCTTGAATTTTTGGCAGGCGTGAGTTACGACAAAAAAGAAGCACATGAGATTTATGACACAAATGCCGCCTACCTAAATATGTTGGCTCTTGAGACACAAGACTCTTTCTCACCGCAAACAGCTCTTGTTTATTCGCTTGATGATAGCTCAAAAGTAAAAGGGAGCATCTCAAGAAAAACCTATATGCCATCTATGAAAGATAGATACTCAAGAAAATTTAACTCCTATGTGCCCAATGTTGATCTAAAAAATGAGACGGCAACCCACTATGAGCTAAGTTATCTAAAAAAGTATAATGCGCTTACATCCAGAGCAAATATATTTTTAACAAGAGTTGATGATGCGATTCAAAGTATCGTTCATGCTCCATCAGGGTTGCTTCAAAACCAGAATGTCGGAACATTTGACCATAGAGGCGTTGAGCTAGAGTTAAACTATAAAGCAGATGCTCTGGAAATCGGAGGAAACTACACATATATAAGCATCAAAAACAAAGATAACGGCAGTGTAGAAATAGTAGATGTTCCAAAACATCAGTTCTTTACTTTTGCACAAAAAGAGGTTGCAAAAAATGTATCACTGTATGCAAATATGAAATTTAGAGACGGTGCTTACGAGAACAAACTAAATGGCACTTATGTAACAAATCCAAACTTTACTACATTTGATTTAAAAGCTATATATGAGCCTACAAAAAACTTAACGGCTGAAATAGGCATAAAAAATCTAACGGACGAACTTGTAAGATACGATATGGCATACCCTATGGCAGGACGAGAATTTTTTGCCTCTTTAGATTATAAATTTTAAAAAAAGAGTTTTTATGGGCAAAAATAAAGTATATATAGCCATAGACGATACGGACGAGGTAGGATACTATACATCCACGGGAGAGATTTGTGAAGATATTAGAGAGCATATCGATAAAAATTACTCTCGTACAACACCTATCACGCGCCATCAGCTCTTGCTTGATGATAGGATTCCCTACACCTCTCATAACAGCTCCATGTGTTTTACATGTGAGCTTGATTTAGAGACATTTGAGCAAGTCAAAAATTTTATACTCTCCTATGTTGCATACAAAAGCGCACACTCTTCATCACCGGGTGTATGCATGGGGTTTGAGAGAGATATTTGTGATAGAGATGCGCTCATTGCTTATGGTCTTGATGCGAAAAAAAGAGTTTTAACCAAAGAGAGTGCCTATGAAACGGCAGCTGCACAAAAACTTTTTTTAAAAGAGGTAAAGAACAAAGGCAACGGCATAATCGGTGCTTTAGCGGGAGTTGCTCTAAGAGCGTACGGAAATGACGGTCGTATAAAAGGTAAGATAAAACTTGGTAAAAAGAGTATTGCCGTCTCAGAGCTGTTAGAAACAGGTTTATTTGAGGAAGTAAGGTTAAAACATGGCAAAACAGCCGATAAAAACCACCATATTGTGATAGACGAGTATCTAAAAGGAGTATATATTGACCATAAATCAGTTTTGCTTGTTGAAGAGTACGGAGGTTTTTACAAACCTCTCGTTAAAGAAAATCTGCTTGATTACTGATAGTTTGCATGTTTTATAAAAGAGACAACAGTTTTGTTTTTAAATATGGCAAAAAAAATTATGATAAAGCCATAGAGGCTGTGGGTTTATGCAAAAATTTTGTACTGGACAAAGATGAAGATGAGTTAATCACTTCAACTAAAAAAAACTCTTGTTACAACTGCCTTTTTAGAAGATGGTGCAGCGAGAGTTTTATATGCATGAAAAAGGGTATGTATGAGAGTTAAAGCGATATTGAACTTGGCTATAGTTTTGCTGATGAGCATATCTGTTGTTATTGTAATCTTCAGCGGTTATCTCTTACACTCTCATCATGCAGCAGATACTATACATGTAAGTACAGGAGTTGTTTTTGTCATATTTGTCTTTTTTCATATCTATTTGAGAAAAAACAGGCTTAAAAAAGAAGTTGTCAATTTGTACTATTTAGTTAAATTTAGACAACCGAAAAAGAAAATAAATAAAGGAAAAAAAATGTTTTTAGAACCGATTGATTTTGCCCGCATGTATAAAGAGCATAAACAAAAAACTGTTTTTAAAGGTAAAAATAGCGGTGATTGGGATGACAAATCAAAAGAGATGGCTCCGAGAATGCAAAAATCAGAGTATGTTGAAGATTTTATATCCCGCATGAATATATCAAAAGAAGACACGGTGCTAGATATCGGCTGTGGACCGGGAACTTTAGCGATTCCGCTTGCAAAAATGGTAAAACACGTTATAGCTATAGATTTCTCATCACATATGTTAGAGGAGCTTAAGGCTTATGCCACGCGAGAAGGGGTAGAAAATATCACGACTTACCATATCGGCTGGGAAGATGATTGGAGTCATCTGCCGCAAGTAGATATTGCCGTTGCTTCAAGGAGTGTAGAAGTGCAAGACTTAGATGACGCACTATCCAAAATGTCTTCTCAAGCCTCAAAGGCATGCTATCTTACATATAAAACAGGCGGCAGTTTTGTTGATATGGATATTTTAGACTATATAGGAAAAAAAATAATAACAAAACCGGACTTTTGGTATATACCTATTTTACTTTACAAAGACGGTTATCTGCCGCAGATAGACTATATCCAAACAAAAGAAGGAAGTGTTAAGTACTCAAGCGATGAAGAGTTTGTAACATCTCTTATTTGGAGCTTAGGCACTCTTGATGAGATACAGCAAGAAAAAGCAAAAGAGTACTACACTCTTTTCATAGAAGAAGAGAAAAAATATACAAAACCATCTATGTGGGCATTTGTCTCTTGGAATTGTAATAAAAATAAGACGTTAAAGCGCAGATTTTAATTTAACGGTCTAAAAAAAAATAGAGACCGTTAAATTTTTCATTATGTCATAATAATATTTTAGAATTAACATTAGTTCAATTAGAGTATGTCAGATAGAGTCTAAAAGCTGATTGTTTAAGTAAAACTATGTGACAATGCAACAACTAAAACAACTTCGCTGCATCAAAGGCAAAACATGAAATCAACTTCTGAAAAAAAATATTTTACTACAACCAAAGCACCTCCCTACAAGAACAAAAGAAAAAGCCCTCCAAAAAGCACTGCCTCAGACGTATCGCCTAAAAATGAAGTTAAAGAAATGTTCATGCAGTGGTTTGAAAAAAATAAAAATGTCGGGTCTATCATGAGTAAAGCAGACGTGGTTCAAAATATTTTGACAAAAATAAATGCAAAACAGGAAGATGCCATGGCAAGTGCCATAAATGATCTAAAAACAGAAGGTTTAATTGAGATACAAGAAGATGGAGTCACATTGGTTTTGACTCAAAAAGGCTTTGATTCATTTTAAAAAAAGCACTCTAAACTAATCTTTAATATTTTTTATAGTAAAATCGCGGTAATTATTTTGCTTACAGAGGATTTTTATATGAAAAGAGAAGTTAAAAAAGTAGTTTTAGCATATTCAGGCGGACTTGACACAAGCGTTATTTTAAAATGGCTACAAGATGAGTACAAGTGCGAAGTCGTAACTTTTACGGCTGATATCGGACAAGGCGAAGAGGTTGAACCGGCTCGTGTAAAAGCACTCTCATTAGGCATTAAACCTGAAAATATTTTTATCGACGATTTAAGAGAAGAGTTTGTAAAAGATTATGTTTTCCCTATGTTTAGAGCAAATGCTATCTATGAGGGTGAATACCTTTTGGGAACTTCTATCGCAAGACCGCTTATCGCAAAAAGACAAGTTGAAATCGCTCACTTAACTGGAGCTGACGGTGTAAGTCACGGAGCAACCGGCAAAGGAAATGACCAAGTTAGATTTGAGATGGGTTACTTAAGCAAAGATTCTACTCTAACTGTTATCGCTCCATGGAGAGAGTGGGACTTAAACTCAAGAGAGAAGCTTTTGGCTTATGCTGAGGAACACGGTATCCAGATAGAGAAAAAAGGTAAAAAGTCTCCTTACTCAATGGATGCAAACCTGCTTCACATCTCATACGAGGGCGGAATTTTGGAAGACCCAAATGCAGAGCCTGAAGACAGCATGTGGTTATGGACAACAAAACCCGAAGATGCTCCAAATACTCCAGAATACATAGAAATTGGCTATAAAAACGGTGACCCTGTTACACTAAACGGAGAAGAACTCTCTCCTGCAACAATGCTAGCAACTCTTAACAAAATAGCAGGTTGTCATGGAATCGGTCGTGCAGATATTGTTGAAAACAGATTTGTAGGTATGAAGAGCCGCGGATGTTATGAGACTCCGGGCGGAACAATTATGTTAAAAGCTCACCGTGCAATTGAGTCTATTACGCTTGATCGTGAAGAAGCACATTTAAAAGATGAGATGATGCCTCGTTACGCAAAACTAATCTATAACGGATTTTGGTTCTCTCCTGAGCGTGAAATGCTTCAAGCGGCAATAGACACGACACAAAAAAATGTAGAAGGTTCTGTAAGACTAAAACTCTATAAAGGAAATGTAAGCGTAGTCGGTCGCAAATCTATAAAATCTCTATTTAACCCTGAGTATTGTACTTTTGAAGAGGATGCAGTATATGATCAAAAAGATGCGGCAGGTTTCATCAAACTAAATGCTCTTCGTTTCATAATCGCAGGAAAAGCTAGAAAAAACAGATAGTCAAGGAAATTTTATGAGTATAATCAAGATAGATATTAACTCGGACGAGTTTCAGCGTGAGTTACAAAAAACTGTAGAGTTTACCGATAAAGTCATTAAGCAGTTTGACTGGGTTTACAATCCTCAAGCTGAAGTAAACGAAGGCGTACAGATGGGTCTTGCCAGAAACAAGATGATGTATGGCAAGCGTTTTTGCCCATGCTATATGGTTGAAGTCGTAGATGAAAAACCAAGAAGCGTAGATGACAGAATCTGCCCATGTAAGCCTGCTATCGAAGAAGAGCTTCCAAAAGACGGCGTTTGTCACTGCGGAATCTACTGTACACCTGAGTTTGCTCAAAAGAAAAAAGCAGAGATGGGCATGGAAGAGATAGTTCATACCCATTCAAGAGGGCTGACAAAAGAAGAAGCGCAAGTTTTAGTAAATGAAAAAGAGCTGGACAGCGATGAGTTGGTATCGCTTCTTGAAGCAAGAGAACTCGGCATGGTTGATTTTAAACTTGTAGATGTTCGAGAGCACATGGAGTGGAAGATGGGTCATATAGCAGGTGCAGACAGACTTGTTCCGACAAGTAGTTTTTTTGCGGCACTTGAAGATGCAAAATTGAATAAAGATGAAAATATAATTGTTTATTGCCATGTCGGAAGCCGAAGTGCGCACTGTGCCAGAATTTTAAAAGACATGGGATATGCAAAAATTGGAAATTTATCTTACGGAATCGTCTCTTATGGCGGAAAAATAGAAAGATAAGGAAATATTTATGAAAGTATTATTGATTAAAGATGTAAAAACATTGGGTAAAGCAGGCGAAGTTAAAGAGGTAAAAGACGGATACGGTCAAAACTTTCTCATTGCAAAAGGCTTTGCAAAACATGCAACGACTGAGATTTTAGCGCAACATAAAGAAGAAGAGAAAATTGCGGCAGAGAATTTGGCTAAAGAGATAGCATCACTCAAAGAGTTGGCTACAAAACTTGATAAGGCTAAAATTGCTATAAGAAAAAAACTTGGTCAAAATGGTCACCTCTTCGGTTCAATCACAAAAGATGAAGTCGCTCATGCACTGCTAGAACAGCACAATATTGAGATTGACAAAAAACATATCACAGATAAAATTTCGATTAAGAGTGTCGGTGAGCATAAGTTAGATCTTAAACTAGGTCATGGAATCCATGCTACGCTGCATGTGGATGTTATAGGCGAATAATGTTTGATGCGACTACGATACTTGCATATAAAGGCAAGAATAAAGCGGTAATCGGCGGTGACGGGCAGGTAACTTTTGGGAACAGTGTCCTTAAAGGCAATGCCACAAAAATTCGCACTCTTCATCACGGCAAGATTTTAGCCGGTTTTGCAGGAAGTACGGCTGATGCATTTAATCTTTTTGATATGTTTGAAGATTTCTTAGAAGCAAAAAAAGGCGATATTTTAAAGTCCGTTGTTGAGTTTTCCAAAGCATGGAGAAAAGACAAAGTGCTTCGCCGCCTTGAAGCTATGATGATTGTTTTAAACAATGAGCATATCTTTATACTTACCGGCAACGGCGATGTTGTTGAACCCGAAGACGGAGAGATAGCTTCCATCGGAAGTGGTGGAAACTTTGCCATCTCAGCAGCACGAGCACTCAAAAAACATACCTCTTTGGATGAAGAAGATCTTGTAAAAGAGAGTCTGCATATAGCGGCTGATTTATGTATATACACAAACCACAATATCAAAACTCTTACATTAGAGGGAGACAATAAGTGAATTTAACGCCAAAAGAGATAGTTGAGTATTTAGACAAATATGTTATCGCTCAGCATAATGCTAAAAAAACCATCGCTCTTGCTCTTAGAACCAGATATAGAAGAATGCAGTTATCTCCTGAGCTTCAAAATGATATTACGCCAAAAAATATTCTTATGATAGGCTCAACAGGTGTCGGTAAAACAGAGATTTCAAGACGTTTGGCAAAAATGATGAAAGTTCCTTTTATCAAAGTTGAAGCAAGCAAATACACCGAAGTCGGTTTTGTCGGCCGTGATGTAGAGTCTATGATTAGAGACCTTGTTGTCGCATCGATTACTATAGTTAAGGCGGAAAAAGAGGAAGAAAACAGAGAAAAGATAGAGAACTATGTTTTAAATAAGATAGTTGAAAAACTTCTTCCCCCACTTCCTGATAGCGCAAGCGAGGCTAAAAAAGAGGATTATCAAAGAGTTCTAAAAACTATGGAAGAGAGAGTGCTTAGCGGTGAGATGGATGATACAATCATACAGCTTGAAGTACAAAAGATACATGTAGAGTTTAACGATACAAATCTGCCTCCTGAGATGGCAAAAGTTCAAGAGTCTTTCTCTAAAGTCTTCGCTCAGATGAGTAAAGAGGATAATAAAAAAGATGTAACTATCAAAGATGCCAAATCTATCCTTAGAACTGAGGCAAGCTCAAAACTTCTCGATACTACAAATATCCATGCAGAAGCACTTAGACGTGCCGAGAACGGCGGGATCATTTTCCTTGATGAGATTGATAAAATAGCTATAAGCGAAAAGTCTCAAGGCAGAAACGACCCTAGTAAAGAGGGCGTTCAAAGAGATCTTCTCCCTATAGTTGAAGGCAGCAGCGTAAGCACTAAATATGGCGTTATAAATACGGATCACATTCTATTTATTGCGGCAGGTGCATTTCATTTATGTAAACCAAGTGACCTTATTCCGGAGCTTCAAGGAAGATTTCCTCTAAGGGTTGAACTTGAATCTTTAACTGAGGAGACGCTTTACAAAATACTCACTCAAACAAAAAATTCACTTTTAAACCAATACGAAGCACTCTTAAGCACTGAGGGAATGAAACTGACTTTTGAAGATGAGGCGGTTAGAGCAATAGCAAAACTTGCACATCGTTCAAATGAGATAACTGAAGATATAGGTGCTAGAAGACTTCATACTGTAATTGAGAAAGTTTTAGAAGATATAAGCTTTAATGCGGATGAGTATAAAGATAAAGAGTTTGTTGTTAGCGCAGAGTTAGTGCATGAAAAGCTTGATATTATTGTTGAAGACAACGATTTGTCAAGGTATATACTGTAGTTTAAAATGCCAAAAGAGAGCAATTCCTTTTGGTTATGTAAGCCATTTTTTACATTGAAACTTAACGCTGAAATAGCGGAATAGTTCTTGCTTATGGCTTTTTGAAAAAAGGAAAAAATATTATGACTAAAGCAGGTTTTGTCTCTCTTATCGGTCGTCCAAATGCGGGAAAAAGCACGCTTATGAATTCACTTCTTGGTGAAAATATTGCAATGGTCAGCCAAAAAGCCAATGCAACGAGAAAAAGATCTAATGCGATAGTGATGCATAATGATACTCAAATCATATTTGTAGACACTCCCGGTCTGCATGAGAGAGAAAAAGTTTTAAATCAATTTATGCTCGATGAAGCACTCAAAGCGATGGGCGATTGTGATTTGATAGTCTATTTGGCGCCAGTTACAGACAGCGTTGAGAATTATGAAAAATTTTTAAAAATTAATGACTCAAAAATTAAGCATATCATAGTTTTAAGCAAGATAGACCAAGTGTCACAAGAGAAACTCTTCAAGAGAATATCTGAATATAATAAATTTTCAAATGACTTTGAAGCACTTATCCCGATGGCAGTACCTAAAAAAGTCGGTCATAAAGATCTTCTTGAGACCATATCAAAACTTCTGCCGGAATCCCCGTTTCTTTTTGATCCTGAAGATTTAACAAGCGAATTGGTACGTAATATATATGCCGGATTTATAAGAGAAGGTATTTTTCAAAATGTAAGCGATGAGATACCTTATGAGTCTGATGTTCTTATCGATAAAATTTCTGAAGAGAAGAACATAGATAGAATTATTGCTACCATCATAGTAGAAAAAGATTCACAAAAAGGGATAATCATCGGTCGTGGCGGTGAAGCGATAAAGAGAATCGGAAAATACTCCAGAGAAAAAATAGAAGCTCTAAGTGGTAAAAAGGCATATCTTGACTTACAGGTTGTCGTAAAAAAAGGCTGGAGTAAAGATAAATCATACTTAGAGGAGATAGGTTACACTTCATGAAATATTTACTGCTGTTGTTTATTTTAACAAACATATTTGGGGATGATATCCTCACAAGCTATAGGCTTAATGGAATCACTGACATCGAAAAAAAGATGGATAAGGAACTCTCAAAAGAAGAGTATTGGAGTAAGGTAGTAAAAGAGAAAGATACAACATTTGGTTACATTGAATCATACTCAAATGTTCTTGCATGTGACAAAACAAAGTCCAAACTTGAACTCTATTCGCTTGATAAAAATAAGGGTTTTAAACATAAAAAAACCTACGATGCATTTACAGGCAAGATGAAAGGTGATAAAGTAAAAGAGGGGGATTTAAAGACTCCTATCGGAATTTATCAACTAACAAAAAAACTCTCTAAAAATACCAAGCTAGATCCATTTTACGGTCCCTTGGCGTTTGTGACATCTTATCCAAATTTATATGATTCTTTTAGAGGCAGAAATGGTGATGGGATATGGATACATGGGCTTCCTACAAATCAATCAAGAGATGATTTTACAAGAGGATGTATAGCAATCAACAACTCAAGCATCGAATGTTTGGATAGAAATATAGATATGTCAAAAACCATACTGCTCATAGATGATGGGAAGGTAAAGCAAGATGTATCAAAAAAAGTATTAAGTTCAATCTTGGCACAACTTTATGCATGGAGATATAGCTGGATATATGATGACATCAATGGATATCTAAGTTTCTATTCAAATGAGTTCGTTAAAGACGATGGAATGAACTTTAAAGATTTTAAGAGTTATAAAGCAAGAATCTTTCAAAAAAATGAGAGAAAAAGCATTGTTTTTAACGATATAAATATTTTTCCATATCCTAACACCTCAAATCTTTATCAAATTAACTTTAAAGAATTTTATAAGTCTGATACATATAAATTTGAAGGTGATAAAACACTTATTGTAGAACTTGATAAAAATAATAAAATTCGCATTATTACAGAAAAATAGGTAAAAATGTTTACACAACATCTTTTTTTTAAATTAATTTTTATTATAAGTATCTCTTTTTTCTCTCTTTATGCTGATGTTCAGCTGATTAAAAAGCAAAATAACGATTCAAAAACAACGCTTCTTGTAATCGGCGGAATTCACGGAGATGAACCGGGAGGGTACTTCTCTGCAGAGATTTTGTCAACTCATTATAAAATCAACTCAAAAAATCTATGGATAGTACCAAATTTAAATCAAGAAAGTATCCAAAAAGACTCTAGAGGAGTAAATGGGGATATGAATAGAAAATTTTCTGTTATAAAAGATGAAGACAAAGATAAAAAGATTGTTGAAGAGATAAAAAAAATAATCTTAGAAAAAAATGTATCTTTGGTTTTAAACCTTCATGACGGAAATGGATTTTATAGAAAAGCAGATAAAGGAAGCATATTTAATCCTAATGCCTGGGGTCAGACATGTGTTATAGATCAGTGCAAACTAAACCCAAATCAGCCATTTGGAGATTTAAGCAGCATTGCGGTAAACATAAAAGAGAGAATCAATAAAAGACTTATTAAAGAACATCATACGTTTGATGTAAAAAATACTAATACAAAATTTGATGACGAAGCGATGCAGCTTTCACTCACATATTTTGCAGTAACCAACAACAAACCTGCTTTTGCAATTGAGAGCAGTAAAAATTTGCCTACATTGGCGCAGAAAGTTTTTTATCATCTTTTGGCAATTGAAGAGTTTATGAATATAATGGATATATCCTTTTCAAGAAAATTTGAGTTAACTGAAGAAAATATAGATAAACTACTAAAAAATTACGGTAATTTAAGCATCAACAATAATATATCTTTAGATCTAACAGATATAAAAAAATCTTTAAGCTATATTCCGATAAAATCGAGCAACAATGTATTTAAGTTCTCTAATCCGTTGGGAAGCGTTGTTAAAGAAGATGAAGATTTTGTTGTTTATATAGGCAATAAAAAAATCACTTCACTATCTCCGCAATATTTTGAGTTGGTAGAGTTGTGTAAGAATGAAAATAAATTTGATGTTATTATTGATGGTAAAAAAGTCTCTTTAGATAAAACTTCAGATATTAATGTAAAAGATAATTTCAATATTGTCAAGCGAAACGGTTATCGTGTAAATATAATCGGTTTTAAAGCAAAAGATTCCATTGATGAAAGTGGCATAAACGTCAAGCTTAAAGATTTTGACAAAAGATACTCTATTGATACAAATGATAAAGTTTACAGGGTTGAATTTTATAAAAATGATAAATTTTGTTTTATGTCTAAGGTTAATTTTAAATAGGATTATATAAAGTGAGTAAAAAAGAACAATATTCTTTCTCTAGTGTTCTCTCGGTAAATCCTTATAAAGATACATATGTAAGTGCGATTTCAAATTTTCTAAGCGAAATAAAATCCCCGATATACTCTAAAGAACAATATGTAATCTCTTATCTAAATACGAAAAATTTTATAAACAGCTATATAACGGTAAGTAAAAATATACCGGATGAAGATCTTTACGATGCTATTTATAATAAAGCATACGAAGAGCTTGGGCTTGATCAAGCTGTCATGTATCAGATGCGCTTTGTTGAAATCTTTAATAAACTAGATGAAAATAATAGAAATTTTCATATATTTATTATTGATCCATTGGTAGTCGAAGATACTTTCAACGGTGTAATAGAAAAAATTAAATATATTGACTATATCTTACCATCGCCTCTGCTTTATAAATCTCTTTATGCAAAAGATATTTTAACAGAAAGTGGTGTTCACTGCTTTATATATTTTCAAGAAAATGATACTTCTATTACCATTTATAATGAAAAAAACTTTTTATATACTAAATCAATTAATTACTCATTGTTACAAATGCATGAGAGATTTTGTGAAATATACGCAGAGACGGTAGAGTATGAAGATTTCATAAATTTTATCTCAAAAGAAGATCTTAAAAGCACCACTAGCAACTATAAGATTCCTATTATTAAGCTTTATAAAGAGATATTTGCAAACATAAACGATATCCTCACATATGTAAAACGAGCTTTAAATATAGATAAGATAGATTATGTTTATATTGACACTCAGCTTCCTGCAATAACAAAATTAGATGAGATAGCTGAAGTTGAACTTAGTATAAGAGGAAGAAGTTTCGATTTTAACTACGGATTTGAAAATAGAGAAAATTATATTGATCATTTTCACTCTCTTATGCATCTATTTGCTACTTTTTCGGAGAAAGAAAAATATAATTGTAACTTTACCACATATCATCGTCCTCCTAAGTTTACAAAGAGAGAGAGTGGTCGGGCTATTTTACTAGCGGCGGCTTCTCTTATAATTGCTTTTACATATCCAATATTCAATTGGTCTCTTACATACTCCCAATCACTGCAACATAAACTGCTTGAAGAAGAGTATAAATCACTTCATAATGTTAGAATAACGAGAGAAGCCATTTTAAAAAGTAAAGAAATTGAAAAAGATAAGATTTTAAAGTTAGTAGCACATGAAGAACAAGAGTATATTGAGAAAAAAAACACACTTATAAAAATTCATGATGTCAAAGTAAATTATCCAATTAAAGCAAATCTCATACATATGTTTACAAAAGATCTTAATTTGTATGCGGTAAAAATTGAATCTGTTTTATATGGGGAAGTTCGACAGAGTGACAAAATTAGTGCAAAAAAAGAGTTAAGCCTAAAAGTAGTATCATCAGATGAGAAAAAAATCACTGATATGATTAAATATCTAACTAAAACTTATGAAGGAAAATTCCACTTCTCTATGGATAAGATTTCGTATGAAGAGAAAACAAAACTCTACTTCGGTGAGTTAAAAGTGAATTTATTATGAATTTCAAACTAATAATAGAAAATGCATTACAGAAAATTGATAATTTTTTTAAGGAAAAATCTCAAAAAGATATCTATATTGTTTACATTATGATAATTGCAGTTTTTTTCTCTTTTGCATATCCATTTTATGATCTCTCTATGAGTGAATTTGATAAAGCAAGAAAAAAAGTAACTGACATAACAGCAAAAATAAATGAAGACAAGATTTATCTAAATGCAAATCCGGAAGTAAAAGTGGCTAAAATCAGCCAAGAAATCAAGGCTTTAGAGGCTGAATTTATAGTTCAAAAAAATAAAAACAGCTATATAAAAAATAAAATAGAGACTATATCTTCACTTATTTATGACGAGAAAGCATGGGGTGCTTATCTTAACTCAATATCTATAAATGCTAAAAAACATAATATTCAGATACTTAACTTCGTAAACAGCTATTCTGATAACAACCACTCTTCTTTCGGTCATGTTTTAGATATCGCGCTAGAGGTCAAAGGCAATTATTTAAATACGATTCAATTTATAAACTCTCTAGAACAGAGTGAACTAGTTGTCGATATACACGACTTTAGCATTAAAGCGAGTGACGGACTAAACAGTGATATAAATATCTCAGTTTGGGGAATTGTCTATCAATGAAAACAATATTTATAATACTTATTTTTCTAAGCAGTCTTCTTTTGGCTACTGAGCTTGAATGGGTTGATGAGCAAATAGAAGCAATTAAGCCACCAAGAAAAGGTATAGAAATTTCAAATATTATGGATCCTTTTATTTTCTTGGAAAAAAATAGACCTGAAGTAAAAAAAGATACTACAGCTGCTTCAATCCAGCAACCATTAGTAAAATCTTCTGTAGACAACATAAAAGCTGATGAAAATGGCACTAAAAAAATCGACTTTAATTTAACCGCAATTGTAAATACATCGGCTATGATAGATGGACAATGGCGCAGGATAAATGATAAACTTGATGGCAATTATACGGTAGTTGAGATGAGTAAAAATACAGTGACTCTGAAAAAAGGCGATAAAGAGCGTATCTTATCAACCAATAGCAAAACACCGACTATAAAATTTAAAAATAAGTAGGGCAAATATATGAAACTTATAAAAAGAACAATTTTTTCAATGCTTCTAGGATTTCTACTATCTAACAGTGCTTTTGCTGATTGTTCTTATGAACTCTTCAGCATCAGCTCTACAAAAAATACTAAAATTATAGACTTCATAGAAGAGCTTAGTGATGTGTGTGAGTTTAGTATTATTGTAACAGATCCAAATGCCCAAAAATTTTTAAACAGCAATCTAAATAAAACAAATCTAAATAACTTGACTATTGATGAAGTTTTTCAACTGATATTAAAAGAGAATAATCTTGCATATACGCTAGAAAACAATATTTTAAAAATTTCATATCTTGAAACAAAAATGTTTAGTATAGATTATATTCTTTCACAAAGAAAAAGTGAATCGAAGACAAATATAACACTTTCATCAGAAGGGGCAGGTAAAGCTACTACTACTGGAGCTAGCGCAGCTACTAAAACTGCAAATCAAGATATGGGTGGTGGCGGTGCCGGTAAGTCAGGTATGAAAGTAGATAGCTCTGATGAAGTGGCATTTTGGTATGAATTAGATTTAGAACTTCAAAAAGTTTTAAACAGACCTCAAGATGTCTATATAGCTGAAGCCCCGATTATAAATAAAAATGCTGGCATTATAACTGTTACGGCAACAACAAAACAGATGGATAGGTTGGAGAAATATCTTAAAAGTCTTCAGGATAAAGTTCAACTTCAAGTCTTAATCGACGTTCAGCTCTTGTCCGTAACATTAAGTGAAGGAAAGACTACCGGTGTAGACTGGAGTCAGCTTTACGCGCTTCAAGATATGGATTTGAGCATAGATAAGCTTTTTCATAAAAATATATCAGAATTCGAAAATAATAAAATTACGACCGCAATCGCAGGAGGCGGTTCTGGCGAAAACTCGCATCTTATAAAAATAAGTGCAAGCGGAAAGCTAAATGAAGTTATTAAGTTTCTTAAAACCCAAGGAGATGTAAATTCCATCTCTAATCCAAAGGTTTTAACGCTCAACAATCAAGCGGCACTTATAACCGCAGGTACAGAGTACTTCTATAAAATAACAAGTACTGAAACTTTAGCAGGCGGCACAAGCGGTACGCAAAGTTCTAGCGAGGATATTCAATCAGTTTTTGCGGGTGTTTTATTGGATATAACTCCAGAAATTTCAGGTGACAATACTATTACACTAAAGATTAATCCATCTCTTTCTGAAACTGCATCTGATATATCCCTTGTAGAAGCTGCAGATAGAACTATGCCACCGGATCTTCGCCGTCGTCAGCTCTCATCAGTTGTAACTGTTAAAGACGGAAACCGCATTATTTTAGGCGGTCTAATTAATACAAGTAGCCATATGAATACAAATAAGATTCCGATTTTAGGAGATATTCCTATTTTAAACTATCTATTTAAATATGAAGATAAACAAAAAGTTGTTCAAGAACTTGTTATCGTAATACAACCACATATTATAAGAAAAGATAAAAAAGATCTCTCTTTATCTGATTTAGGATATCAAGGTCTTTCAGAAAAAACTCTACTTAATGCTAAAGATGCGATTATTACTACAACAGATCACAAAAAAGAGGAAAATTGAAGCCAAGTGTTTACAAAAACTCAAGAGATGTTTTTTTGGATGTAGTGAACGTTAACGACTATATTCAACTTGAAAGAATATCAAATATTTATCAATCTTTTAAAGATTCAATTGAAAAACCGTTTAAAATGATACTTTTGTATGGAAAGCCTGGTACAGGCAAGAGTATGTTTTTATCAAAACTATATCACTCACTTCAATATTCACAAAAAATATGTCTATATAAAACACCTATTTTAGATGAGAGTGAATTTTTCAAAACACTTGCTCAAGATCTGTACAATTTAAAATATAACAATGAGTTAAATTTTACGCAGTTTATGAAAGTAGTAGAAAATAGAGAACTAGGCACAGCAATACCGTTAATTTTACTGGACGAAGCACAACTCTACTCTATTGCCATGATGGAAAAAATCAGACTTTTATCAGATACTAGAAAGGTAAAGTTTATAATTGCTCTTCATAAAACGGAGAAAGAAGATATCGTTGCAAAAGAGCATTTTAAGTCTAGGATTTGGGAGAGTATTCAACTTGAGAATGCTCCGGCTTCAGAGTTAAGAATATATATTCAAAAAAAATTAATGAGAGCAAACTGCATAGATACAGCAGATATGTTTACCAAAAAATCAATTAATTTAATTCATAAACTAACAGATGGAAATTATAGAAATACAAATAAGCTGCTTTATACTCTTTTTGATATATACATGTACTATAAAGATAGTAATCCAAGCAAAATAAAAGGAAGTGAAATTTCAACTAAAATTATAGAGATGTCTGCAATTCATACAGGATTGATTAATGCTTAATGTACATGATTTAGAAATAAGACATAAAAAGTATAAGCTAAAATTATTAATACCGTATTTTGTGATATCTGCTGTTTTAATGGTTATGTTGGTCTCTATGATTTTTTTTCTCTCTTATAATTTTGAGTATAAAATAGCACTTGAAAATGAAAAACAGCTTCAAAATCAACCAACTGTTATGCAAGAGGTTGTAAAGCCTATAGCTAAAAATGAAAATATAACTGTGGTTAAAGATGAGAATTTAACCTCTCTTGAGGAAGTGCAATTGCAGCCTGCGGCTACTAAAGAAAACATCCAAACTTCACCTATGCAAACAGAAGAAAAAATTGAAGAACAAGAAAAAGTTATACTCTCTCCATCATTGAATTTTATCAATAATATAAAATCACAAGCAGCCAAAAAAGAGAATAGTGTTATACATGAAGAGATAAAAAAACCAGCTCCGCAGATGCGCAAAAAAGAAGATACATCAGCGTTTAAGATAGAAGAGGTAAAACAAACGGCGGTTCAGCCACAAAAAAATCAAGAAGAGATAATTCCTCTAAAAGTTGAAGAAGTTTTAACAACTACACCAAAAATAGAGAATAAAAACAGCATTAAAATAGAAAGAAAGAACGATGATGACATTAGAGATGTTTTAAATAGGTTTAATATTAATCATAATCCTGCTTTGAGCCTTTTTGTCGCAAAAAAATATTATCAGATGGATGAATATGAGCAAGCTTATAATTATGCTTTAATAACAAACGGAATAAATAACAACATCGAAGAGAGTTGGATTATATTTTCAAAATCGTTAGTAAAAATGAATAAAAAAGATGAAGCGGTTGAGATGCTTAAAAAGTATATTGCTCACTCTCACTCTTCACAAGCAAAACAGCTTCTAGAAGAGATTCAAACAGGAAAATTTAAATGAGAAAATTACTATTAACAATGCTTATTGCAGCAAGTTTGTACGGTGATATTAAGAATGATATGTTAGAACTTTATCAAAATAAAGAGTACGAAAGCGCATGTGAACTCGGTTTTAAAAATTATGTCCCATATTTAAGAGATGAAGAGTTCATCTCACTTTACGGATTTGCCTGTTTAAAAATTGATTATGTGGAACGTCTTTCTATCCCGATAAATATACTTAAGCTATCACAGGAATCACGCTCAAATGCGGCATATTTTTCTATCATACTTATGCAAAAGAAACTTCTCTATCATGCCTTGATAGATAATTATGATATATCATCTTTAAATATGCCTACGACTGATTATGTTTTATCAAAAGTTTTTGATTTATATTCAAAGCATAAAAAAGACAAACAACAAGAGTTTTATATTTTTGAAGATGAAAAAGACAATCAGCTTAAATATAAACTTTATCTTTTAAAAGATGCTAGAATAGATAAAATGGTAATTGAAGAGTTTCATGATTCTTTAAGCATTAAAAAACATATTTACTGGTAGGAAATATTATGGATAGGATAACATCAGATTTATTGGCTAACGGCTCTATTATGAGGAGTCAAGTTGATAGGTTGATTGCTAAAGGTCTTGCTAGTAACCTCATTCTTAGAGATATAACAATATCCGGGTTTATGACTATGGATAGGCTTATTCGCTTCATTGTCGACAAAATTCAGAGCGGTGAATATGACTTATCTATCATAGAAGATTATGACTATATTCAAGAAAAAGATGTGCTTTTCAAATTAGCCCAAAAACAAAATATTCTGTTTCTTGATTTAGATTCTATAGATATGGATTATAAACTTACAGAGAAGATATCGCTCTCTCAACTTAAAAAATATAATGCCTTGCCTGTTTCTGAAGATGAAATGAGCATAACAATAGCCTTTAGTGATCCTTTGGATATTCAAGCTCAAGAGTCGCTGCAGAGACTTTTTCCAAGAAAACCGATTAAAATGGCAGTTGCAACCAAAAAGCAGATTGAGTCATATCTCTTCAAAGTAGAACTAAAAGACAGTGTAAAAGGTTTAGTAAAAAAAATCAGAGATGAACTGAACTCTATTAATTCCATAGATGAACAACAAGAAGCGTCTTCCATTTTACTGCTCATTGATGTTATCTTACATGCTTGTATTAAAAATCGTGCAAGTGACGTACATATTGAGCCTACCGAAAAAAACTGCGTTGTACGTACTCGTGTTGACGGAAAACTTATAGAGATATTTATTTTTGAGAAAGATATTTATCCTCCACTTGCCTCAAGGCTAAAACTGCTCTCAAATCTTGATATTGCTGAGAAAAGAAAGCCGCAAGACGGGCGTTTTTCGACATTGGTGGGTGCAAGAGAGTATGATTTTCGTATATCTACTCTTCCTGTTTTATACGGTGAGTCTATTGTTATGCGTGTTCTTGATAAACAAAAAGCACTTGTTAAACTTGAAGATGCAGGAATGGACAACGCAAGTTATCAAAAATTTTTAAAAGCACTTAAAACTCCTTATGGCATTATACTCGTTACCGGTCCAACCGGAAGCGGTAAAACGACTACTCTCTACGGCGCATTAAATGAACTTAGAAATGTTGAAGATAAAGTTATAACCGTTGAAGATCCGGTAGAGTATAGGATGAATCTTATTCAGCAAGTTCAGGTTAACCCAAAAGTAGGGTTAACATTTGCTGCGGCTCTTCGCTCAATCTTAAGACAAGATCCGGATAAGATTATGATTGGTGAGATTCGTGATTCTGAAACGTTGGAAATTGCGGTAAAAGCCGCACTTACAGGACACTTGGTAATTTCTACACTGCATACAAACGACGCTATAAGCGCAATTACCCGTATGGTAGACATGGGTGTAGCCTCATATCTAATTAGCGGTTCTTTAGTCGCGATACAAGCTCAAAGACTTGTAAGAAAAATTTGTCTTAACTGTAAAACAGAGGATAAAATTCCGACATCAGCAGTTGAAGATTTAAAACACCTAGTTCCGCCAAATAGCAAATTTTACGTTGGAAAAGGCTGTAAAGAGTGTAATGAAACCGGCTATATGGGTAGAGAGATGATTTGTGAAGTTTTAGTCGTTGATGAAAAGATGTCATCTCTTATTGCAAAAGGCGTATCAATGGAAATTCTACATGCACAAGCAGTTCAAGATGGATTTGTAGGACTTTTTGAAAATGGAATCAATAAAGCTCTTGATGGCATAACTAGCTTGGAAGAAATTTTAAGAGTAGCAAAATAGTGAAATACTTTGTAGCAACAATACTCTCAAAAGGCAAAAAAGAGCAAGTAGGAATACTGGCTGAAGATAGAAAAAAGGCTAATGACCTCGCAAAACTAAAGCATTCTGGAATTATAATTAAAATTGTAGAAGAAGCAGAGCCTCTAGAGTCACAGTTTAAAAGATTTAAAACAAATCTCTTTGGCAACATGAGAAAACGAAAAATCAGACCGGATGCTCTTATCGCCTCTATTAGACAATTAGCGGTTATGACGAATGCTGGTATATCCATCTATGACTCGCTGTGTGAAATTGCAAAATCAACTACGGATCAAAATTTAAAATTAGTTTTCGGCAAATTATCAGAAGATATTAACTCAGGGCACTCTCTTTCAAAATCTATGGAAAATTTTCGTTTTGAATTAGGTAATTTAACGATAGCGATGGTTCAACTCGGAGAGAAAACCGGTAATTTAGATGATTCTCTCTATTCTCTTGCCGATATGCTTGAAGAGATCCGAGCAAATGTTGTTAAGTTTAAAAAAGCAATGGCATACCCGAGAAATGTTATGGTAGCCATGGCAGTAGCTTTTACCGTACTGATTTCTTATGTTGTTCCAAATTTTAAAAATATGTTTGAAAAACTAAATGCAGAATTGCCTTTGCCGACTAAGATTTTATTAAAATTGGAGCATCTTTTTAACAACTACGGCTTATATGTACTTGCACTATTGTTTATATCTTTTTCTATATTTAAGTATCTTATAAATAATTCTAAAAATATTAGATATGGGTGGCATGAAGTTTTATTAAAAACATATTTGATTAAAAATATTATCATGTTTGCAACACTCAGCCGCTTCACTCTTGTTTTTTCAGAATTAATTCGTGCCGGAATTCCAATTGCTGAAGCACTTGATACAGCAATTTCAATGATAGACAATCTTCCGCTAAAAGCAAAACTCTCTTCAGTTAGAGTTGCAGTTGAAAAAGGCTCATCTTTGCATGAGGGATTAAAAGATACAAAGCTGTTTGAAAATATGATTATTCAGATGGTGAGTGCAGGTGAAGACAGCGGTACTTTAGACACAATGGTAAGCAAGGTCGCTCAGTATTACAAGATGAGATTTGATGCTATTATCGATGGTCTCTCAGAGGCGATTGAGCCGATTATGCTGCTTATACTTGCAAGTATGGTTATTTTACTAGCTCTTGGTATTTTCTTGCCTATGTGGGACATGGGAAATGCAGTTCAAGGAAGAAAATAGATAGAGTAAAATTTACTCTATCGTTTTTACGCTATATTTGTGAATACTTTTTGAACATCCTCGTCATCTTCAAGCTTGTTTAAAATTTTATCTATTTCTGCTTGTTGAGCTTCCGTAATAGTTATAGGTGTATTTGGCATTCTCTCTAGGTTGGCTTTCGTAATTTCAATTCCCATATTTTCTAATGTGCTATTTATAGCACCGAAACTAGTATAATCGGCTGTTACCATAACGACACCGTCCTCAGCCTCTATCTCTTCCAATCCTGCATCAATAAGCTCAAGTTCAAGCTCTTCTATGTCCATTCCGCTCTTTAGAGGAAATTCAAAAAGTGCTTTTCTATCAAACATAAACTCTAAAGAGCCTTTTGTAAGCATCTCTCCGCCATGTTTAGTTAGTATATTTTTTACATTTGCAACTGTTCTTGTGTTGTTGTCCGTCATACATTCTATAAATAGTTGCACGCCGTGCGGAGCTTTTCCTTCAAAATTTACTTCTAACATGCTTGCAGTATCTTTTGCAGTTGCTCTTTTAATAGCCGCTTCAATGTTGTCTTTTGGCATATTTTCAGCTTTTGCATTTAGAATTGCCGTGCGAAGTCTAGCATTCATATCAGGGTCTGTTCCACCCTCTTTTGCAGCCATAGTAATTATTTTTCCAAGTTTGGGAAACAGCGTCGACATCGCTCCCCATCTTTTAAGTTTTGATGCTTTTCTATATTCAAAAGCTCTACCCATCCGTTATCCTTTACATCTTTTTATATGCTTTTAAACATTTAGACTCGTTTAAAAATCAAAAATGTATAATAGCACATCCCCCTGCCAAAAGTATAGAAAACTGCAAAAAAACCCATAAAACAGCACTTTGTATTATCGCCAAAAATTATGATTTATCTTTATGGTTTTGTATAGAAAGTCAAATGTTTTTTTAGAATAAATAATAGAAGAGAGTTATAAAAACGAAGCTATTTTCAGAATTGGCATATCAAAAGGGTATTTACCCTTTTGAATCAAATAAAATACCTGTTACTTCTTTCATTTTTGGCAGGAAGTCAGCAGCTTGTTCCGCAGGAAATCTTCTTATCATTTTACTTGTTTCAGACTCTACAACCGAAACATAGAAAACATCTTGCTGATCAACTCCAAATTTTATATTTGTATTCATAGGAGCTAATGCTTTGTTTAGCTGCTCAACCAAATCTTGAACCTTCTCTTTTGAATCTATTTTAACAGATCCGCTTGTAGTTTCTTTTTGTATCTCTTTAACCAAATCAACCTGCTTCGGCTGTTGTACCTGAACTTGCTCTGCTTGCGCTGACCTCATTTGAGTTTGTTGTTGCTTTGCAACATTTGCTATGCCATCCATGACCTACTCCTTTTCTAAAGAATACTATTTATTACTCACCAAATCGACACAAGAAAAAATAACTTTAATAAAAAAAAGTAAATTTTTTGTTTTGTTTTTTTATGATACCCTTGCACTTATGAATGAATACATAAATTTAATAAGGTCAGAGCCTATATTTAGGCGGCTCTCTACGATACAGCTTATTGCATATTTTGGTGCGTGGTTTAGTAATGTTGCTATTTATACGCTTCTTTTAGAGATGAGAGTTTCAGCCGAAGTTGTAGCATTTACGGCGATGCTACATTTTCTCTCAGGCGTTATACAAGCTCCATTTTCAGGCTCTATTATTGATAGCATAAAACCAAAAAGACTTATGCTTGTTTTGATTGCATTTGAAATATTTGCAACTCTGCTTTTAGTTTTTGTAAATGATATCTCAGATTTATGGCTTTTGTATACGCTCATATTTATTAAAATGGCGGCGGCTAGTTTTTATTTTACGACCGAAATGTCACTTCTGCCAAAGCTTCTTGATGGAGAGAAATTGCAAAAGGCAAATGAGATTCACTCTATTATCTGGTCATTTTCATATACACTTGGGATGGCACTAAGCGGATTTGTTGTTTTTTGGTTTGGAATAAAGATGGCTTTTGTTTTGGATGCGCTTATGTTTGTTATTGGTTTTTGGCTTCTTTATAAGCTAGATATCAAGGTAGAATTTATTAAAAGCGAAGAGAATTTGCTGCAGATGATGGGTGATACTTTTAAGTACCTAAAAAGAGCGCCGCATGCAGTTCACTTGATGCTCATGCATGCATTTGTCGGGCTAACCGCTTTTGATGCACTGGTCGCTTTAATGGTAGATAAATATTATGCCTCTATAATTGCAACTTCATTAGCTCTTGGACTTCTACATGCTTCAAGAGCTGTCGGCTTGGTTATAGGACCTATTATTATTAGCAGATGGGTCAATAACAAAAGGCTTGTATATATTTTTATTTTTCAAGCTTTGGCTATTTGGTTCTGGGCATTTTTAATGAAAAATTTTTACATGTCAATATTTGCAAGCGTAATTGTAGGGCTTTTTACGACTACATTATGGTCTTACACATATACGCTTCTGCAAAAAAATATTGATGCTAAATATTACGGACGAATTGTGGCATATAACGATATGCTCTTTTTAAGCTCGGCAGCCTTTACCTCTTACATGATTGGTTTTTTGGCAACAAATAACTATTCGCTTGAGTTTATAACGTTTTTGATGGGTTTAGGGTTTATCTTCGGCGGAATCTATTTTGCATGGATACTAAAGAGTCAAAAAATAAAAAATATAATATAAAAAGGAAAATATATGGCATCAGGGATTTTTTTACTTTTAGATGATATTGCAATGCTCGCTGATGATGTGGCAGTTGCAAGTAAGGTTGCTACACAAAAAACGGCTGCAATACTTGGTGATGATTTGGCGGTTAATGCTCAAAAAGCTACAGGGTTTGACCAATCAAGAGAACTTGCCGTTATTTGGGCGATTACAAAAGGGTCTCTTAAAAATAAGGTTATTATTCTTCCCGTAGCATTTCTTTTAACTGCCATAGCACCTAGTTTGATAACCGTAATTCTTATCTTAGGCGCTCTGTTTCTTCTTTATGAAGGTGTCGAAAAGATAGAAGAGTATCTTTTTCATCACACACATGAAGAGAAAAATGAGGAGCTTCTTCACTCAACTCCAGAGACGATTTTGGGTATTGAGCAAGAGAAGATAAAATCAGCAATTCTAACAGATTTTATTCTCTCTATCGAGATAGTCGTTATTGCCCTTGCAGCCGTTGCGACCAAGCCTTTTATGGTACAGGTTTCTTCTACCGTAATTGTTGCGCTTGTTGCGACTTTTGGGGTATACGGGCTTGTTGCAATGATTGTTAGAATGGATAATGTAGGCTTTTGGCTTATTGAGAAGAAGCATGAGAGAAGCGGGAATTTCCTTATAAGTGCCATGCCAAAACTGATTAAAACTTTGGCTTTGGTTGGAACATTCGCCATGATTTTGGTGGGTGGTGGTATACTCGCACATAAGGTTGAGTTTTTTCATGACTACTTTATAGATGGAGTTCCTGCAATTGTAAACGATTTGCTTATTGGTTTGGTTATCGGAGTTGTTGTTTTGGTTGTCATAAAGATATTACAGGCTTTTAAGAAATGATTTATAACTCAAAGATAGGCGAAATAGAGTTAAGCAAAGTGATTCGCCTCTATCCTGCGGCGGTTGTCGATGTGGATGGTGAAATAGCACAAATGAGCTTAGAATGGGCAGATATGAATAGTAAAAAAGTTACGGTTGCTTCGTATGTTTTAGTTTTTGATTTTACGCTCCCTAGTGAGAAAATAAGAGATAAAAAAGAGATTTACTTTGAAACAAAAGATGAACTTTTTTTAGCGATGCAAGAGGTGGCACAATTTTTTCAAGAGTGATTTCAAGCGATACTCGCAAGGTATTTTCCATAGCAATTCCTGCGGCACTAAAACATTTGGTAGATATTTTGCAAATATTTATCGATATGATAATGGTTGGGATGGTAAGCATATCTGCTCTTGCCGCAGTTGGCATGAGTATGCAGTTTATGATGATTATCAATGTGCTTATGACGCTCTATGTAGTCGGTGGAAATGCGCTCATATCTAGGTTTATAGGGCAGGGGAGAAAAAGACGGGCTTCTGCACTTCTCTATTCGCTCTCAATTTTTGCGGCACTGCTCTCTGTTTTTGTGACTATCGGCGGTTACATGGGGAGTGAATATATTTATGCCATGATGGGTGCAGATGCGGATGTTGTAGAACAAGGTTCGCTCTACTTCAAGATAATCTCACTTGGAATGGTAGTTATTTTTATAGATACACTTCTCTATAATGCACTCTCAGCTGCCGGAGATACCAAAAATTCTCTCTACATTAAGCTCTTTTCATCTGCAATTAACGCTTTTTTAAACTATGTTTTCATTTTCGGTCACTATGGTTTTGACGCGATGGGTATAGAGGGTGCTGCTTATGCTACCGTAATTTCCTACTGTTTTAATGTTTTCGCATATTACATGCTTCTGAAAAAACCGCACTCAAAGCTAAACCTGATTCCCATTATAAGAGCAAAAGATCTCATAAGAGCATGGCATGTGGGATGGGGTGCGGCACTGGATCGCGGAGTATCAAGCATCTCATTTCTATTTTTTGTAGCTATCATCGCCGCATACGGAACGGTTGAACTTGCAGGGTATCAAGTCGGGCTTCGTATAGAGGGAATTGCTTTTATGCCTGGGTTTGGTTTTGCAATAGCCGCAACAGCTTTGGTTGGGCAGAGCCTTGGCGCAAAAGATAAAGCCAAAGCCTACAACATGGGTATAATAAGCGGGAGAATAGCTTATATTTTTATGGGGAGCGTTGGTCTTTTTCTTATACTTTTTCCAGAGTTTTTAGTAGGTTTTTTTACTAAAGATGTCGCAACTATTGCCGTGGCTTCTTATTATCTCATACTTGTAGGACTTGCTCAAATACCGCTAGCCATAATGTTTGTCTACTCCGGAGCATTAAGAGGGGCAGGGGCGACAAAAACCACGCTTAAAGTCAATGTTATCTCATTATGGATCTTTAGAGTTATCCCATCTTATATAGCCTATAAGATGGGATACGGAATTATTGTTATTTTTATCATTATGAATGTAGAAACGCTTATCAAAGGTATCATCTACATGTATATATATAAAAAGAGAGTCTGGCTAGATATAAAGATTTAAGAATAAAAAAATGCTTAAACATATACAATAATAAGAAAATTTTATTTACTAAGGTTAAAAAGTGATAAACAATGCCAATGAGAAATCAACTATTTTAGTTGTTGATGATACTCCTGATATTCTTAGTTTGGTTATGGAACTTTTAAAGGGCGAATATAATTTAAAACTGATTAACAATCCAAAAAAAGCTTTGGAGTTTCTTCAAAGCAGACCAAAGATAGATTTGATACTTCTTGATGTTATGATGCCTGAACTTGATGGTTATGAACTCTGCACTATTATCAAAGTAAATCCGGCTTATGCTCAAACTCCTGTTATATTCCTTACTGCATTAGAAAAAACATCAGATATTATTAGAGGTTTTGAGCATGGTGCGGTTGATTATGTTACTAAGCCTTTTATTCCTGAAGTGCTTAAGGCTAGGATTAAAACACATATTCAGCTAAAACTTCTTCGTGATGATATGGTAAAAGAGTTGGATGAGAAAGAGGAGTTGCTTGAGAGACAAAGCAAGATGAGTACGCTTGGCGAGATGTTTGAAAATGTTACGCATCAGTGGAAGCAGCCGCTTTCCATTATCAACATGAGTTGTTCTGCTTTAAAAATGAGCTACGATTTTGATGAAGAAGTAGATAGAGATGAAGTGATAAATACGATTGATACGGTTATATCTGAAATTGGTTATCTCTCTCATACGATAGATGATTTTAGAGATTTTGCCAGAAATGATGTTGAAAAAGAGAGTTTTGATATTCGAGATGTTTTTGTGCATGCAGTGGAGATCCTTTCTTTTAGGTTTGGCAAAACAAAGGTAGAAATTTTTAACAATATAGAGAGTTTTAAGTATCGCACCTATAAAAATTACTTGATTCAGATCATTATAAATATCTTAAATAATGCTATAGATGTAATGGAAAAAAACAGTTCCGCCAAAAGCATCAAAGCAGATTTTAGCATAAAAGACAAGATGGCGATTTTAACAATCTGCGATAGCGGCGGCGGTATAAAGATGGAAGATCCGGAGGCGGTTTTTGAAAAATATGTTACAACAAAAGAGGACACTGAGTTCTCCGGACTTGGTTTATACATGTGTCGCCAAATCATGCAAAATAGGCTCAATGGAGAACTTCATGCTTATAATACTGCAGATGGCGCATGTTTTGAACTGCTGCTTCCAATCGTAAAAGATGAATAATTCAACTGTTTCACGATGCAAAAAAATAAACAAATTAATAAAATTCTTTAAAAAAGTATTGATTTTCAAGGATTGAGATGAGAATAAAGTTATTTATTGTAACCCTTTTTTTTATGGCTTTTGGAGTTTTATTTGCTTCAGATTTTAGGGAGTGCTTAACAAAAGAGCAGAGGGAGTGGTTGGCTTCTCATCCAACGATTATGTACACGGGAGATCCAAATCATCTTCCTTATGAAGCTTTTGATGAGAAAGGCTTTCACAAGGGAATGGTATCTGATTATCTTGATATTATAGAGCAAAAGCTCAAAATCAAGATAAATAGAGTTCCCTCCGCTTCATGGTTGAATGTTGTGCAAAGATCTAAAGAGTATCAAGTTGATATGTTTTCTGACTATACAAATGATAAAGAGTTTGAAGATAGCCATATTCTTACAAAAGGGTTTATAAAAAGTCCGGTTGTCATTGTAAAGCAAAAGAGAGATTTTCAGCCGTTTATTTCAGATTTATCGGAGCTTAAAAAAGAGAGCATTGCGGTAGGCAAAGCATATGCATTTTTAAAACCGATTTTTGAAAAATATCCTAGCTTAAATTATATAGAGGTAGGTACTGTAGAAGATGTGCTTAAAGGAGTCTCTGTTGGAAAGTATGATACTGCTTTTGTAAGTTTAAATATAGCTACTTACAATATAACCAGACATGGGTTGCGCAATTTACAGATTGTCGGCAAATCAGATTTTGATATGGAACTTGGGTTTCAAATTGTAAAAGAGAATGCGATTTTTGCTGATATTTTAAATAGAACATTTGAGTCTATTACGCAAGAGGAACATCAATCAATTTCTAATAGATGGGCATCTGCAGAGGCAAAAAAATATATGCACTACAAGTATCTATTGATGTTATCGGCGGCAGTGGCATTTCTTATATTGCTATATTTTATTAGAAGTTACGAACTCAAAAAGAAGATTAAAAAAAGCACCTCTGAACTTTCAAAACTTCTTAAAACTTTTGATGAACATGTTATCGCTTCAGAGACAGATCTGGAGGGCAATATAACATATGCAAGTGAAGCATTTTGTAAAATAAACGGTTACACAAGAGAGGAGTTTTTGGGGAAAAGTCATAGCATGATCAAAAATCCCGACAATGAACCTCAAGTATATAAAGAGCTATGGGATACCATTAAAGCAGGCAAAGTTTGGCAAGGTTTGGTTAAAAACCGTAGAAAAGACGGTAGTTTTTACTGGGTGGATACGGTAATAACGCAGAATTATGATGAGTCTGGCAGAGTGTCCGGCTATATGGCGATACGCCATGAAGCCACCGCTAAAATTGAACTCAAAGAGTTTAGCGTAAATTTAGAAAAGATAGTGCAAAATAGAACAGATGAGCTTTATACGCTTAGCAGCCAGCAAAAAGCGATATTTGATTCTGCTACAATCGGGATTTTACTCCTTGAAAATAGGATTATAAAGCAGGTAAACAATCAAGCTTGCAAAATGTTCGGATATACGGAAGAGGAGCTTATAGGCGGCACCACTAGGGCTATTTGCGAGAGTGATGCCGTATATGAAAAAGTGCGTGATTATTATGAGATCATAAGAGAGGGTAAAATCGCATCTTGGGAGCAGAATATTATCCGTAAAGACGGAACTTTTTTTATAGCCAAGGTCAGCCTAAAGGCAAAAGATTATAAAAATCCATTAGTCGGTGTTGTTGCGACTATAGATGATATCACATTGGAACATAAGGCTTTAGCAGATATGCAAGAGGCAAAAAAAATAGCCGAAGAGTCGACAAAAGCGAAAAGCCAATTTCTAGCAAACATGAGCCACGAGATTCGAACACCGATGAGTGCGATTATCGGTATGGCATATTTGGTTCTTGAAACGGATCTGAGTATAAAACAGCGAAGCTATATCCAAAAAATTGAAAATGCGGCAAAAAATCTTCTTGGAATTATTAATGATGTTTTGGATTTTTCAAAGATAGAGGCTAAAAAGATGACGCTAGAGCATAAAGAGTTTCGTCTTGAAAATATTTTTGAGACTCTCTTGGATATGTTTATTTTTAAAATGGATGAGAAAAATCTGAATATGCTCTTTAATATCGGACAAAATGTGCCTTCTTCCTTAATCGGGGATTCTTTGAAGCTCTCTCAAGTTTTAATAAATCTTGTAAGTAATGCCGTGAAGTTTACTTCAAGCGGAGAAATAATCATAAGTGTGAAAGTGGCAAAAATTAAAAAAGAGAGTGTTAGACTTGAATTTGAGGTAAAAGATAGTGGCATTGGGCTTTCAAAAGAGCAGATAAAGGGACTCTTTACACCATTTCATCAAGCGGACGGTTCTATAACGCGAACTTACGGCGGTACAGGGCTAGGTCTTTCTATATCGAAATATTTAGTAGAGATGATGGGCGGTACGATAGGAGTTGAGAGCGAAATGGGAATGGGGAGTAGATTTTACTTTAGCGTAAAAATGGATTTGAGTGATAAAAATAAAACTATTTTAAAACACAATATGCCTCGAAAACTTTCTAGCTCATCAAATCTTCATACTGGCGGTAAATACAGCGACTATGAAAATATTGCCAACTCTATTGGCGGTGCTAAAATATTGCTAGTTGAGGATAATGTGCAAAATCAAGAGATCGCTACTGAACTCTTAAATAAGGTGGGCATAGAAGTTGTTGTTGCCAATAACGGTAAAGAGGCACTAGAGAAGATAGATGAGAGAGATTTTGATGGAGTGCTTATGGATTGTCAAATGCCGGTTATGGACGGTTATGAAGCAACAAGAGTTATAAGAGAGAAGAAAGGATTTCAAACTATTCCTATAATTGCCATGACTGCCAACAATACGCAAAGTGATAAAGAACAGTGCTTTAATGCAGGCATGAATGATTTTGTGGCAAAACCAATTGATGTTAAAAATTTTTATAATGTTCTCATGAAGTGGATAACTCCAAAAATTCCTACAAATGTGCTAAAAGCAGATCTGAAAAATGATATGAAAATAGGGATTGATAAATTAAAAATCTATGGAGTTTCACTAGATAAAGCACTGCTAAGGGTCGCAAAAGATGAGAAGATACTCTTTGGAATGTTAAAGAGGTTCTCTTCTTCTCAAAAAGACGGCATGAGCGAAGTATCTCAAGCACTAAAAAATGAGAGACTCCAAGATGCAAAAAGAGAGGTTCACACACTTAAAGGCTTATGCGGAAATATTGAAGCTGTTTCGCTTTTTGAATCGCTGCAAAAGCTTGAGTGTGAGTTAAATACAGAAATTCTAAATAGAGATTTGGTAGAATCTATGATTACAAATATAGATGAAGAGTTGCAAAAAGTAGTTGATTCAATCAATGAAAATCTTATGATTTTTGATAAGAGTTTAGAAATTAACCATGAAAAAAAAGTTATAGATGTTGATTCACAAGAACTTAAGAGAGAATTTTATATATTAAGCGATTTTTTTAAAAATTTTGACTCAGAAGCGATTGAGTCTGCACAAAATCTGGCTTTTAATTTAAGAGACTTTGTGCCTAAAGAGGAGATAGAACATATGTTAAAGGCTTCATCAAGTTTTGACTTTGAAGAGGCAAATAGAATTTTACAAAAGTTAGCGAAAGATTTCGGCATAGATGATCTATAGCAAAAGTGATGGGAGTTTAAGATGTCAAAAGAGAAACTATTAGAACTAAGCAAAAAAGCTGAGGGTTTGAAACTTCTCTACGTAGAGGATAACAAAGGTTTGCAACAACAAGCACTTAAGGTATTCGAAAAAATTTTTCAAGATGTCACGGCTTGTGATAGTGCTGAAGAGGCACTGTCTAGTTTTAAAAGAAATCAACCTCACGTTGTAATAACCGATATCAGTATGGCAAAACTTAATGGTCTTGAAATGGCAAAGATGATGAAAAAAATTGAGCCATTCACTAAAATCATAATAACTTCTGCGTATGATGACAAAGAGTATCTTTTTGAAGCTATAGATACGAATGTAAGCAAATTTTTAAAAAAGCCTATATCAATAGTCAACCTAATTGAAGCTATTGAAAAAGTTACCGATGAGATACATTTTGAAAAAAACAAAGATCTGTTTGAACACTACATAAAAGATGCGTTTCAATATCAAGACACAATGTTGATTCTTATAAAAGAGGAAGAAGTTCTTATAGTAAATAAAAAGTGTTTGGAGTTTTTTTCTCAAGAATCGACGGAAAGCTTTAAAGAGTTTTTTGTAAATTTTGATGAGCAGCTTTTAAAACACAATAGCTTTTTATATAACCATGATAATGTAGACTGGCTAAAGAGCGTTAAAGAGAATAGCGGAAAATTATTTAACGTTAAAATCGCCGACAAAGAGAACAATAGCAGGCATTTTATACTAAAAGCTTATAAAATTCCTGATAAAGAGAATGTATTTATACTATCTTTTGATGATATAACCGAGCTTAACTTACTGGTGATATATGATAAAAACGCTATGCAGCAGGAGAAGCATGAAAATCAGAAAAAAATTATCTATAATATTTTAGAAGTTATAAAAAGAAATAAATCAAGCATAAAGATATACAGTTCATATAAGGGTCTTATAATTTCAAATACGGGTGTTTTGGAATATATTTCAGAAGATTATTTTATTATACAAACGCCGTATATGCAATTAAGAGCAATCAAAATAAACAACTCTCTGACAATTGAATCGGAACTTTTCCCGATTGCCGTTTTATGTGATGTCAAAAAGGTGGATTTTGAAAGCGGTCAGGTCTTTGTAAAAAAATACAGGTTTATAGAAGATATGCCGTCTCAGCGGGAGTTTATAAGAGTTGAACCCGAAGAGAATCATAAGATAACCATTTTTTATGAGAGTTGCAAGATTCTTGCAGATGTTAGAATTGTAGATATAAGCGTAGAAGGAGCAAAAGTTGTTTTATCACTTCTTCCGGCAGGTTTAAAGGCAGAAGATGAGATTGTTGTGGATATAGTATTTAAGAGCGGGGCTAAACCTCTTATAATAAACGTAAAAGCTAGAGTGAAAGTTTTAACTGAATTAAAAAGAGAGTTTGAAATGCTTTTATTCTTTGAACATGATTCAAAAGTAAAAAAACTCCTGACAGAGTATGTCGCAAATAGACAGATGGCTCTTATTAGGGAGTTTAAGAAATTATAGTCAAAAATTATCATTAGCTAGATTTTTCAATAATAAAAACTTAGGTGGTTAATTTGTCAGTGCCAATAAAAGGTTTGACAATAGAGACGAGATTTTTTTTGATATACTTCATTATAGTTATTTAGTATAAGGAATTTTTATGCGTGTAATTTCATCGTTATTTTTGGCTACGGCTTTTTCATTAACTCTTTTTGGAATGGGAGATGAGCGTGTTGCCCAACAAAGTCATGGTGGTCAAGAAAGTCATGGGGTCGTATCTGCTGCCACGTCTGGAGCGGAGGATAAAACGATAGCGGCTACTGGTACAGTAAAATCTATTGCTGCTAATCACGAAAGTCTACGTATCTTTCATGATCCGATTCCTTCGCTTAAATGGCCTGCTATGAATATGGAGTTTATAGTTAAAGACCATAATTTGACACATACATTAGAGGTGGGAGATAAGGTAAAGTTTGAATTTATCCCTGGTGAATCAGGAAATATGATTGTAAAGATAGGCAAATGAGACGTATTTTATCCCTTTCTTTGGTGATGGCAATAGGGTTTTTTGCCGCTGAAAATCTCCCGATGTCACCAAAAGTCAGCGAGGGGAAAAGTGTCTATACCCCTACTGCTCCTTCTGTTAATATCTTTGAAGAGAGAAATATCCAAAAGCAAGATCAAAATAGTACCAAGCATAGTGGTACAAAATGAGAAAAATAATCCTATTCTCGCTTATAGTGATGGTTTTTTTCGGATGTTCAACGGTGTCTCAACATGAAGTTTTTGATAGTGTAGATGCTGCCAGTGGCAAAGAAAATCTCATCTGGATTAAAACACAAAGCGAAGCCAACAGTGTCAATGAGAGTGTTAATGCGCTCCTCTCAAAGCCTTTGACGCAAGATGATGCAGTGCGTATTGCACTCATCAATAATCGCTCATTACAGCAAACGTATGAGGAGATAGGAATATCTCAAAGCGAGTTGGTGCAAGCAGGACTGATGACCAATCCCTTGTTGGGATACAGTGTAGGGCACAGCGGTGGGATAACCACCACAACATGGAGTTTGGATGTAATGTTTTTGGATTTATTGTGGATTCCTTTGCGCCGTAAACTCTCTGGATTGACACTTGAAGAGACCAAATACCGTGTGGGTGATGAGGTGCTCAAAATGACACGAGATACCAAAATAGCCTATATCGATGCTAAAATAGCGTTTGAAAAAATAGCACTATATGAAGCAGTTTTGAAATCCCATGAAGCCAGTGTCCAGTTGGCAATTCGTCAAAATACGGCAGGCAACTCATCAAAACGTGATTTTTTAAAAATTCAAGATGCGTATGCGTATGCACGATTAGAGTCAATGAAACTTGGTCGTGACTATGCGATGGCGAGAGAAAATTTAAATCGTATTTTAGGAGTATATGGAGTTCAGACGGAGTTTAATTTAGCAAAAGAGCCTTTCGTGTTAAACGCTTTTGTGCTGGAAGAGAAAGGGCTAGAAAACATGGCCATTGCCAATCGTCTGGATATGAATGCGGCAATAGCAAAAGTAGATTATGCCGCAATGCAAGCAGGCTATGTTAAAAATACACGATTGCTCAGCGAGGCTGAACTATCTGTTGAGAGTGAAAAAACTACCGATGAGAAAAAATTTAATACCTTTGGGATTAAAATTCCCATACCGATTTTTGATTTTGGGCAAGGACGTGTGAGCAAATTCCAAGCGTTGTACAACCAAAGTGTCCACCGTCTCTATGAAACAGCCGTCAATATTCGTTCGCAGGTACGAGAAGGATATGCGTCTAGCCGTTATGCATATGATATGGCACGCGAGATGAAGGAAGTTGTAATGCCAGCTAATGAACAGATTTTGGGTGAAACGCAAAAATATTACAATGGTATGTTAGACGGAATCTATGAATTGCTCGAAGATCAGCGTCGTTTAGGAAAAACAAAGATACAAGTACTCGAAGCATTGGGTGAGACTAAAAAAGCACAAGCAAATTTGGACTATGTGCTGGGAGGGAATAATCATGCAACAAAATAGACGTAATTTTTTAGGACTGGGAGCGACATTATTAGCAACTGCTGGGATGGCCTCAACACTCAAAGGGCAAGATCACGACCACGGCTTTCACAGTGATTCATCATCAAAACGCCAACTCACCCTCGTCAAAAACCCCAAACGTATCCTCTCTCCTGCTACGATTATTACACCTCGTGAGGGGAAAAGCTACAATCCCATAGTAACCCTCAATGGATGGACACTGCCGTATGAGATGAAAGAGGGTGTCAAAGAGTTTCATTTGATTGCGGAACCCGTTATACGTGAATTTTCCCCAGGAATGGTAGTGAACTGCTGGGGATATAACGGCACAAGTCCAGGACCAACACTCGAAGCAGTTGAGGGGGATAGAGTACGCATTTATGTCACGAACAAGCTCCCAGAGCATACGACCATTCATTGGCATGGTTTGGTTTTACCAAATGGCATGGATGGGGTAGGGGGATTGACACAACCGCAAATTGGGGTTGGTGAGACCTACGTGTATGAATTTACCTTGACGCAAAGTGGCACGTTTATGTACCATCCTCATGCTGATGAGATGATGCAAATGGCAATGGGGGCGATGGGAATGTTTATAATCCACCCAAAAAACCCAAAGGAGCATGCGGTAGACCGTGATTTTTGTTTTCTTCTCGCCAGCTATGATGTGGCAGCAGGTACATACACTCCCAATCCCAGTACAATGACCGAGTTTAATCTCTGGACATTCAATTCCCGTACGTTCCCTTCGATTGACAGTATGAACGTTGCCGTTGGGGATCGGGTACGTATTCGCGTGGGTAACCTCACGATGACCAACCATCCTATTCACATGCACGGACATACTTTTGAGGTGACGTGTACGGATGGGGGATGGGTGCCCAAAAGTGCACGCTGGCCAGAGGTGACGACGGATGTGGCGGTAGGACAAATTAGGGCGATAGAGTTTACCGCCAAACATGAGGGAGACTGGTCTCTGCATTGCCACAAATCTCACCACACTATGGGACCTATGGGGCATAATGTCCCTAATATGTTAGTAGTTAAACAAGATGATTTGACAGAGAAAATCAGTGATTTGATGCCTGATTATATGTATATGCCCATGGGAAAAAACGGAATGGCGGAGATGCAGGAAATGGAGGCTATGGGAATGACATTGCCGCAAAACACTCTACCCATGATGACAGGTACTGGACCTTTTGGAGCTATTGAAACGGGAGGAATGTTCACAACCGTAAAAGTACGTAAAAACAAAGCTCGTGGCGACTACAGTGACAGCGGATGGTTTCAACACCCCGCAGGGAGTGTGGCAAAAAAAGTGTAAATTATAGAGTTTATGATATTTTTAAAAGCTAAAGTGAAAGTTTTAACTGAATTAAAAAGAGAGTTTGAAATGCTTTTATTCTTTGAACATGATTCAAAAGTAAAAAAACTCCTGAGAGAGTATGTAGCAAATAGACAAATAGCTCTTATTATAGTTTATATAATCTCATTTTGCTCTTCATCCAACTTATGAAAAACAATACCCCTGTTTTCTATCTTCATGATTCTATCAAAAAATGGAAGAATTCTCTCGTCATGCGTGACGGTGATGATGGCTACATTTTGCTCAATCGCTATCTTTTTTAGCATTTTTATAACACTTATAGACCTTTGTGCATCCAGTGCGGCGGTCGGCTCATCCGCTAAGATAATCTCAGGATTGTTAGCTAATGCTCTTGCTATGGCAACCCTTTGGTTTTGTCCGCCTGAGAGCTGTGATGACATGCTGTATGCTTTGTCGGCAATCTCTAGATACTCTAAAAGCTCCATTGCCTTTTGTTTTGCCGCTTTTTCGCTCACTCCGTTTGTTTGAGGAAGAAGCGTTATATTTTCCATGATATTTAAAAAAGGGATGAGGTAGTGCGCTTGAAAGATAAAACCAATCTTTTCTCTGCGTATGCGGCGAGTATCTTTTGCACTCCACTTGTTATCGTAAACTTTCTCTTCGCCTAGCCAGATCTCTCCGCTTGTAGGCTCTTGTACGCATCCTATCATCATTAAAAGAGTTGTTTTTCCGGCACCGCTCGGAGCGATGAGGGCTACAAGTTCCCCTTTTTCTATCTCAAATGAAGCATTTTCGATGACTTTTACAAGGCTTTCGCCTTTGCCGAAATTTTTGACTAAGTTTTGAACTTTAATAGCGCTTTTGCTCATATCACCCTCCGATTGCCGCTGCAGGATCTGCACTTATAACTTTTTTAACACCGATAAACGAGGCTAAAATGGATGCCACGATGATTACTCCAAAGAGCATAAAGGCATCCGGAATCTCAAGTACGATTCGTTTTGGAAATTTGTCATAAGTTAAGTGTGAAAATATGTTTCCAAAAATAAAAGCAAAAATGCCAAGAATCAGAGTCTCTTTTACTATCATCGAAACTATAAGAGAGTTTGGCAACCCCATCAGCTTCATTATAGAGATCTCCTTCATCTTCTCAAGCGTCATTGTGTAGATAATGAGTGCGATAATTATTGTTGAAACTATGACTAAAATCACAGTAAAAAGCCCTATCTGTTTTGCGGATTTTTCAACTACATTTTTTGTGAGTATCTCTTTTTGCTGTTGTGCGGTATAAACACTTTTATGCTGCCATTTTTTTATATCTTGTGCAACTTCATTGATGTCAACCCCATTTTTGACAGTTGCAATAATGGCATTCACCATATAAGATTCGCTGTTTTTCACTCCTCTTGCTTCATTGTTTTGAATCTCTTTATTTGAATATAAAAATTGCAACTCTTGAGCATCTTTTAGGCTTAGATAAACTAGAGGATCACCGCTGTTTGATGTTGTGTTATGCGTTACGCCTACAACTGTGTAAGAGTTTCGCCCAAGTTTTATTTTATCATCTACTTTAAAACCTGTTTTGTCTGTTACTACAATCTCATAACGGTCATTTTTCATATTTCTTCCAGATATTATCCTTTGAGGATTTATTGGATTTATAGAACCGTATATATCATATCCGACTGCTACGACCCGAACAGGCTTATCTTTGTGAGGAAGTTGGATATTTTGAAATGTAATAGCTCCGCTTTTATCTATGCCGTTCATAACGTAGATAATATCTTTCATATCTTCATAAACTCTTGAAGATTCTGCAAAAGGTCCCATCGTATTTTCTTGAACTATCCATAAATCCGCATTTATATCATTGAGTAAAATTTCAGCCTCAAATATTAAACCACGATAAACACCTATCATGATAAGTACAATCCCAAGCAGCATTCCAACACCCATGGCGGTAACTATAAATTTGCTAAGAGTGTGTTCAATATCTCTTTTTGCTAAATTAATCATCTAAATATCTTCATGCCATCGCTAAGAGGTTTGTTTGTAGTTGTGTAGAGCAGCAGATCCGTATCCATGTCAACTCCCGATGTGAGAGCTGCTTCAGTATCATTTTGTGCCAAGATAGAGATTTCTGCAAAGTATGCGTTGCTCTGGCGTGCTACCCAAACACCTTTTTTGCCATCTTTCATTGCTATCAAACGAACAGGAATTTTTAAAACATTTTCATGCTTTGCCACATCAATATTTACCTCTGCTTGTTCATTTATGTAAAACGGAGTAGGTACACTCTCAAAACCGATAGCTATCTCTCTCTCAAGTGTTACGGGATTGCTCATGGCAACGATTCGCTCTACTGTTCCTTTTAATCTGTTCTCAGGCTGTGATCTTAGCTTGATAGAAGCTTTTTGAGTAAGCTTTACCTGATTTGCAAGCCTCTCGTCAATATTTGTTTTCACCCATAAAGTTTTTGGATCTACGATTTTAAAAATAGTAGCCGATGGCAATACATATGCCGCTTTTTCTGCCTCTTTTGAAGCTATATAGCCGTCAATAGGAGAGTAGATTTTGAGTCTGCCCAGTTTGGTTTCAATCGCTTCGATGCTCTTTTTAAGTCGTAACTGCTCGGATGCGGCAGAAGCTATTTGTGATTTTGAAGCGTTGATTTGTGCGTTTATATTTTGCAGGTCACTTTTTGCTTTGTCATACTCCGCCTCTGAAGCAAATTTTTGCTCTCTTAGTTTTTCATAACGGTTGTAAGTTGCCTGCAAAAGTCTCTTTTGAGCCTCTAAGCTCTCTAAATTGCTTGCAGTCGCTTCTGCTTCATGGTGTGCTTTTTTAAGTGCCAACTTTGCTTCATCAATAAGTATTGGAGTGTCAACCGGATCTATGCTCAAAAGGAGGTCTCCTTTTTTTACCCACATTCCCTCGTCAAAGTAAATCTCTTCTATCTTTCCGCCGGTTTGTGCCGTTATGGTGTAGATATTTTTAGCATCCACATTTCCGATGCCGCGGATAGTGACATCAAGATCTCCCTTTGTCGGTTTTATAGTGGCAAATGTTGATTTTACAACATAAACTTTGTTGTAAAAAATAGCTCCGCCGATAGCGATAAAAAGTACAATTAGTGTGTATTTGATCCATGTCTTCATTTTTTTTCTCCTTGTAAATACTCTAAACGGTTTGTGATTTTATTTATGGCAAATTTTGCTTCAATTAACCCTAATTCTGCATATAGATGTGTAGAAGCTGCATCAAGAATCTCCACATAAGTTGCAAGCCCCTCTTTGTATCTTGCTTCAACTATCTCTTTCGTTGCTTTTGAAGAATTTATCAAAGACTCTTTTGCCCTTAGCGTATGTTTATATCTTTGAAGATCTATAAGCAGACCCTCAAGCTCTTCTTGAATAAGAAGTTTTTTAGAGTTGTACGACTCTTTCGCAATCTCTTTTGCGATATGTGCTTGTTGTGTTTGTGCATCTATTCTGCCGCCGCTGTAGAGGGGAACTTTAAATGTTACTCCGATGAGTGACATGTCATAGTCATTAATGTTGTTTTGGTGCGAATATGATGCGACAGCATCTATCGAGCCGTAGTTTTGCGCTTTTGTGGCATCATATATAAAGCTGTTTTTCTCTATCTCTTCAATAGAACTCTTTAGTGCAAAATTTTGTTCCATCGCATTTTTAAGAAGCAAGTCTTTGCTCTCTTTTGGTTGATTTTCCTGCAAAGAAAGGGTTTCTTCTAAAACCGTATCTGCACCTATCTCTTCTCCCATGTAAAGAGAGAGTGTTTTAAACGCTTTATACAAATCTGCGTTTGAGATTGCAAGATTGTCTTCGGCAATATAAAGAGCACTTTGTATGCTTGAAGCATCAGCAGTTGTTTTTAGTCCCTGTTTTACAAGTTCTTCAGCTTGTTTGTAAAGCTCTTCTTTTAAATGAAGATCTTTTTTTCTTACCTCAATAGCTTTTGTCTGAACAACTGCCGTATTGTAGAGATTTTTTACATTGTAGATTAGAAGTGCTTTTGCATCATTTAACGAAAGATCTGCAATATTTTCATCTTTTTCATACGCTTTTATGGTTGAAGATGTTTTTGAAAAGTCATATATTTTTTGATTTAAAGTAGCATCAACCTGCCAGCTCTCTTCTTTTGTCGTATTAAATTGACCGTTTTGCTGCAGAGTAAAAGTGCTGAGCGGATTATACTGCGCACCGATATTTATCTGCGGCATGTAGTCGGCTTTTGCAATCTTCAAAGAAGAGCCGCTTTTAGAGACGCCAAGTGACAATCTTTTGATATCAGGATGATTTTTTACTGCTTTGTCGATACACTCATTTAGTGTTAACTCTTTGGCATTTAGTAAAAAAAGACCCAGAGAGATAGAGAGAAATAAAATTTTTATCACAACTAAAATCCTTCTAAAATATGGGTAAACATTATAGTAAAAATTTGTGAAACTATTGTGAAACAAATCAAGAATTCTAAAAATTATTATTTCAAGATGAAAAAGGTACAATTGAGCAAGAATAAATAAAAACGGATAAAATATATATGGATCTTCCTAGTAAAACAAAACGGGATACACTTGTACTTACTTCAATTATTTTAGTGTTGTCATGGGGTGTGTTGTACCTGTTTTTAGAGTATCAGTTTAAAAATGCGATTCAAGAGCAATTTCAAAGAATATCTAGTAGCACGGAGAGGCTTTTTGATATAAATTTGCGAAACAGCGCAAGATCTCTTGAGTATGTACTTGATCATTTAGTTGCTGAAAATAGTTTGCAAAAAGCCGTTGCAGAACAGAATTACGAACAGATAAAATCTGTAGTTATGCACTATTACAGTGATATAAAATCAATCCAAAGCGGAGTTGACATTCTCACTTTCCGTTCAAAAGAGGGTTTGACTCTTTTTCGCGCACATCAGATGGAATATTTTGGAGATTATCTCAATAAAAAAAGAACGTTAATCCTTGATACTGACAAATATCAACGTTCATTTAGCGGTTTTGAAGTCGGTAATCTTGAGATGACTTACCGTATTACAAAACCTATATTTTATAACAGCGTATATGTCGGAAATGTTGAACTTGGAATCTCTCCATCCGCACTCTTAAAAGATTTAAATACAGTTTTTAAGACGGATGTAGGTGTTGTTATAGACAAATCACTCATAGATATTATGTTAAATAAAAACGTAATTCCCATAAACGATAACTATCTTTTGATAGAAGATAATAAAAATTTAAAAAAATATTTTTCTCTCCAAGAGCATAGTAGCTCAGATTCCTACAAGATAGATATGAATATCCCTTTAAAAAACCACCTCTCTCAAACCTTGGGATATTTAGTTGTCGGTTTTGACATGTCTTTGGTTGCTAAAAAAGATACGGAGTTTATGTATCGCCTCTTTTTTATTATTATGGCAATGATGTCTGTTCTTGGGGTTATACATCATCTTGGATTTGAAAAAATGTTTAAATACTTTTCAAAACAGGTTTACACCGACCACTTAACAGGTCTGCTCAACAGACATGCGCTAAATGACGCTATTAACTCAAAAGAGAGCAGAGTGCTTATTTTGAGCAATATCAAGGAGTTCAGCCTTATTAATGAACTTTACGGCGTTGATGTCGGGAATGAGATTCTTATCCAAGTAGCTGATGCTTTTAGCGATTTTGCACAAAAAAATGCTCTTGATACATACCGAATCTCTTCAGATGAGTATGTTCTCTTAAAGAGAGAAGATATTTTTGATGAAGAGAGATATTTTGTATTGATTGAAGAGCTGCATAAAACAATAAATTCATTAAAAATATTTGTTCATGGAATAGATGAAAATATCGGTATTGAGATCTACTCAGGGATCGCGTTTGATCATTCACACTCGCTGGAAGACGCTCAAATGGCAATTAAAAAAGCGAAAAAGCAGTCTTTAACTTATGTTATGTACTCTCAGAATGTAGATACTAAAGAGCAGTCTCAAATAGTTATGAAGGTTAAGAGAACTATTCGTCATGCACTTGAACATAAAAATGTAGTTCCGTTTTTTCAATCCATTTCTGATAGAGACGGCAAGATTTTAAAGTATGAGGCTTTAGTCAGAATTATTGAGTTTGATGAAGGAGAGAAGAGAGTCTTATATCCGTCTGAGTTTTTAGATATATCCATAAACAGCGGATTGTATATAAAAATAGCACAAGAGATGTTGGAGAAAAGTTTGGCTTTTTTTATAAACAGAGATGAGAAAATTTCTCTAAATTTCCTGCCGAATGATTTTTTCAATCCATCTATTATGAATGCGCTTATGGGTGCAATCGAGAAGTTTGATTCACCACAAAAGATTGTAGTTGAGATTACAGAGCAAGAGGGTATAGAAAATTTTGACAGACTAGCAAAGGTCGTTAAAAAATTAAGAGCGATGGGTGTTTTGATTGCGATAGACGATTTTGGAAGCGGCTATGCAAACTATGCTCACATACTAGAACTAAAACCAGACTACATAAAGATTGACGGTTCACTTATACAAAATATATTGAGTGATAACGACTCAAAAATTTTGGTTCAAAGCATCGTAAGATTTGCACATGAGCTAAATATTACGACGGTTGCGGAGTATGTAGAAAACGAAGAGATATTTGAACTGCTAAAGGAGTACGGTGTGGACGAGTTCCAAGGTTACTACTTTGGTCGTCCGACGGATTTGATAAACTCTTAATTTTTAAGCGTAGATATTTTTATTAAAATCTTCAAATGCTTTTAGTGTTTTTTCTAGAAGTGTTTTGGCATCTTCAAAAAGTGTTTTAGTAACTTCTTGCATATCTTGCATCTCTTTTTTAGGAGTTTGCATATTTTTTATAGATCTGTCAAACATATCCACAATACTAGACTTTGTAAAGTTTTTCGTATCTTCGTCTTTTTGCTTCATAGGAGCAAATTCACTTGCTATATCTCTTGCTATTTTATTTATAGGAGATTTTGGGGCATCTTCTTTTAGTTCTTTTAAAAAAGAGTCTATGTAAGGCTGAGCCGTTTTCATAAATGCTTCTATCTCTTTTTTATCTTGAGCGTCTATACCGTTTGAGTCCATGGAGAAGTTAAATTCTTGCATCGATGAAAATGAAAAATCACCCTTATCGCCGCTCTTGTTTTGCTCTAGGCTTAAAGAGAGTGCGCTTTTGTTTGAAAAATCCATACTTATAGTATCACCGCTTGAAGTACGCATATATATACTTAGATCATGAGATCTATAAGCGTCAAGCTGATATGAACTGTTTATCATAACAATATGCCTTTTTTAAAACTTTATATTTGAAGCTAAATCGGTAAAATTTGGATTTAATGTATTATGGGTTGTATTTTTATTTAAGTTTATCTTTCAACTCAAACTTCTCTTTTATTGAGAGTGCTTTTTCATAAGATTCTTTTGAAGATTCAACTATCTCGTCAAATGCAAAACCTTTTATGATTATTTCGTATAAATGTGGTTTATTTTTTCTCCAATTTCTAATAGTTTTTACATCGATATCCAAAAATCCTGCCATATCTCGCTGAGTCATTATTTTTACCTTTTTTAAGCAAAAATTACAAAACTTCCCTTGATGTTACAACAAGCCCAAATAACCCTCCTTTTTTAAAAAACAAGAGAAAATATCCCTCTCTTTTAATTTTATATAGGTATCATTTACTTTTTTAAAAGTAAAAAGAGGGAAATTATGTCTTTAAAAATAATCCAACACATGCAAGAGTTACTAAAAAAGAGTGAAAAATTTTGCGATAAGGATGGAAATATTTTTGTGCTTAATGTACTTCAAGCAATAGAAGATATTGATACAGATTTAGTGAAATTGCTTCTGCGTGATACAAAAGCAAAAGAGCAGTTTTTTACAAAAGTAGAAGATATTTATGTGCTAAACCAAAACAAGCTTATAGAGTTTTTTACCATGAACGAGTTTTCCAAAAACTCATATACGAGCTACACAAACAAAATCGGGCTTATCAGAAAAGACAACTTTATCAAAAAGTTTGACGATGTTGTGCTTGCATGGCCTCATAAAGACTGCATCTTAGAGGGCGGACAGAGCAAGGATGATGATAAAAAAAATGAAGTTTTTTATAACGAGATATTAAGCCGTGAAGAGATAGACAGACTTTTTGAGCCAAAAGCACTTACAAATATAAAAAAGTTTTCGCTTAAAGCCCCGACTAAAGTCACGGTTACATCCGGAAGTGAGGCTTTAGCCTCGCCCCTTGCAGTAGAGCAATCCACGCCAACGGAGATAACCGAAAATGACAACCTCATCATAAAAGGAAACAATCTTATAGCACTTCATAGTTTAAAGAAAAAATTTGCGGGAAAAGTAAAACTTATCTACATCGACCCGCCCTACAACACGGGAAACGACAGTTTCAAATACAACGATAGATTTAACCACTCCACATGGCTTACATTTATGAAAAATAGGCTTGAAGTTGCGAGAGAGTTTTTAAGTGAGGATGGGGTTATTTTTGTAAGTATTGATGATAACGAACAGGCATATTTAAAAGTTCTTATGGATGAAGTTTTTGGCAATAAAAACTTTATTTCAGCAGTAGTTAATGTGGTTAAGCCAGAGGGGCGACGATATGGCTTTATAGCACAAGCCCACGAGTACCTGTTGGTTTATGCGAAAGACATATCAAGTACAGATATGTACGAAATGACAAAGCATGATAAGAAACTTCCGTATAAAGATAATAAAGGTAACTTTGATATTGTAGGATTGAGAAATAGAGCAGTAAAATTTTTCAATTCATCGAACCGACCAAATTTATATTACCCTTTTTATGTAGATGAAAATAATATTGATGATAATGGCTTTATGCCAGTAACTACTGAACCTCTTGAAGGATATACGAAAGTATTACCCATAGTAGTAGATAATTTACAGTCAGTGTGGCGATGGGGCAAAGAAAAAGCAAAAGCACAGCCAGATGAGATTGTAGCAAAATCTGGAAGTGATGGTTCTATAAGAATTTTCAAAAAAGACTATTCTCAAACAACTATGCCGACTACATTTTGGCAAGATAAGGAACTTATTACACAAAAAGGTACTCAGCAAATTGATAAAATTTTTGATGGTAAGGTATTTGCTTTTCCTAAACCAGAAGCACTACTGCAACGAATTATCGAAATTTCAACTCAAAAAAATGATTTAGTAATGGACTTCCATCTAGGAAGCGGTACAACATGTGCGGTAGCTCATAAAATGAACCGCCGTTATATCGGTATTGAGCAGATGGACTACATCGAAGATATCGCAGTTGAGAGGATGAAAAAAGTTATAGAGGGCGAACAAGGCGGTATAAGTAAAGCTCTAAATTGGCAAGGTGGTGGTAGTTTCATCTATGCCGAACTCAAACAAATCGATACTTTCAAAGATGCCGAAATAGGCAAACTCAACTACAACATGTACTATCTACCGTTTGCAGAGATAGAAGATACGGAGTATGTCATATCAGAAGAAGAGATAGCGATAAATAAAAAGTTTTATACCACAACTGGCACAAGTGGACTTTGTGATGAGTAATCTTTTATATCAAAGCATCGAGAGTGCTTTTGAGTATGTAGAAAAACCTGATATTCCAAAAAGCATAACGGACAACCTAAAACAGCCGCTTCGTGAGTATCAAATCAGCGCACTTGAAAATTTTATCTTTTACATGACAAGCAAAAAGCATAAAGATATCCCAAACAAACACCTACTTTTTCACATGGCAACAGGGAGCGGAAAAACAAACATTATTGCTTCTTCTATTTTGTATCTTTACGAGAGAGGATATAGAGATTTTATATTTTTTGTAAACACAAATAACATCATCACAAAAACAAAAGCAAATCTTGTAAACAAATACTCATCAAAGTATCTTTTCAAAGAAAAAATTCTCATAAACAATCAAGAAGTAGCAATAAATCTCATAGACGATACATTTGACAGCTCAAAAAGCGATGATATAAATATCCTCTTTACGACCATAAACAAACTGCATAGCGATTTGGAGACTACCGTAAAAGAGAACTCCATCACATACGCCGACTTTAAAGATAAGAGGCTTGTACTCATAGCCGATGAAGCGCACCACTTAAACGCAAATACTAAAACCGAAAAAGAGACGGAGCAAAACTGGGAGCAGACGACAAAAAATCTTTTAAACACCAACAAAGAGAATATTTTGCTCGAATTTACCGCTACGCAGGATTTGGAAGACAAAAAGATAGGCGCAAAATACAGAGATAAAATTATCACAGACTATCCGCTCGTAAAGTTTAAAGAGGATAGATACTCCAAAGATATAAAACTCATAAGCGATAACTTAGATGATAAAAAACGGATTTTATCGGCGGTGATGGTAAGCGAATATAGACGACTCATCGCTCAAAGAGAGCTAAATCTGAGTATAAAACCAGTCATCATGTTTAAAACCGTAAAAAATACCGAAAATATCGATGCGGTGTTTGATATGTTTGTAAAACTTATAGAGGAGTTGAGTGTAAAAGATATTGATAAGATTTTTAAAATTTCAGAGATAAAAGCCATAAAAGAGTTAGAAAAAATAGTGAGTGATAAAAAAGGTTTTGTGCAAAATATCAAATACGGTTTTGAAAAATCAAACTGCTTGGTTATCCACTCAAAAGTAAAAGATAAAGATGAAAAACTAGCATATCTCAACTCTCTTGAAGATTCAAAAAATAAAATAAGAGCCATTTTTGCTGTAGATATTTTAAATGAGGGTTGGGATGTTTTAAATCTCTTTGATATCGTCAAACTTGATGAGATGCAAAAAAATACAAAAAGTACCATTAGCGAAGCGCAGCTTATCGGGCGAGGGGCGAGATACTTTCCTTTTGCATATAAAGATGAAGATAGATATAAAAGAAAGTTTGACAAAGATTTTGAGAATCCTTTGAGAGTTTTGGAGGAAATGCACTTTTACAGCGTAAATCAGAGTGACTACATAGCCTCTCTTACAAAAGAGCTTAGAAAAATCGGGCTTTTTGATGATGCAGATGATGAGAGTAAAACCGTTGAGCTAAAGTTAAAACAGAGCTTTTTAGAAGATGAGCTTTACAAAAACGGTGTAGTTTTTGTAAACAAAAAAGTACCGCAAGACAAAGGCATAATAAAAGGCATTAGTGACTATGTCAGTAACTCTTATAAAACACAAAAAAGATATATAGATAACACAACACATGAGTTAAAAGTGTTTGATGAGGAGATAAAAGAGGCAAATCATAGCAAAATAGCAAAATTTAAAATCAAAGAGATCGATAAAAATCTGGTGCGTGTAGCGATAAATAAAAAGCCGTTTTTTTACTTTGAGAGCCTAAAGAGGTATTTTGTAAATCTCAAAAGTATAAGTGAGTTTATCGCAAGCGATGACTATTTAGGGTGTGTAGAGTTTGCTTTTCACACCACAAAAGAGTTTGAGCTTAGTGATGAAGTCAAGATAAAATATATACTTGAACTTTTAGACGATATTGAAAACAAGATAGTAAAAAATGCAAAAGAGCATATCGGCAGCCGTGAATTTTACCCTGTTCGAATAAGTGCGAAAATACCGCCTAAAAAAACCGTAAAATTAAAAGACAGCAACAGCCGCATTGATGTTTTAGATGATTGGTATGTTTTTGAATCACACGGCGGAACAAGCGAGGAGAGACATTTTACAGATTTTATACTCACAGTGTTCCATAAGTTAAAAACAAAATACAAAGTCGTAAAACTTATACGCAACGAAAAAGCATTTGAGATTTACAGTTTTGACAAACTGCGTGACGGGGCGAAATTTGAGCCTGACTTTGTACTGCTTTTAAAAGATAAAAATGATTGTATGCACCAGATTTTTTGTGAGCCAAAGGGTGACTGGACAAAAGATGCAAAAGATGGATTTGAAAACTCTTCAGAGAAGTGGAAAAATGAGTTTTTAGAAGATATCACAAAGTTTACGGCTCAAAATAGTTTAGTGCTAGAAGATGGCAACGAACACGGGCTTAAACTTTATGAAAATGCGTGCTACAAACTTTTTGGACTTCCTTTTTATAACTATGCAAACGAAAGTGAATTTAGAGAGAGGTTTACAGAGTTGGTTTTGTAAGCAAGAGCATTAGCCTTTTATCCCATCCGCTCTTGGAACAAGTAAAAATCCAAAAAACAGTTTTATATATATCATAAACGGCAGTGTCCAAACGATAGATGAGTACATGTATAGCTGTTGTGCATACTCCTCGTAAAACGGAATCAAGCCTCTCATAAGCGTAGCGGCTACGATAAGTGCGATCATACTATGCGTATATATATTTGATGTAAGATGTCGTCCCGTGTGTATCCAACCGATAATAATCATGACCATAAGATAAGCAAGAGAGTATCCGCCGCTTGTGGTAAAGTGTCTAAAGTGGCTTATATTTGCAATCTCACCGCCTAAAATAGCCAATCCCATAAGTGCATATCCAGCCGCTAACATAACGAAAATCAAACTTAGATAGACAACATAGGGCTGATTTAGTATTACTTTGTCTTTTAATATGTAGTCACCCGTAATTGCTAAAATCGCTGCACCTGATGCAAGTCCAAGCCATCCAAGAGCTGAGTTTAGCGGATAGAAAAATTCAACCGTACTAAAAACCACTACACAAAAAACGGCAAGATTTGTCAGAGGAGGGCGGGCAATGTAGACATCGTCTATCCCTTTATCTTCCATAAGCTCATTTACGGCTTCCATATTTACACGTCTAAGTGCTAAGAGAATCAACACTACATGTGCTCCCAGTGCGACTTTTAGGATATCCATGGCAGGTGTAGTCACATGCCCTGCAACTGATGCGAAAAACCACGCTTCTATGATAAAGAGAGCCAAAAGTGTGTAGCCTAAAGAGGCATGTCTTTGGAGTTTGTCCAAAACTGCATTTTTTGCAAACCAGATAATCCATCCAAGCATAGATAGATTTAAAAATGCTGCAAGATAGACGCCCGTGATATCTATAAACCAGAAGCTTACCCTTCCTGCGATCCAGAGCATTACCACATACTTAAGTCTCTTTCCTACAAGAGGAACCGTTCCGGGAAATAGCTCAGGCAGACCTGTCGATAAAAACGCCAGTGCGCCTGCCGTTAAAATCCCAAAAAGCATCTCATAGACATGCCAGAGAACGATATTATCTAAAAAAGGTATGGGAAGCACTCCGCTCCAGAGAAGCCCCCATAGGAGCATCGAGAGTATCATGTATGGAGCAAGAAGCAGAAATATAGGTCTAAAGCCGTAAGCTAAATGGGGCGGAATATTTTTCTCATCCGGATAGTATAGATAGTGGTTTGTCGCATGTAAAACTTGTGGTTTTTCTTCTGTTTTGCTCATTATTTTAGCTCCAGCTCAAATGTACTTATTATCTCTTCATCTTGCAAGATCTCTGCACTTTTGCCGTAAACATATCTGTCATCTCTCTCATTTTGTCTAAGATCAAATCTGAATTTTTTTACTATATGCCCCGGATCGGCTTTGAGCAGAAGCATCTCATCGCTGAGGCGAATCGCCTCCATCAAGTCATGCGTGATAAAAAGGATGCTTATCTCTTTCTTTGAAATCATATCTATAATAATGCTCTGAAGCTCTTTTTTTAGTCCGATATCAAGGGCGGAAAACGGCTCATCCAAAAAGAGCAGAGAGGGTTTAACCACCAAAGCTCTTGCAAAAGAGACTCTCTGTTTCATCCCGCCGCTTAAATCTTTTGGAAATTTTTCAAAATCTTCTTCGTCAAGCCCAAATCTAAGGGCTATCTCTTGTGATTTTTTTACCGCTTCGCTCTTCTTTTCACCCTTTGCGATGAGTGCCAGAGAGATATTGTCGATAACATTCTTCCATGGAAGCAGACGTGCTTCTTGAAAAGCGAACGCACTGCTCTTAAATGTGTTTATAACGCTCCCCTCTTCAACATCAAGAAGATTGGCGCAAAGATGCAGAAGCGTTGTTTTACCGCCTCCGCTTGGACCTACGATAGATAGAACTTCGCCTTTGTTTAGTGTAAAATTTATATCTCTTAAAATCTCACTAAAGCCGAAATGATGGTTCAATTTTTTAACTTCTAATCTCTCCATAGTTCAACCTCTCTCTTAATCGGCTCTAAAATAATGTACTCAATGAACATAAGCGAACCTATCATGATAACGACAATTGAGAGTGCCGTAGGCGTGTCAAGCTGGCTTCTTGCCGTTGCCAGTGTTGCGCCGATGCCGTCACTTGTAGCTAAAAGCTCTGCCATGATAACTATCTTCCATGCCATTCCAAGAGCGCTTACCCATGCAGGAAAAACATAAGAGAAGATATGTGGAAAGTAGACATCAAGAAATTTCATGTGCCACGGAAAGTTAAAACTCTGTGCCATCTCTTTTAAATCCCCATCAAGAGTGCGTGTCCCTTGCAACGCTCCGACAAAGATAATCGGAAATGAGGCTACGATAACCGTAAAGATGACCGTCTCGTCACCCATCCCAAACCATATCATCGCCAAAACTATCCAAGCGATAGGCGGCATACCTACAAGAATGGTCACGATAGGGCGGCTCATCATGGAAGCGGTCGCAAAAAATCCTGCCAAAAGACCAAGAGCCGTACCAAAAAGAAGTGAAATGCTAAAGCCAATTGAGGAGCGGTAGAGTGTTATTTTTATCTCATTTATAACATTATCGTCATGTAGCATCAAGTTTAGTGTTTTGAAAGTTTCAAGAGGAGAGGGGAGGACTAAATCTCCGTAGATCTGATTGCCCATATCCCAAATAGCGATAAAGAGAAGGATGGAGGCAACCGCTCCCCATCCGCTCCATAGATATGCAGGAAAATCTTTAAGAATTTTTAGTGCAAATTTCATATATTAGAGTCCATAGTAAAAACTATCTTTTGGAAGTTTATCGCCTATGCTTTTAGGATCTTCCTCTTTTAAAACATTAAAGAAAAACTCTAACTCTTTTTTCGCATCTTTTGCATTTACGTTTTTGAGTCTTACATGCTCTATCGAGTCGCTTACACCCTCTTCTTTGAGCATATCAAGAGTTTTTACAACGAGTTTTGCAGCCTCTTTAGGATTTGCTTTATACCAAAGAAGAGATTTCGCATACTCTTCTTGAAATCTTTTTATAACGTTTTCATCTTTTACATGTCCCATAACCGCCATACCGGCTTGTGGAATATCTCCGTTTGTTTTAAATACTTTCGCCCACTCATCTTGAAGATCTACGCTTCTGTAAAGGTCGGGTGCTACGATGCTAACAGGAAAAGATTTTGTTTTGCGAAGAGCCATAGAGATGGCAGGTTCAGCTAAAAGCGCATGGTCTACTCTTCTCATAATGAGCATCTGCATAGCATCTACCGGACTTGCCACATAGACAAAATCAAAATCTTTTTTAGGGTCTAAACCCTCTTTTCTTAGGAGTTGATTTAGGACAATATCGGGCATATCTGAACGAAAAGGAATGGCAATTTTTTTGCCTTTAAAATCTTTAAGACTCTTTAGTGAGCTATCACGACTGACCATGCCAAGAATTCCCCATACAGAGACGTTTATGAGTTTTATATCTACGCCCTTGTTGTTTAAGATAGCAGCGGTATTTGTAGGAACTGCTAAAAAGTCTACATCACCTTTAATCGTCATGGCACGAAGCTCATCTGGGTTTTTCCAAACTCTAAACTCAACTTTGTTTGCCACATCTTTAAGTGCATTTGTCTCTATCATGTGCAAAATCGGATGTGAAACAGAAGCGAATGGACCCGCAATAACTATTTTGTCCAATTTTTCAGCTCCGCTAAGAGCGGCTGAAAAAAGCAGGAGTGTAAAAAAACTATATATTAAACTTCTCATCTTATGTTCTTCCTTGTCGTAAAAGTTAATCTTCTAATAGTATCAATGTTGATATTAATTATCATTGATTTTAATCAAGTTCTTAGAATATATATCCCACTCTAAAGACAAATCTCTCTTTTTCAAGCGGTTGATACTCTTTTAAATCATAATTTGCCAAAAATGAGATTCCGGCTCCGAAGTGGATTTTCGGTTTGCCAAACGGTAAAAACTCAATCTGAGGCGTTATGTAACCTGCATTTCCGCTGAATGCTTTAAAGGGAAGCATTGACCTAAGCATCGCATTTGTATCGCTGCCCATATCTGTTGAAGTGTTGTAGATAAAATTATACTCGACTCCTATGTTTATCTGATTTGTAATCGCCTTTGTCGTTGAGAGATCAAAGCTTAGCTCATTGCCGAAGTCGTAACTATTGTCTGCTTTTGGTCTGTATGTGTACATGCTGTGTGCATCAATCTCCCAGCTATCATCTAACATGTAAGAGAGCCCCATTCCAAGTTTATACTCAAACTCTCCACTCCCCATCTGTGTAGGCATTGGAGTATCTATGCCCGTTGCAAAAGCAGGTGCTTTTTTAAACCCGTTATCTGTAGATCCGGTTGGGAGTTTTACTCCGCCATCAAGAGAGAATTGAAATCCATACTCGCTCATCGGCAAGATAACATGTCTAGCGACTAGAATCACATCACCGACTCCGCTGTTATCTATCGCTACGTCATTAGTTGCGAGTTTAGCGGTCGCTTCTATGTTCTTATATGGAACTATCAACCCTACCGTCGTTGTTTTACTTAACCCATAGTTTAACTTCAGCAGAGTTACGTTTGCAGTTGCATCTAAGTTTTCTCTGTTTTGCACTTCGCTTGAGCCGTTAAACATATTTTCTCTCTCAAACTGTATATGTTTAAGCGTCATTTTTACTTTTCCCTCAGGCAAAACCATGGCACCGCCTTTTGAGTTCATAGCCGGAATCACATCGGCGCTAAGCAAGATGGGAGTTATTAAAAGCGAAGAGATTACTAAATTTTTCATATTTTTCCTTTTATATACAATGATATTCATTCTCATTTGTAAGTGTAGTTAAAGGTAACTTAATTGAAGATAAATATGATACTCATTTTCAAATTCAAAAAATTCAAAAATTTAATAACTTTAAGATAAAATTTCGCCATGAATTTAGAACAATATAAAAAAGCAGTAGAGCTTTTAAACCTCTACTCATATCACTACTATGTGCAGGATAATCCTATAACGACTGATGAGGTGTACGACAAGCTTTACCATGAAGTTTTGGAGTATGAAGAGAACCATGAAGATGATATTTTAAAAGAATCTCCGACACAAAGGGTGGGAGATGTCATATCTGATGGCTTTTCTAAAGCTTCTCATCTTAGCCGTATGTGGAGTTTAGAGGATGTTTTTGATGCCGATGGTTTGCAAAAATGGCTTACAAAAACCTATAAACTCGATAGCAATATCTCTTTTTACTGTGAGCCGAAATATGACGGCGCATCGCTAAACTTGATATACGAAAACGGCGAACTCTCTCAAGCGATTACAAGAGGCGATGGAGAAGTAGGCGAGCTTATAACTCAAAATGTAAAGACAATTCGCTCAATTCCGCTCACAATCGCACATAAAGATAAGATTGAAATTCGCGGTGAAGTCGTCATCTACAAAGATGAGTTTGAGAGGATTAATGAAGCAAGGTTGAAATTATGTGAAGCGGTTTTTGCAAATCCTAGAAATGCTGCAGCAGGGAGCTTAAGACAGCTTGACTCCAAGATAACTGCTTCAAGAAATCTGGTGTTTTTACCGTACGGAGTCGGAGAAAATTCGCTTGAACATAAGCTTTTAAGCCAAAGAATGGAGTATATCTACTCTTTGGGTTTTAAAAAGCCGCCACTTAGTGCTACATGCAGAGATTTTGATGAGATCGAAGCCGTATACCAAGAGATGAACAAAAATCGTGAAAGTTATCCCATGATGCTTGATGGAATGGTCATCAAAGTAAACGAAATAGCCGCTCAGATAGATATGGGTTACACCGTTAAAAATCCTCGTTTCTCAGTTGCATACAAATTTCCTGCCGTTGAGAAGATAACTACTTTAAAAGAGATAATTCTCCAAGTAGGAAGAAGCGGAGTCGTTACTCCCGTGGCGATCGTAAAGCCGACAAATATCGACGGTGTAGTAGTTGAACGTGCAACTCTGCACAACTTTGACGAGATTCAGAGAAAAGATATCCGCATAAACGACAAAGTTATTATTCTTAGAAGCGGCGATGTTATACCAAAAATCATAAAGGTTTTAATACATGAGAGAAAAGGGGATGAAGTCGAATATGAAAGACCGAAAAATTGCCCTGTTTGCGGCAGTGAACTGCTGGATGAGGGCGTTCTTTTAAAGTGTCAAAACCTAAAGTGCGAAGCAAGAGTTATAAACTCTATCATCTATTTTGCTTCAAAACCATGTCTAAATATCGACGGTTTGGGGAGCAAGATAGTTGAAGCACTTTTTAATGCGGGAGTGATAAAAAGTGTTATTGATCTGTTTGATTTAACCTTAGTAAAGCTCTTGGCATTGGATGGTTTTAAAGAGAAAAAATCTCGAAATCTTCTTAACTCACTTCAAAATGCAAAAGGGTGTGACTACTGGCGTTTTATAAACTCTTTGGGGATTGAACATATAGGAGAGGTTGCATCAAAAACACTGAGTGAGCGTTTTGGAAGCGGTTTTATAGATGCCGCAAAAGATGAAATAGTCGCATGTGATGGTGTGGGCGAAGAGATGGCGGAGTCCGTTTTGGAGTTTGTAAGAGTAAACAGAGAAACGATTTTAAAACTGCAAACCATCTTAAAACCGCTTGAACCCAAGAAGAGAGAAGAGGCAAAAGAGAATCCGTTTAAGGCGAAAAGTGTTGTTTTAACCGGAAGTATGAGCCAAAGCAGAGATGAGATAAAAGAGATGTTGGAAGAGCTGGGTGCAAAAGTTGTAAGTTCCGTTTCAAAAAAGACGGCTTTTGTTATTTACGGCGAAGATGCCGGAAGCAAATATGATAAAGCCATGAGTTTGGGCGTAGCAGTTTTAAGTGAGAAAGAGATGAGGGATAAAATTGAGCAGGTTAGATAACTATTTAGTCGAAAAAGGGCTATGTGAAAGCAGAAATAAAGCGCAGGCAGTTGTAAAAGAGGGGCTTGTAAGCGTAAACGGCGAACAGACAATCAAGAGTTCGTTTGTGTTAAAACAGGGCGACAAAGTTGTGGTAAAAAAGCATAAAGAGTATGTGTCACGAGCGGCTTTTAAACTAAGCAGTTTTTTGGATGAGCTGAAACTTGATGTAAAAGATAAAGTTGCACTCGACATCGGTTCATCGACAGGCGGATTTACGCAGGTTCTTTTAGAGAGTGGCGTTAGAGAAATAACTGCCGTTGATGTCGGGCGAAATCAGTTACATGCAAGCCTGAAAAACGATAGCAGAGTCCACTCGTATGAAGAGTGCGATATAAGAGAGTTTAAGAGCTACAAAGAGTTTGATGTAGTCGTGAGCGATGTAGCTTTTATATCGTTGCTTAACATCTTGGATGATGTAGATAGACTTTCAAAAAAAACTATAATTTTGCTTTTTAAACCGCAGTTTGAAGTAGGACGAGAAGCAAAGAGAGATAAAAACGGTGTTGTAACCGATGAGAAAGCAGTGTTGCAAGCCATGATAAAGTTTGAAGACGCATGTAGCCTAAAAGGGTGGAAACTGGTTTTAAAATCGCCTTCAAAACTTACGGGTAAAGAGGGTAATTTGGAGTATTGTTACTGCTTTGAGAAGTAGTTTTAGATAAAATATTGCAAATTGCAATGTTTTTGAGTTGATTTATCTCAAAAGCTATAATGTTTGAAATGATTATAAAAGGTAAAACCGATGAAACCGCACGAATCTATCAAACTTTTTGAAGATAAAAAAGTTAGAACTCTCTGGGATGATGAGCAAGAGAAATGGTATGTATCTATCGTAGATGCTATAGAAATTTTGACGGATAGTCAAGACTTTCAAAGAGCAAGAAAATACTGGAATAAGTTAAAACAACGCCTGCGAGATGAAGGAAATGAAACGGTGACAAATTGTCACCAGTTGAAGATGAAAGCGGTCGATGGAAAAATGAGGCTTACGGATGTAGCCGATACCGAGCAGCTTTTTAGGCTTATCCAGTCCATTCCATCGCCAAAAGCAGAGCCTTTTAAGCTTTGGTTGGCAAGGGTGGCAAGTGAGCGGCTCGATGAGATGAGCGACCCCGAACTTAGCATTGACAGAGCATTAAAGCAGTATTTGGAACTCGGATACAGCCAAAACTGGATAAATCAAAGACTAAAAAGCATAGAGATACGAAAAGAGCTGACCGATGAGTGGAAAAGAGTGGGAGTGCAAGAGGGAACAGAGTTTGCGACACTCACGGACATTATCACAAAAACTTGGGCGGATAAAACAACAAAAGAGTACAAAATCCTAAAAGGTCTAAAAAAAGAGAACCTGCGTGACAATATGACAAATACGGAGCTGATTTTAAACATGTTGGCGGAAGCTTCTACTAAAGACATCTCAGAAGCGATAAATCCTAAGAGTTTTGAAGAGAACAAAGATGTAGCAAAGCAAGGTGGCAATGTAGCAAAAGTAGCAAGAGCCGAACTTGAAGCTAAAACTGGTAAAAAAGTAGTGACAAGCAAAAACGCAAAAAATTTGCTTGAAGATAAGGCGAAAGAGAAGTGATAAACAGGATACAGCTATGATGCCTTTTAATCATTTGGGATTTATTTTTAAAAATTTCGGCTCTATCGTATACTCAAAACCAATCTTGGAAGATCTGTGTCTGTTTTTGCATGGCTTTACCGACAAAGAGAGAGTTTTGGATATCGGAGCCGGAACCGGAGTTATGAGCGAGTTCGCCTATAGATGCAATGACAATTTGAGGTATGTGGCAGTCGACCCTGCCGAGGGTATGCTAAAATATGCTCCGCCATATTTGGAAACTCATATCGCAAACGCTGAGTCGCTTCCGTTTGAAGATGATAGTTTTGATGCCGTTTTTATGGGAGAATCCCTGCACCATTTTAATGACCCTGATGCCGCATTTGTAGAAGTGCTGCGGGTACTAAAAAACGGCGGAAGACTTTTCATATACGATTTTGATTTAGGTACATTTTTGGGAAAAAGCATATACCTGATGGAAAAACTATTCGGAGAACCTGCCAATTTTTATGAGCCGAGAACACTCAAAGAGATACTTGAGGGTTATGGTTTTAGAGTAACTGTAATGAAACACGGATGGCGCTACACCGTTAGCGCTACTCTCTAACAATATCAAGCCGTTTGGTATATAATGTTTGTTGGATAAATAGTTATAATATATGAAGGAATATCACAAAAATGATATATAGTAAAGATGCAGTCATTGATTATATTTGGCAATATTCAAGATACTACGGAAATTTATTAATATCTTGTGAAGAACTTTCAAAAGAAAGAAATCTACATGGACATGCTTCTATTATATATTTATTTAATATACTAGAAAATATAATGAAATCTCAAATACATGATTATGACTCTAATTTTGTGAAAGTTATAGATAAATTAAAATTTGAAAATTATATCAATGATATAGAATATGAGTTTTTAAATAATAAAGATTATGGTATAAGAAAAATTAGAAACTTGCTTGCTCATGCAAACTTATCAAAATATAATATAGTTTTTTTATTTGAAGATGAAAAATTACTTTATCCATTAACAGAAAATGAAACGAGTATTAAATTCTATGATTTAACATCAAAAATAATATTTAACTTAATGTTAAAAATCATTAGTTCTAACTTTATTGTTCCAATTATTATTAATATAGATAAAATAATAGAAGATTTTAAAATCAAGATAGAAGAAATTAGTGCTGAACAATTATTAGAATACAAAGGTATTGATTATAAGATATTAAAAGGGTGGAATGAGATGCCAGAAATTGAACAATACAGAATGGCAGAAAATGCATCAGATGTTAATCATTATGTTAAATTATTCAAAATGATGGGTTTAAAGTCTTAAATTTTAAATTACACCCCAGTGAAGAATGGCACTAACTTAAGCAATCCTATCACATTTTAAGATGACCATTTGCAATAACTTCTGCTCTCGCAACACTTCTTGGTTTCATCAATAAATGATAAGCATTACATCTTTTTTTAAGTTGCCTTG